>Ga0126337_10001844_pt1 | contig 13133 bp, 3 predicted proteins | sample DipCmetagenome_FD_92527 | JGI IMG/M metagenome (GOLD analysis project Ga0126337, IMG submission 92527) | Coral microbial communities from La Bocana,Puerto Morelos, Mexico - Diploria C A metagenome | ecosystem: Host-associated > Invertebrates > Cnidaria > Coral | place: La Bocana,Puerto Morelos... | reverse complement strand
GATGAATTTTTATTTTTATATTGTTATATATATTTTTCTTTTACAGGACCCCTTTGATAACAGTACGCATGTACTGAAGGGCCATCCTGTTTAAAAATTCGTTATTATTATTATTATTATTATGGCGATTCTGTTTTTCATCAAATTCTACGCTTTCTCTCGGAGTCAGAGAAAAGCCGCAGTGCGTGCCGTCTCTCGGTGAGATCGAAAATGCTGAGGAGGATTGGCGCGAGCACGTAAATTGACTCGTGCTAGTTCTTCTCGTTCCTATCAGTTTGTTTGAGCCTAAAAGCGAATAAGGAGATTACTCTTTCGCCTGCTTTCCGCCTAATCGACAGAGTACAGTTTGGTTCTAAATTGTCAATGTTAATCATTTAGACAAACACGTTGGAGCTAGGATTGATTTTGTTGAATTGATAATACCTGAATGTCAAAGACGTCGCAAGCGAACCAAATTGATTTTGGCCACCAGCTGCAATTAGGTTTTTACTCATAAATCAGCAAGAAAGCAAAGTGAAAGAGAGCCATAATCGAATGACAAGCGCAGACAAAAGAATGAAGGAGCTACAGTTGCCAGTTTTCACTATAAATATCTCCAATTTAAAAGTCGATCTGCGAGAAACGCAACTCAGTAATCAATACAATGCTTGGATTGGGCCTTTTTCATCCACACACGATGTTGTCACGGTGCTAAAAATTGCTGTCAATTGGGCACCCGTGTGTTTTTCGTGCCCCCGAACGGATCAGCGATACGATCAGCGATTAAATCTACGCTGAAAAATTGTGCTAATCTGGCAATTTAACGGCGGTCACACTACGAACAGTTTCAGGAACGCTCGGCCGCAACTCGGCTCAGAGCTTGTAAGAATGCATCAGATTCTGAAGAAGGATTTCAACGCAGATGTCTTTTACCTCTCAGGTTGATAACAATAGTGACAGGTAATCTTCTCCTGACAAATAAGTTAAACCTGTAATAATCTGACGCTGCGCTGATTTTACGCTTCCTTGCATAAGAAGGAAGAAATGAATTTCGCCGCGTCTTTCCAGGCTAGCAAGTGCAATAACGGATACTGAAGATACAAGCGATGGAAGCGACGAAGATAATCGATTTACCAGGCTGGAGAGCGGTGAGAAAAGGTAACAGGCACTTGACTTAGCAATTTTGTGCTATTAAATATTTATGTTGATTTAATTACACCGTGAGAGGAAATGGCACGATCACTCGAACTAACTGGGCTTTCATGCGGTGAAGCCTTTTAAACTGCCATTTCGAATCTGGTATGTGTTAGTAGTTGCGTTCCTGTGCCTTAAGATATCAGTCTGCATGCAAGCATTGTATTTGAAAGACAAATTTTCTTTATATCAACCTTTTTAAGCGTGAAAGTAGTCGTGTACAAAAGGAAAGCAGTCATTACTGCTATGGAAAGAACTGAATCAGATTCTGAAAAGACAAAGAGGTTTTTTTTTTAAATTAAATAATGCGCGTCCCATTTCTCGTTAAAACAAAGATCGAACACATCGATTCATCAAAGGGCTTTGTCTTTTCAATAGGCGTTTATGGATCGAGACGAAGACAAGGTCCATAAACACACACAAAAAATAATGAGGCCAATATCCATCCAAATTGATCGAACAAGCTTGGTTGATAAAGGATTTATTATATGGAAAACGAGCACTATCTCTTGTGGGGGAGCCTACAGCGGGTAGTCCAGAGCGGCCAAGATAGCGCCATCTTGACCGCTCGCGCATTATAAGGCAGTCCTCTGCCAGTTTACTCAGCAGCAGCTTTGATATTCAGCAGAGAGTTTTCGCCTGAGAAACATCGAGAAGACAACGAAGTCGTCCTTGGAATACCCAAGAAAGATCCCGAGGGAGATCCTAAGAACGATCCCGAGGGAGATCCCAAGGAATATTCCGAACTCACTCAAAGAGATACACAGCATACCCGTGAGGTACCCCCCGGTGGAGCAACTGCTACTCCTCCGGGCACCCAAGCCCACATCCCAGATGAGGAAACTGAATTGTTTTCACCGGATTACGTTGACAAGTTGGTGGCCTCGTTCTGGACCAAGGTCGATCAAAAAATCGAGCAGGCCGTGTCGCATTATCAAGCAAGTCCGCAGGCCGGTCAGCAGAGCAACACGCGTGACGATGCGCACACGCAGGAAGCCGAGACAGAAGAAGAAAACAATGGTAAAAAGAGCAACTTATTTAGTTCGTTTTGTTTGGAATCGTGCCCTGTTAATATTTTGTTAACGCTAAACAACGCTCTAAGGGAACTTTCTCATTGTCATTCACTCTTAAACACTAATAGCCGTCTTCGTTACCAAGACTTTTCCTTTAGCTTAGATATTGGGAACTTTGAGGGAAAATATCACTGGAAGCGAGGTTAAGCCGTACCTTGGGTTTCCAATTCAAGCGCCATAGGTTCTAGCACTGTGACTATAGGTCACCGTGTTGTGTCCTTGGTCAAAATATTACACATTGAAGCAGTACCTCTCTCCACCCAAGAATATCAATTACTGTGTTGCTGCATAGGTATTTTGGCAATAGGGGGGAGCTGCCTTCAATTAGCGCACCATAAAGGGGAATGGGCAGGTTCCAACACTTGTACTGACGTCATAATTACAGAAGCCGACCACAACCCCAGGGGTCAGACCAAGTGTAGACTTATTTTTGTGCTTTTGTTTTGCAGGTAAAAAGTGTCCCCTCACAGAGTACCCTGGTGGTATTTGTGTCTTTATCCTTTTTATATTCCAGGTAAGCATGTTATTGAAAATGCGACTTGAAGAGAGACCTACATAAACGAGTTACGCTCAATTTAGATTCTAATGCTAAATTCCACCAATAAAAGGTTTTAAAAGCGCCCAAACAAGCTGTTAAAATGTTGTCTTTTTTATAGTATATAGGCAGGATTTGCGTCCTTTGTAAAGAGAAAATAAAGAGCAAAGGAAAGGTCAGTAAAGTAAATGTGTTTCTTGGGGTTCACTCAATCAATAATGCTATCCGGTAATCCAAAATTTTGAAAGGTTTCAAATATGTTAACAGGAGTGGTTTACGAATGGACAGCTTAGGACCGTTATTACACACCGTCACGCCAACTTTACCGTTGTCATGGTATCAATGGTGGACTGTTTTCTGGTGGTCGCTAATATTTTTGCAGATTTTGATGTGATTGACGGTAAGTAATAAAAATTAACCCTACCCTACCCTACCCAACCTACCTACCCTACCCCGCCCTACGCTGGCCTCCTGGGCCAACCTGGCAGAGATACATGGATTCCCTGTCGCGTCATGTTCTACTCAATATTTGAGATAGGAAGCTACTTCTTAAATGAGACACCTGTGTCTTACAAAATATATAGTTTTGACACACTTGCTAAAGATTTCAGAATAAAAAGTAGCGAGACAACTGAACATGACGTTTCGGAGACTGCATGTCAACATTAAAATGTAAATTATTGCCAGATCAGGAACGTTATATTAAAAAAAAGGAAAGCATGAAAATACATTATTAGAATGAAATGTGATGGAAAACAATGGAATGACCACAATTTACATTTGATAAATAAATGGTGACATGTAGTCGCCGAAACGTCGTTGGATTATCTCGCTACTTGTCATCTTGAAGTGTTTTTCAAAATCACACTTGTTTAAGCAAGAAGAACACATTATTGTGTTTAGCCCTTGTGTCGAAATAAAATTTTGTTATTTTTTAAAGCAGCGTTATGTACCAGTCTCATGTTGCATCACTCGGGAAATAAAAAGGCAGAGTAGAGACTTGGTGGAGTAATTGTATCTCTGATAACTAATCACCACGCCTTAAACCCCAGTAAAGAAATAGTGATAGCTGTACACTCAGACAGAAATGTAAAGCAACGGCTAATAATATTCCTTATCGAAATTGTCAACATTACTGACAACTAATGACGTTAAATATTTATTTACACTTTCAGATAAAGGGATTGAGTTCGTTTTCACGATTTTTCTTTGCATCAATTTGGTGATCATGTTCTTGTTTGTCCTCGAGGTAAGACTAAATTTTATTTAGTGAAATATGTGTACAAGAGGCCTAACACAAATGCTGATCATGAAGGACAGGGGACGGGCAAAGTGGGGGGGGGGGGGGGGGGGGGGAATCCAAAGGCTATGCTATTTTGTTTTTTTTAGGGTCTCCACAGACTAGACACTTAGCTGTCGACAACTATTTGTTAACGACAACTAAAAGACGGCGTAGTGTGTAAGATGAGTTTGGCGACAATTAAACGCTAAATTAGTTGTAAACAATGAAGCAGTTTCCCTTTTCGAGCAGTGAAAGCGCTTAAGTTGTCGACAACTGCGTTTTGACCTTTTTCCCGCGCGTGGGAATCATTGGTTTAGTCGTCGACGACTATCGAAACATGAAACACATTTGAGCATGCGTATTGTTTTTTTCCGCATTCGTGGCGAACGTTAGTTCCCAAGATCTCGCTGACCTCACTTAGTCACTCCAAAGTGAGGAATGCTTACATCGGACACAATTAGTTGTCAATAACATTTTGTTGTCGATAACAAATTGTCGACGCATAAGTGTCTCGTCAGCATAGAGGACATTAGTAACGCTCATCTATTTGCTACAGATTAGAGGCCAGAGTGAATGGCTTTACGACGCCCTACTTTTTAAGAATTTATTTTATAATTGTATTTAAACGAATGCTCTTTTGATGTTCTTTTCAGTGTTTTCTAAGAATAGTTGTTCTTCGAAAAGATTTGTTCCAGGAGAAGACAGAGGTACCTTTTATGTATTTAGTGACAGTTGTCAACAAGAACCAAAGCTCTTTCTCTAGCCCTCATTGTAATTAGCCCACTTCAAAAGCGCCATAGAACTGGCAAAAATTTTGTCCATTCCTTTAAAAGGCAAACTGTTAGCATAAAATAGTATTTCAGGAGATCCAATTTTTAGCTGGAATTCGAGTGAAACGTCTCTCTGGCGTCTCTAGATAAAACGCCTATAATAAACTCTTGTAGTTATACTTCGAACGTTTTTGTTGAGCTTCTTTACTTTAAAACGTTTTTGAGCTTTCAAACTGCTATTTACAGAGATGATCTTTTTGAGCTTTTTGAGCTTTCAAACTGCTATTTACAGAGATGGTCTTTCAAGACATTTGAAAAAAACCTAATTCCTCCTCGTCGTTTTCAGATTTAACTGCTAGATGCAAAATCTGGATTTGCCATTTATTTGTGTATTAAAATAAAATTAAATGAATCTTTATCATGCCTGAAGAGGCAATACCTACCGGCTACTCATTGTTCCAGTTGCCTACTCAAGTCTTTCATATTCATATTCATTTTCAGACCATTTTACCGATACAGCGGCCATTGTTTCCAATAGCTATTATGGGAGGCTCAGCCAGTTACTCTTGTGAGAATTAATTAATTACTTTATGTTATTCGTTTTCCTAAATAAAAAATAATAATAAAAAAATTATGGGAGGCTCAGGGGGAAAATACATACCAATTTGTACCCTCCCCCCCACCTCATCCCCCCTGGGAGTCCCATAATAGCTATCTGAAACAATGGAACTCAAAATAGCCGCCGTATTGTCAGTAAGGGCTATTGTAAAACATCAGCTAGTAACCATTCCAGCTTGATGCCTCCCAACACGGCTGATGTTGTACTACTATGATGTGACTGGGTCACACAAAGGGCCTATGGATGCCCCCCAAAAAGAAATTTTAGACCCTTCCAAGGATTTCTCGCAATGATAATCTGATGGCCTATTTTTTTTTAAACAAAAACACTCTTTAAATAGTTTATTTTCTTCACTGATTGCAGATATTTGACGTTGCCTTGGTATATTTCTATTTTCTGGTAGAGTTAATTTCAAGCAATGGTTTCAGGTATTGACATCCAGTTGTTCTGCTCCTTGCATATCTTTTTCAACACAATTCAGTTAGTTACTCATACTTGATGAAGCATGCGACTCTCGAGAGTACCATGTCAGGATTAATTGCGACTGGTTCTAAAAACAATGAGTGTGACCAGAGGTAAAACCCAAGTGCTTCGTTTGAGGCTCTTGTTTGTTAGCAAGAATACATCATTCGACTAAAGTCGGAGATTTTTGGATTTCAAGGGTGACTTAAAGTATGGTAGGATAAGTGTTCCCACACATCAAGTACCCACCGTCGTTTGCACCCCAACCGCTGGTCAAGGGGAACGAAGACTCTGGTTACGAGGCTGATGCCGAGGTTTTTTCATTCAGAACAGGGGCACTAAATTCGTTTTGTATTCTTACCTTTCAGTGAAATTAATGAGCCGTATCCACGATATTTACATATGATTGTTATTCTTCGATGCTGGCGTGTACTGCTTGTTTTGCAACGTAAGTTAAACTACGGTTGAATCTCAAACCACGTTACTGATTGTTAACTGAGATTACTAGAGTAATTCAGGCCAAGAAAAGGCATTGTAACCTGCTGAGTGAAAGATTAGGAGCTCTTTGTCAATACTTTGAGTTTGAGATTTGACACACAATAGAGAGTTTGAACTAAGACGGTTGCCCTTAGATGTGTTCTTGAGACAACTTAGCGTCGTTTTATAATGGTGAGACCGGAGCTGCTGAAACAAAAACATGTATTAACAATTATTTCACGAGTACTCGTTGGATACGCACACGCTTTGTAATTCGTGGAAGGCGCGGTGGCCTCGTGGTTAGTGTGCTCGACTCCGGATCGAGCGGTCCGGGTTCGAGACCTGGCCGGGGAGACATTGCGTTGTGTTCATGGGCAAGACGTCCTAGGCAAGACGCTTGACTATCACAGTGCCTGCTCTCCACCCTGGGGTATAAATTGGGTACCGGCGAATTTAATGCTGGGGGTAACCCTGCGATGGACTAGCATTCTATCCTGGTAGCTGCATGCTACAGAAACCGGGATAAGCTCCGACCTGATGGGCCACTTAGGTTCGTATGCAGACTTTACCTACCTTTTTCTAGTTCGTAGAGCGTGGTATAATAATACTTTAATTGCATCATGCAATGACCTATATTTTAATAAAAGCCATTAGCTAAGTTCGTAAAACCTTGATATCGTGAAGGACAAGTTAAGGCAGAAGAGAAAAGCAAGTCGGCTGGGTAAATGAGATAAATGTCTTAAGACAATTCTTAACTTCCAAGCAAATAACATTGTGTGAATAGCTTCTACGATCTGAACACTTAATTTTTTGTTTATTGATTGATTGTGCATTCTTTAATTTGCAGAGCTTGAGCAAGAAAAAGAGGCAGAAATTAGCGCCATGGAAAGTCAACCCCCGAGATAACAACAAAGCACGAATGTTCGAGAGACATTTCGATTGAATATCACATCGCGACATTTGAAAATGCGACCTTAAAGACAAAATCGCCACTTGGTTTCGCTTTTTCGAACTCTATATAGGCAAGCAAAAGAGAAACGAACATTAAGTAAATGAACATTGTTTAACATTCGTTTTACTACCATGTTTATCACCGCAGTTTGCGTTTTATTTCTTATAAAGCTACGATGGCCAAAGAAAAAGAGTGTTTAGAAACGAAATGGTCCATTAATTCAGAAAGTGGCGAATACTATCGGCTTGCAGAGACCATGAAAAAACTGGCCCAGTTTTCGATTTTTAGACATTGCTTCATCAAACGGGATACATTTGAAGGAGATATCAAACAGTAATTTATACTCATAGTATAGCAATTTAATATCAAACCTTTATAAATTAAAGGAGACTATATTTCTTGGATGCGCCGTTGTTCCACACTGTAGTTTTTATGCTCCAGGTGCATTATTGGAATTTGGAATGATGACACATATATAGTACGTATATAGATCAGTTTTTAACTGAATACATGTCGTACAGCCAAAACCAAGTTAGCCAGTCACTCTAGCCAATCATAAGCTATCATAAATAGCACAGATAATACATTGACCCAATCAAAACTCGAAGTAATCGCATGCAGCTGACGCTGACCTAAAGTTGGATTGGATGAAAATGTGGCGCGAGTTTTTTAAGCTAATTGCATGTGTAGCGTAGTTGATGCAAAACCATTACTTTTCGACACTCAAATGAAACCTGCTCTATCAACTCATTTTTACTTCATCATGATGTGCTATTTATATAGAATCCCTACAAGAAGTCCCGCTCTTTTCAAAAGGTTCTTTTGTGATATCCAGAGTAGGAAATAAAGTAGAAAAAAAAATTGTTCGAGAACTTTCATAAAACCGGAATTGCTTACAATATTTTTTTCTATTTTGAGTCGTATATATATTATATCCATCGATTCGTAAAGTTTATATTTTGCATTATGTTCGATGTATATTTGTAGATGCGCTACGCTTTCATTAAATCTGCAGTCAAGTTACTAGCTAATTTTCTACACAAAATGAATCTCGTTACAATTATAGTTATTCGTGTCGTGCAGCAACGAAATGTGTTGAAGTGTACCTTATTCTCTTACAGTCATAATCTCAGACTAAATAAAATGTCTCCATAGTAGTAACTTCTTTATACAATGTCAACTTGTTTTGTACTCTAGATGGCGGTGGGTACTTCACAGTTTGCGAATCTTGAAAAATTTAGCTTAAATTTCTTAATTTTGTTGTTTGCAATCCGTGTTGATCTTTAAGCATCCTTTTTCGTTTTCAGTTAGTAGGCACAATGTGATTGGTCAATTTAGCGGGCCGTTCTCTGCTGTACGGCCCGCTAAATTCAGAAGTCTGTTTTAGTCGCCATGCAAAATGTCTCTTTGAAGCCAGAGATATACTGATATATATCTTACTAACCTCGTTTTCTCGGTCCGTACTGTAAGTTACGGATCCTCGTTTTTCCGCTCGTATTTTTGGTCCGCACGCTTTGCACTTGGCCATAAATCGGAGCGGCAAAAAAAATCGGTCCGTAACTTACAGTACGGACCTCGAACTCGAATAGTAAGAGGTATTTATTATCTCTTTGGTGTTTTTCCATATTAGTAAACGACTATTTTCAGGTTTTCTTCCGATGTAAAGCTGATTTTGTACGTGGTCAAAATACCGTGGCTAAGCTGAGTCCTTGCGATCTGCAGGAGTTAATTAATATGATTCATTCTCATGGCTTCTTGGTCAACGTGTTGCACTGATTAACTCTGGTCGTTGACAGTGAGTGTCCTTTGCTACTTTAAGGTACCTCAATTTTTAGGCCAGTTTGGCAGGTAATGCTGATTCCGCTCACAAAACTGATTCCTCGTGAAAAGGACAAACAAAAAAGCTTTAACGGTATTGATGGATTTCACCTACAATCGTACATAAAAGTCCTTAGAACATATATGTAATGCAACGAGTTGTCTGTGTTTTACAACTGAAGTTTGAAAAAGCACTGCTAGCGCTATCCTTTTCAGTTAGAAACGCGTTTCTGTTTCCCCTCTCCACCCAGTTACAATGTTGAATTCAGTAAAAATTGCAGGTATTAGTTTTCAATTCGCACTGTTTGTGGAGGGAAGAGGCTAGGCAGGTGAAGTTTTGTTCACTGAACTGTTTGTGTGCGTGCGTGCGAAAGCGTTGAACTTTTGTCAATGACGTAGCTGTAACATGCATGGCAAAGCTTTAAGTCTTCATTTTCAAACTATTTAAACTTAATTTCAGGGGAGGAGTGAAACGAGTTGCCATACCTTGTTTCATGAAAGAGTTCTTTGCTAAAAAAGATTCCATGACTATTTTAATGCTAAGCGTTGTTCTTCTTTAGCTCACCTTTCAGGTCATAACACTGGCTGCTTGGTATTGTCCCGATTCGGGTTTCCCTAAAAGGCTGCTTAAGACAATTTTTTCCCGTGTGACACCAAAATTGACCCCCTTGAGTGTATAATATTATTATGTCTTATGTCTTATTATGTCTCCGTTTAAAAGAGGTTGGTCTGTCTTGATGTGATCGAAGTGTTTTTTTTTCAATTGCGTTCACCGTGAAAGGCTGCATAACTCAATTTTTTTCCCTGGGTGACACCAAAATAGAACCATAACTAGGAACTCCGGTTGGTTCTGATTCGGTTTCCTGTAAAATAAGGACCGTGGCTGGTCTCTCCAAATCTTCATGTAATAGAAGTTATAATTATTATTATTTTTAATCACGTTTGCTCTAAATAGCTGTAAAAGTCACTTCTGTGTGACACCAAAAAAAGCCTTGGAATTATTGGCATATTGTAGAGTGCCTTACATTCGATGTAGTATTATACTAAAACAATCTCTTATCAGCATGATTTCGTTTATTTCAGAAATGTACTGAAGTCGCAGAAGCACGAAAAACAACAGCAGTTCCATTTAGAACATGAAAGCAAAAAAGATTGGTCTAAATTCATTAGGAAATGAGACGAAGACTAAATATGCCAAGGGTGGAAATTGTCGCATTACGGACAAATGTGAGCCGGAAGCCTCATGTTTTCAACCTTGAAAACTAAAACTGTCGAATTGTGTTCACAATGACATCCCACGTAAAAATATATATATTTATATGTACACATTTTTCTGCGCAGCGTTTTATCCGTTTGTTAATTACAAGGGGAGCTACTCTCCAAGAGTTTAGTTTGAAACAAAAATTCATGCGAAAAACACAGAAATCCCTTTTTTATCTCTCGCCTGCCGCTACTTATAAGTTATCTCTAGGCAAACAGCTTATATCAACAATGTTCGCCGAAGTAATTTAGCTATACGACCATTAATGACACAACTTCGACTATGAAAAATGTCCTTTTCGCTAAAACCTGTATATAACCGCAGGCAATATCTCCTAAGAAAGGATGCTTATTTTGCTTGGAAAGCCTAAAGCTACAATCCGGCTGCTGTGTGATCTATGATGAGGTTCTCTAGCAGACTGGAATTGCCATCATATTCAGTTTGAAAACTAAATGCTTGTCAAATTATAGGAAGCCAAACAAGATCATATCGCTTGTTTCGACAAAACCCATTACAGCTAGACGATCGAATTTTAAATTTCGACATTTTCTTCGTCAAACATAACCTGATTTCCCATGAAAACTCACGTGGCAATTTCGATCTATTGTTTCACTCTGCAGAATGAAAAAACCTAAAAGTTTTAATTGCAAAGTTTGCGCAATTTTTAATAGCTATTAAAAACTTGACAGACATTGACAAGCAAAATCTTTTCGTGATTTGTCCGCCCATTTTCTAGAACTGCAAGCTATACAATAAGAGATAAATAAAAGCTCACATTTCGTATTTACTCGCTGAAAGCTCAAGACAACAGCCCAAGTATTACATTGTCTTTACAGATGTACTATGCTAAAGTATAGTCTCCACTGAATCCGGACTGGGGTTTTCCAAAAAAAGAGGATAACAATTGAATATAACGTAGGGCATTTTACCTAACTGTGCACGACAGCTATTTACAATTGGCAAAATGAAATGCTCCAGCTAACTGCCCTAAAAGAAACGACAGTGCGAAGAGCCATCTAGCATCAATTTTTCCAAGCTGAAAAGATGCTTGAGAACATTTCGCAAATCATTGCTCGAAACGAAAGCCACTGTTATGCCAAACACAAGACTATAATTCAAGGCTGGGGTATCGTTCTGTTTTGCTTGACCAACTGTTTGTCCGGTGCTGTGGCGATCTGTGGAAACTTACTGATCGTGTCAGCTGTTTATAAAACAACCACGCTGCAAACGCCAACAAACTTCTTCATTTCTTCTATGAGCTTAGCCGACCTCCTCGTCGGTCTTGTCGCGATACCGTTGTGGATCGCGCGTGCTGCATTGAACATCACAGAAAACGACCATGTTCTCTGCTTAATCAGCGACTTCATCACCATACAGACTTTAATGGCATCCACATATACTCTCTGCAGCGTTACAGTGGACAGATATGTCGCCATAATCTTGCCGTACAAGTACAACCATGTTGTAACACAGAATAGATGTTTCGCCGCCATTTTGATTGCTTGGGCGTTCACCATGGTCTTGGCGAGTTTCCGTTTTATCATCGGCTCGCGATCCGAGCTGCCGAAGTTCTACATGGCTGCTGCAATATTCGGCATCGATCTTCCGATTGTTACCATCTGTTTCTGCTACGCGAAGATCTTCAAAGCCGCCAAGCAGCAAAGAACAAAAATATCGTCCTTGACATCGAGGGTCCGTAATGCTTCTTTAAAGCAACGTAAAGCCGCCTACACTATAGCCATAGTAATTGGAGTGTATATGATATTTTGGACTCCAACTTTTATCGTATGCTTTCTCGATTTTTCTCTCCGCTTTTGTTTTTACGACGCTTGGCTTGCCACCGTCTCAGTATCGTTGGCCAATTCAGCTTTGAATCCATGGATTTATGCAGCGCGGAACAAGAAATTCTGGCGAGCGTTTAAGCGCGTTTTGCGTGTGTCATCGCGGCTCTAAGCTGAGCACAAAGAAGTTGGCAAGTCAATCGACGCGTTATTCTCCATAGCCATAGTCATCCACACAGTCAGTTGTACAGACTAAAACATGAGTTGCTTAGCTCTGCTTCAGGCAGTATTTTCAAGACCTCAGTTCACAGTTTTTCAATTTATGGACCTCCCAGCCGGCGAACAATATACATGTTTTTATTTTTCAAACTAGCGATTTAATTTCCATTTTTTTCTCCTCGTATATTGTTAATAAGAAGTTTCTTTGATAAATATTTGGTAATAAAAAAACAGTGATAAAAAATGAACGACATAACGACCTCTCTGGGGTCATTTTCAAATTCGAGTAAAATATAAAATAGCATACAAATATGAAAGTCTACAAAGTAAATGGGAATGTAGAAACCTTAAAGCTAAAAAAAAAAAATGAAAAAATGAAAAATTAACATTTTAAACCATCTTAGGTAAACAAAAGTTGCGATCATACTACAAACTTGTGATTCTCTGCGCACACATACCCAGCACTGCCTAAAGACGTGTTCTTTACAGCATTAAAATCGAAATATTTTTAAGCAGAATTTAAACTTCTATACGTAACTTAGCGACTAAAAAACGTTTTGAAAAAGCACTCTTCCAGTATTATTTTGATCAGTATTAATTATTTCATACCCTTCCTCTCCTATGTTAAGCTAACTTTTTTATCCTAATTATTATTGTCAATTAAACAAGGGCATCTAATTAGCTTACTATATTTTTGCCCTTTTCCATTTC
>Ga0126337_10001843_pt1 | contig 13134 bp, 9 predicted proteins | sample DipCmetagenome_FD_92527 | JGI IMG/M metagenome (GOLD analysis project Ga0126337, IMG submission 92527) | Coral microbial communities from La Bocana,Puerto Morelos, Mexico - Diploria C A metagenome | ecosystem: Host-associated > Invertebrates > Cnidaria > Coral | place: La Bocana,Puerto Morelos... | reverse complement strand
GATGTTTTGCACTAACTTATGACAGTATATTTGTGGTGCTGGTAAATGATTGCTGACTGCAAGAATGTGAACAAAAATTTTAAGCTTGACAAACAGATTACCTTTCATTTTTTTGGTTTCTAAGCAAGACTATCTAAAAGTGTTGTATTCAATATCAAATTGTATTCTACCAGTATTGAACACAAAAACAAGTAAAAGAATCAGGATATTTAACTCAAGAGTTAAGCTCAGATATTTGCTGTTCAAGTTGCTTCGTTGAACATATTCTCTATCCAATTGCTTGTTGTTTGCCTGACTCTGAAGTTCAGTTCTCAAAGATTCCCTATCTTTTCAACATCTGAGCTGTTCATAAGAACGAGTAGTTACTTTGCAAATTTGGGTAGCTCTGTAGCTATAGAATTTGTAGAGTGTATACTTAGGCATGGTTCTCTCCAAAACTTTGTTCACAAAACGTGTCATTCTATAAATTATGTTGTTGACAAAGAGTGAGCTCACGATTAGCAAGTTGTTACAATTCTCATTTCTAGTTTCCATGCTCTCCACTAAGAACACCTGGTACTATGATCCCCCTTTTGGCGACCAAGAGAAAGAATGGCCTGCATTTCCTTACTTGGGCTTTCCTACTGAAGCCTGAGTAATTATCTATTCCTTATATAAAGCTTCTAAGATATTTTTAATAATGGTTTACTCTCATTATCATGAAGATCATTACACAATTGCAACTTGACATAGTTTTGAGTAAAACTTTGTGGTTTCCATTTAAAACTATCATATAAAATTCCAAAAACCATAGAGGGCACCTTATGAGATACCTAGGCTATTTACAAAGTCTTACAAGCCAACCTGTTTAGGAACTTTGCTTATTGATAATATCAGTGCTTATTTATGTTGCAGATGTGTTAAAATCAGGCATATTAAATTTTCTACAAAAACAAAAAAAACTTGTACATGTATAATAATAAATATGGCTGGAAACATGATCACACTGATTTTTGTTGCTTCTGACAACATGAATACTACAGTCTGGAGAGGTATAATAAAAATGCATAACCTTAGAAGAATGTTTCTGTTTAAACTAGGAAGTGACTTGTTGCTTGTTCTGTAGGAGGAGGAAAACAACCTAAATGACCATGTAAACCATGGTGGGCATGAGGTTCATTCAATGACAGCTGCTAAACATGTTGAGAATTCAAAATCAGAATCTCCTTTTTCCACACTGGTAAAAATGACTACTGGGAAAAATCCAACCACATTTTCTCTTCCACCGGAACTCAAATGCAACACTTACTTTCCAGGCAAGTCTAATTAAGGCAAACATTCCATGCATGATCATTGATTGAAAAGCACTTAATGATTGACCCCAAGGAAGACAGTGAGTTTTGTTTCAAACAAAAACTCACTGTTTCTTGTGGGACCAGTCATTTAGTGGTTTGTTAACAAACAGCTTGTGAAAACATCATTTGCTTGATGTCGGCTGGTAGACAAATTTACCAAGTCAAGTCAGAAAGTTCAAGTTGTTGTCTCCCTGGGGAGTAAAGAAGTTTTGACCCATGACATGTGGCACATTCTTGTCCAATTTGAAAACATATTTGAATTGGGAGGTGTCACAAAGATATATTGTTGTGCAAGTATGATTTATCATTGAAGGTCTCCTTATTTACTAGTCATGTGGTTAAAGAAATTGGAAATACATCTATCCATCGCAATATTGCCAATTTTCTTTGGCATATTTCCTCTCAAATAAGGCCTAGTGCCAGGTCAGGCAAATTTTGTTGTACGGGAAATTGTAAAGCAATTTAGTGTGTTCTCAGGGAATTCTGTGAACACACAAGGAAAGGGTTATGGTGTGTTATTGACGAATAGATGATCATCTTTTAAGGTCAATAATTAATTAATTAAATTGATTGATTCGATCATTTGATTATTCTTACTCTGGGCACTGGAAATTTTGTTCCAGTCAGTGAAAATTCAGGTTAAAGAGTTTTGATAAGTTTTTTTATTAACCTTCTAAATATGCTTGTATTCTATTGTGCCTTTAGGTGACAGAAAGAGGAAAAATAGCACAGAGGAAAGAGGAGTTCCCATGAAGAATGGGAAAAGATTCATGTAAGCATTGACAGGAATTCTGTATAGTTTGAGTAAAGGAGACATTGTACTGTCAAGGATTTCATTAAGGGCTTGCACCAGGCAAATTGACCAGCTGTGAAGACAATTTTGGTTTGACCATCTCATAGAAAGTTTTTTTTTTAAAAAAAAAATCAGTTCTAATAGTTTTGCCCAACAGTTGCTCTCCTCCTGAAAACGTTCATGAAATGGTTTTTAACACCTTTACTAGAAACATGTCAAATTCAGCCTTGCAAATCTAGCAAGAAAAGTAATCTTTAGTTATTGTTGGTTTTCTGCAGAAATGGTGAAGAGGAAGAACACACTATACCACCTGGACGACTTTGCTTTGCTTGTAGTAGGTAAGGCATTTATTAGCTCAATTGATAAGTTCATAATAGCCATGTTGCTCTCACTGATATCTATACCTAAGAAGATTTGATCAAGAGACTATTTAAAATTGAATTAAACTCATCAATGATAACTTCTTTCATTGAGTTGAGAGGAGCCAAGTAACATTTAGCACAAAAAGAGGGTATCCAAGGCAACCCTGCCAGCAGCCAGCACTAGGCACTGTCACACTGAATCGTTCAGTGGAATACTTACCAACCAGTACTTACCAGATTCTTACCTCTTAAGTAGTGGGAGGGGTGGGGGTGGAGTGGGCATAAAGGGTTTTACGAAGGAGCACTGCAGGGAAGTGGGGCACCCCAGTTAGACTTGCACTTGTTACCCAGGCCACCCAAGTCCAAGACCGCTGACCTGCATTGTCTTGAGGTTTAACTTTGCCTAGATAACATTTAGCCCCATTAAATGGTATTTCTGATGGTTTTTTTTTTTGTAGGAGTGAACTGGCTGGCCGGCTTGTTCATTGCGACTTCTGTCCTCTGGCATTTCACATGGATTGTGTTAATCCTCCACTGACGACAGTGCCAAGTGGCATGTGGATGTGTCCAAATCATGCTGAGCACGCCGAGGTATATGTACCATCCTCTTGTTAGACTTGTTTCTACAGCGATTTTGTCAAATGCTCTTTTCTTTCTGAGATCTTGTGAATTTCAATGAAATACTTTTAAAAAGTTAATATATACATGTATAGGAAAGTGCCATGGCCAGTGCTTAGCAAGTTGGACTCCCAGTCAAGAAGTTCACGTGTTGTGTACTCAGGGCTGTCATGTGTTATGTTTCTGCACACCTGTAGCCTTGATTTTCACACTCTTAGCAAACCTCCTTCTTTATACATGTATTGTATCAACTACAGAAATTAAGTGCATTTGTAACATCGCAGGCCCATCAAGTATACTTGGCCATAAAAGGTGTTACAAGTTACTGGCCTAATTTACAGCCCTGTTCAATGTACTTCTAAGCAACAGACCATGCAGACCATGCAGTTCTTCTCATCCCTAAGAAGTATAAATTGGCATTGACATTCGCAAAGTGTTAAGGCAACTTGACAGAAATGTTTGCATATACTGTTCTGACAACAATCAAGCATGCCTTTGTAGCATCATCTGTTTAATTGATGAATTCTCCTATGCTTTGTTTCAGCCTGGGCTTCGTGACCCTCGTTTCAGCAAGAGAGTACAAGCATATAATGACTTAAGAAGTAATATATCACAACACACAATAAAGATGAATTTCCTTCAGAGAGTGCACAGGTAATTCACAAAATTCCTCACATTATGTAGTATCACTATCATTATCATTATGTATCACTAGTGCAAATCAGGCTGAAAGTTATGTAGTACATAACTTTCAGCCTGATTTGCACTAGTGATGCAAACATCACTAGAGTCTAATTTTACACAAAGAAATGAAAGGTCAAGTGTATAGATATTTTGATTCATGCACTGATTTTGTTTTCATGGTGAAAAAAAGGACTCTTACTTGTACTCTCAATAAAATTTTTTGCTACTGAAAACCAGGTTTTACTGTGCAGCTGAGTTGCCAGTAAATTAACTACATGTTTTTCATGTGTTTTTTTAATTCTGATTGTCAGATTGAAGAAGCATCCTTCATTTAAAAGAAAAGCCTTCCTTCCGACAAGAAGAAGAGCAACATTGGTGAGTGTGTTTTAAGTGATTTTAGTGAAGTTTACATTGTCTAGTAATTTTCAAACTTCATGTCATTATAATATATTGCAACATTAAGTTTACTTATTGTTTATTTACAAATCATTTTCACCTTCTAGTTGAAATGCTGTTTTTAGTTATTGACTGATTTCATGATAACAAAAACAAATTCTGAACTAGCTTGTTTTACTGGGAAAATAGTTGACTTCTTTTATTTCAAGTTAATGGGCTAAACCCCTTAAACTTGCCAAGAAGGAACAAGACCACTGTTCCCCACTCTTGACCATACAAGCTAGCTTAGTTATGTTTTTGTTATTGATAATTATTCTTTCCATTAATTTGCTGATAAAATATTAATTTGAAGAAAGTGATTTGGGGAATTTAAATTCATAAGTGGTCCATCTTATCAAGAAGATGGTGATTTTTCCTGATTTTACTTTCAACAACTCTGGGGAACCAAATACAGTCAAACCTCCACATTTTTTGTCATGGCACCTATTCACGATGGTGACAGCCACTAAAGTGCTCCCAAACTGCTTAAATAACCTCTTAACAATGGCACTTGTTCTCTTCCATGCATCTTTGGTTCTTGTTCTGTTTTATTGATATAATTTGATTGTCACATATTTTTTTTTTTAAGATGAAAATGTTGAATGCCAAGGAAAAAACTGGTGTGATATTACATCCCTACCCTCCATAATGGCCTCCTTCCACTTTCTTCTGTTCTCAAGGTGGCCATTTGCTATAATTATAATGTTGACTTGTTGTCTTGTCCTGCCACTTTGATAATGAGTGCATAATCTCCCCCCCATCCCACAGTCATTGTTTGGCTTACCCTGAATTATTTTCCTGTGCTGAGCATATTCTTTGTTTGAGGTGTTCAAGAATACTTTTGAGACTTAAGGTGCAACTGGTTGTGTTTACTGTAGGTTCCACAAGCAATCAAAGACCATTATAACTCTCCACCAGTCCGACTGCTTCCAGAACATGTCAAGAAGATGCAGGAACCTCTACCATTACATTCAATGCCACTCAATACACCAACTGCTGAGGAACAAGAAGAGGTAAGGGTAAAGCTGGCTGAGACATTGAGATGAGATACACCCAGATAACAGGGATGTCATCTCTTAATATGAACCAGCAGTTAAATTCTAGTTATATGCACCCACCTCCTCATCCTTCCTTTTCCACTTGTAAGCATCTTGGTCATTGGCCAATCTGTTTCCTAATAATAGAAGGCTCCTTTTTATAGGCCAACCCTCCACTCTTCTCCATTGCACCTCTGAAATAAGCCTCCCCTCATCCAATGTTCCACATATGGCATATATACTTTATTTTAACTGATTTTGGTTGCTTAAACTTTACATTTTATCTACTAGAAAATGTTCTGTTGTTTTGCAAGTGATTTCACTATTTTCATCAAAGTTAATTTAATTCTTGTCACATATTCTTTGTATTTTCAGTGGCTGAAGTGTGTGATAAGCCTTCAATGTGGCATTGCTAAACATCTGACCCAGCCATCTGTAAACAAAACTTTGATGTCCAATCACATGGAAACGCCTTCTGCAAAAGGGGAAACATCAAATTCAAATATGCACTCTTCGTCTTCCACCTTAGCCAATTCTTCAAGTACTGGAACAGGCAAAGAACCAGTGTTAAATGGTCTGACCTCAAAGTCGGACTTGCCTAATCACGTTTCTGCTTCACCAGCAAGTAGCAGTGTGCCGAACGCTTGCATAAGTAGAGTTGTGACCACTACGATTACAACCACCAGTGGCGGAAAAACAATAACAAAACCACTAACGATACTCTATGCATCTCCGTCAAAATTACAGACTCACTTGAATGGACCCCTGAATACAAAGTCAGTTGCAAGTTCAGGGAATCCTGTCAATGTTTGTGCTGTATCATCAACGCATTTACCTTCGCAAGTTCTTGTTAAGCAGGAACCTAAAACTGTTGAAAAACAGCTAGCATGTAATGACTTGACCCAGCTAAGTGCTGATTGCAAACAGCTGTCTAATGACACTGCAAAATTAATCAGTGATATTGGGCATTTTAACAATGTCAAAGCAAAAATCGGGACCGACACTATAAAAACAGTGGCAGTCCCTTCATCTAGTTCTGTAATGAACACAACTGTTAGTGCTGCGACCAGAACAATTTCTACTGTAACTGCAGCTGGCTCAAGTGGCACCAGCACTACAAAAGTTGCTTCGTCAACACCGACAAAACTTATAGTACTCACTAGTACAAACAGTGGAAACATAATAAAGACAATTGCTACTGCCGGGCTGTCTGCAGCTGGTACTGGACAAATCCCAGGTGGTAGCATAGTAACGTTAGGTGCACCAGGAAGTGCTGCAAATGTCAATCCTGTCAAAATTGGAACTGTCAATGCTTCAACACCAGTTTCAATAGGTTCAAGTCCTAACAAAGTCAACCAGGCAGCAGCTGCAACGTCCATGGCAACTGCTAATGCCATAAACAGTATCTGTGCTGCCGCTGGAGTTGATGCATTTAATGGTCAGTATTTTGTTTTTTGTTAATCACCATTATAGGATTTTAGTCGAGTAGCAAGAGAGAGCCCCAAACAATTATCGGCTTTGGCTGATAACCCCTACTTCGACCTTGATTATTCCCAATATCGCAAAAACCTCATCCAATAATTGTTTATAAGCTTTATTTATATGTCGGAAAGATATTGCTCACTGTGAGCATTTTCATGAAACAACATGTAGCGCAACCAAATAGTTAAAAAAAACATTCAATATTTGTAACAAAACTGCAAAAAATGGTGATCTTCACCTTACCAAGTTAAGGCCAGAAATCAAAAGGGTGATGCATTCTAGTGTTGGAACACAGTAAAGCGATGTTTGTTTGTTTGAATTTATATAGTCACTGTATAGTAGTTTCATGGTAGTTTTTGTGAACCGAGTTATTTTGGTCACAAACAGAGTTGGCCAAGTTGGATCCAAGGCTCATTCAGGTGTTGGCCTATCAGAGGCTTCAGCAACTCCTCACACAGACCAAGGTAGGAACATTATATATTTTTGCTTAAAATGTTAATTCTCTTTCCTGGTGTCCATACATTTCTGACAGCACATCATAAACATTTTATGTTCTCTTACTTGATTACCTTATTCTATTCATCTGTTTGATTGGTAAGGTATTAGAACAGTGAGGAGAGACTCAAGGGCCAAATTTACTGACCATGACTGAGTTTTTGACATTGAAGTTAAAATTTCCATGCAGGTGTAATTTAAAGCCAACTTAATAGAAGGGAGAAATTATCCCTATGACACAAATTAGCTGTCTGTGATGGGTAATTTGTCTTCCTGAGGTTGATTAACCATCTATTTAATTCGTCTGTCAGCATGTCTTTGAGACATGCTTAGAGATAAATCATTTAAAGGCGAATTTGACCACATAATTTGTTTAAACTACAGATTTACACATAGACAATATACAGATGCGTCACCTTACGTTTACAGATGGGTAAATTGTCTCCTAATATACTGGTAAATTTCCGCCTTGGATAATAGTTCATCCTAGTAACTAATAATTCATCCTGCAAGCATTCAGCCAGTTTTAGATTTGCTAAGGTTTTGTTTTATCAATTGCAGCCTGTCCCCCCAAGCCCAGGAACAGCTAGGAAAATTTCTTTCAATGGCTTAAAAGAAACAATAGTTCTCCCACAACAAGCTGGTAAGTAATCGGTAAATAAAAAAAAAATAGTGTACTTAAAGTAATTCTTGTCTTGGCTGTGTATACATAGTCAAGCTTGTTTAGGATCATAATCTAGAGTGTATATCCTTTCTTGATGAATATGACAGTAAAGTTGAAAGTGATCTCTATCAGATTATCCACCATGTTACTTGAAAAACGTTAAATAATCATTTACAATAGACTCCCTGTGCATAATGCGTCCATTGTCTCTTTTAAGTTCCTGCAGGTAGATCCGTAGCAGTATTGTGTCCATTATCAGGCACTGGTCCTGTGTGTCCAATGATTCATAAATGTCTGTCTTTGGGACAAGGTTTGTGGTTGATCTTTTTGTCATGACATGTTGTTCATCATTGACAAAGACTTTGGTTGTTGTCTTCAAAATTGGCTATTTCTCATTAATGCATGAGCCAAAAAAGTCAAAGTAGCCAGATTTCAATGAACTGTAGATAAAGTTCTTCACTTTTTAACTGGCTGACAATTTTAAAAATTGACAGATGTCGATGTTAATATTGGTCAAATTAATAGTAGTGATGCTTTACATTGAATAATTCAATGAAGTTCACATTCAGCTATGCAAATTATGTAATACTTATGCTTAGTTGATATACTTATATGATTACAAAGTTTGCATTTTATGAAGGTCAGTTAAAAGAAATTAATGTGTTATGTACAAGGACTGCAGTGAAAGAGCTGGCTTCAGCTCATCTCTCTTGGAGTGAAACCTTAAAGGCAACTAAGAACCAGCTCAGTGGAGGAATACTCTGAAGACATGCACTGTTAAAATTTCATCCTAATAAGATGTTTTGAGTATTTTCTGTTTGCTTTCTCTTTTAGGACCAGATATGGATGTTTGTCTTCAAGAATATGGACATTGTAACTTCATTTCGGAAAAACATTGTTCCATATTTTATGATGAGGTATTGCTTAGTTATGTAGTTTGCAAAGTTTTTCTGCGTGGTAAATAATGTTTGTTTACCCCAGTTAGCGCATGAAAGGAACAGACTAAGATCATTGCAATGTCTTATGTTATTAGAATGGACAACTTGATTGCTGATATTTGTATTCTTTCTTTCCACAGACATCAAAACAGTATGAACTTATAAACTACAGCGAACATGGAACATATGTAGACAACGTTTTATACTCCTGTGACTTTTCTGATAAGATCAACAGACATGTTGTGTCTTCAAAGGATCTTGATCCTTCCAAAGTTAGCAAAAACAAATTGCTTGCTGCTGCACAAGTGAGACAAAACTCCAAACCTAAGGGATCTCGAAGAACTGTGGGTCTTGGTGTGCAAAAAATCGTCAAAGCTTGTAACTGTACTACAAGTAGTTCAAATCTGATTGGTGGCAGTGGTGCAGGATGGGAAGGCACAGCCCTGTTGCATCATGGAAGTTATATAAAGCTTGGTTGTGCGCAGTTTGTTTTCAGTATTACAAGCCAAGCAACAAAGCTGCCATCAAGCAGCAAAGCTAGTAGTAGTAGCAGCAGTGAGAAAAAACCTGTTGCATCATGATGAATGTTGAGGTTCTTTGGGTTGTGCAGTTTCTAAATGTAGGATGTGCTTCTACAACTTCAAATGGAGTTTATATTTCATCATCCTTTTAACTTAACAGACTTTTTAAAAAAGATAATTTTCAGTTAGAAACCAAAATATTGGTTTCATTCTATGCCACTGTTTCGTCGATGTTCAATTCAATCCCTACAAGCCCATGAAAAGAGCATGTCAAGTTCAGCAGGATTGCGTTCTTTGTTCAGGGAAGCAGTGTGCTGCCTTGTTGTGCAAACCAAAGCTGTGATGTGCTGGCAGTGTGGCATGAGGAAGGACTCTAGTTGAATAGACAAAATTTAGGGACAAAGTGCCTGTGGTTCTTCTGGCCAGCTTAGCTAGAATTACTAAGAACTGTTTCATGTAGCAGGCACAGAAAGTGGCTGGTATTTTTTTACTGTAGGTATGCACATCAGAATGATATAGGTCAACAGAACTGTAAATGAGATTTTTATACCTTGATGTCAAGACTTTTTAGAAAAGTATAATTTTATTCTTGTATCATCATTCTATTTAAGACAGGGATGGACCAAATATTTATTACTTGTACAGTTGTTGTGTCCATTCTTGTCTTACAGCTCACAAGTTCAGTTTTGTGATGGTAATGCAATGTTTAACTTTAAAATGCTGATTGATGAAAGAAGGTTCTTGTAATTAGCTAGCACTGTAGATACATGTAAGTGGTCTGTGCACAAGAGAATACACTCATCTCAGATTTATACACATTCCTGTAAAGAATGATATTAAAGGCCTTTGAGTGTTAAAAATACAAATTCTCCTCAACAGTTTCTATACATTTGTCATGTGTTATCAGTTGGGAGAATCAGGGCTCAAAAGAAAATTGAATTCCAGCTTGCCCCTTAGGACAAGCATCTCTCAAAAATTACTTACCCTGGGCAAGTCTGGTTTTTTAATGATTTAGTTGGCAGACAACTTGCCTGATCCCTTCCCCTTAAGACAAGAGAGGATGAAAACTTATAAATGTACTTACAGAGAAAGAGAACCTTTTTGTCCCAGATGACCTTACTGACCATTTTTTTTGGAGCCCTGAGAATGTTTAAGTATTAGCTTGAATGTTTCATTAATAACCAAATAAATTCTCTTTGAACTGTTTTCGAAATACGTTTGAACTGGTCATGGGAAATTCAATTGTGGTCTCTTTTGGGTCAGTGGGTTTTGAGGAGTTTAAGTTTTGGCCACTAACCAAGTGCAAAGCCCATACTGGGAAATGTTGACCTGAGGCTGTGGCAGTATGGACTGAGCACGCTTTCAGAAAGGAAAAATACATTCCTTGGAAGCAGTCTCCCTGTATGGGTTGTTGACCAAGTGTGACAGGTCAAGATGGCTGGATTTTTGCCAAGTTTTCTTTGTGTTTAAGGAGTGAGATGGCATTTCGGTCTATAAACTCACAAAAAAAGAACAAGGCCAATATCCAGCCAATTTTTAGACTGAACAATGTTGGTCAATAAAGGATTTATTGTAATTATGGCTTTTGGGGAATTTTTCTCTAGTGACACAGCAGGTGGTCCTTAGTGTCCTTAGTGACAATTTACAAAAGGGTGGGCAGAGGTGAATAATTTATTGAGGGGACTCTTCAGGAGGGTAGTTAAGTGGAAGAAATACTCAGTTAATTCTGCTGGGAGTTTGTGTGGAGTTGGTATTGGTCAGGTATGGTACAACTGTACCTTGTTTTAAGAACCCTTGCTGTTTCAGTCCAAGTACCTTTGTGAATCATATGTTTGGTTTACTGTTTAATCAGAGGAAAAGTTCAATCAAAATACTGTTGGCCTGGTTAGAAAATAGGCTTGTCAACAATAACATATATCCCAGCTTCTGATTACTGCCAAGAGTGCAGTAATCAAATCAAATTGTCGTGCAGAGTTCAGACATGGTTGGAAAGCTGGGAGGAGTCACCAAACATTTGATTAATGGTAGCAAAAAACGCATTTGTCGGTTGAACTTTGAATTTGTAAGGGTCTGCATGTTATTATAAGGTGTAGTGAGCTAGATGTTACAGGAAAATAGATATGCCCTTGAGCTTTTTAATGTGAGCATCATGGTGCATAATAGTGACTTCTTTCAAACATTAGAGTGAGATTTTTTGGGCATCAACAGCATTATAGCGAGGATTTATTGTTAAACAGTAGTTTCTGCACACACACGCTCACATACACTGGATAGAACAGTGTAATTGAAAATGAAACCAAATGAAGTACAATGCACACCTTGAAACTGAGAGTGCTCTAAATCTAAACATGCCCATTTCTTTTACCGGTATTTGGGAAAGAGGGCATATTGAAAAGCTGTTTTAGTTTACATTATTAAGACAGGAGTGGGGAAAGTGGGGCCTAATGTTCAGAAACTTTATAAAGGAACTTCAATCATGACCAGAGAGAAACTGTGATCTGGGTATGTCAACAATGTATTTTTCTAGCTTTTGTTCACAATACAGGCCCACTGGGCTAACATTGAGAGATTATACAAAACCTATCTTCAAGATGCTTAAATATAAGTCAAATGTTGTGGATTTGACTTACGCCCTAGATCAACAATAGTTGGTTGTTTTACAAACATGCAATGCAAGCGCAGAGGATTGAATTGTTTTTTACAAAAATGGAATTATTCCTGATGGCAAATTAAGCCTCCCAAAACATTTTGTTTGTTTTGATTGAATAAGACATGAAATTATTATACAACATAGCAAGTAAATGAGATACCTCTGTTCTAGTTAACCTGAAAATTCACAGTAGCAATCAGCTCTTTACTTCTCTTTACAATTTCATAAGAATTCAAGAAGGCAAGTAATAAGAGTACAAGCCCTGATCAAACCATCTAATGGGGGAAGACATAGCCCAACACCAAATTCTCCCACCGGAATTTATATAAAATGTGTGGAAAAGAGAGTTTTCATGTTGGCCATGGGACTGAGAGTTGATATTGAATCCTAAGAAAGCTTTCAATTTGTCTTTAAATGTCTATACAAGTCACTGTACACATCTGAGCACTACTTCTGATGTGATGATGCTTGAAAACGCTATCCATCATAGGCATAGTCTGCTTTATTATGCATGATTAGTTTGTTGTCCACAAAGTAAAAGCTATCCGACTTTGTTTCAAATGGGTTATCAATCATTTCTTGCACTGTGAAAGAAAAGATCAAAGCAAATTATCATTAGGACAAGAACGTAAGAGCAATCTCTGTAAAAACAATTCAAACTAAGTCGTAATTATGACTGAGAATATTGCTGCATTGTGACTGGTGGACAGCAGGCCAATTTACCATTAATTCTTAATTTGCACTGCAATTTTCTCAGTCTTTTAATAAATGAGTAATCATATTAACGCTTGAACAGTTAAGGATTTACACAACATGTGATATTTGAAAATTCTTTCAAACTGCACTTGCCTCAAGACTCATGCGATTTCAAAAGAATTCTCAAATATTACTCATACTGCAAATCCTTGACTACACCGCATTATTACTATGTATTACTAGTACTATTACATTCTTACTACTCAATTATAACTAACTTTGAACACTTAAACTTACACCCGCTTTCAGTGTTACGTGCATAGCAGCTATCTTTCGACATCATTCGACAATCATCTTTCGACATCATCTTTCGACGTGCTGATTAAAATGAGCCAATCACAACCGATGCATGCCGATGTTTGTTT
>Ga0126337_10001841_pt1 | contig 13141 bp, 8 predicted proteins | sample DipCmetagenome_FD_92527 | JGI IMG/M metagenome (GOLD analysis project Ga0126337, IMG submission 92527) | Coral microbial communities from La Bocana,Puerto Morelos, Mexico - Diploria C A metagenome | ecosystem: Host-associated > Invertebrates > Cnidaria > Coral | place: La Bocana,Puerto Morelos... | reverse complement strand
TCATACTACTTCATATTTGACAGAATTGTGTGTGTTTTGGTGTCTTTTTACCAATGAGGACACTTTGTGATGCTTATCATAAGGAATTTGAATCTCATTAGCGTTCAATCCTGGACATATCTGTACCTACATGTAAGCCCTGAAGGAAATAATACTGGCTGGATCACTACCTACTAGTTAAATGTTCTCTCTATTGAGTAACTTCACCATTCAATAAACTTACCATGATTCTTTCAAATGAGTTATTCATCATAGCGATCAGCATGTTTAAAGCTACAATGACGGTGCAGACCATGTAAGCCATAAAGAAAAGTCGCCCAAATGTGGCTATCAGAAAAAAATTAGGATCTTGCACTGATATTTTTTCTTCTTCCACGACTCCAAAAAGCATCCAAAACAAACCGATCGACGTGTTCACATGACTGAAAAGTAAATTACACAATTTGTAACATTATGAATTATTAACAGAATTACGAAATATAAGCAGAGCTCACATTCCGATTTGCTAGACTTTGTTGCCGACTCAGTTTTGATTTGATTATTTACTTATAGACATAGATCAGTAGCAGATTGCATGAAGGCGTAACTCAAGGCAACGGTCACAAGATACACTGGCTTCCAACGTGCATGTCTCAAATTGTTGGTCGTCACGCTGAAATGTGCTGCCACTTTTACTTAGACTCCTGTCCGTCGACTGTGGCATATTTCTCCCTTTCTCAGAGGCTCTCCAGGGAAGGAGGATGTGGAAATGAGAATGAGAATGAGAGGGCTCAAGGGGGTTCGCACGAAAGAGGCGTTCTCGAAAGACCTCTGTAGAGGAGAGTAGTTATCCGGTAACCGCAAACATTGAGGAACATATTGGAAGCCTACTCGTTATAGTAACTTCCACCGGCCACGCTTGTCAACGTTTAGCACAAAGGAACTATTCTACATTGCAAATAGTGCTTATCAGCGCACTGACCCTCTTTAAGAGTATTAGGTAGCGTGAGGTTTACTCATCAATACACTTTCTTCTACCTTATAGTGTCTAAAAAGAAAGAAAAAAGAAATATGACTTTTAATGCAGGACTCTGTAATTTCTCGTATGATTTCACACATACTCTGTATATGGATGAGACTCTTCGAAGTAACTGGTATTCATTTTATGTAACTTCGTCTGTGAGGCGACATAGTAGGAGTATACCTTAACCACGCCAGTGACGAAAGAAATATACAGCACCAGAAAGATTAAAAGGAATCTGCGGACATCTTTAAGCATTTTGTACAATGACAGCTGCAGAGGCCCTAGAACTGAGTCGACTTGAAAGATGTGTGTCAGATGGAAGTAGGCAACTACAGTGGCGCTTGCATATAAGACGTCTGCTACGACAAATGCCGATTCCCTTGGCATCCAGATCCTATGATAATAAGTCCACGCAAGAAGCCATACAGCATAAGAGGTCAGGAAGGTTACAATAATCAGCGTGTCTACCACATTCCACCATTTGGATATGTAAATATAAAATCCTTGTCTATGAGCCTCCAGAGATTCTTGCAAGAGAAGGCCAAGTACAAATGCAAGCACTGGATAGTCTGTAACGGAATTACAACGGTTAGTAACATTATACAATTGTGTCTTCTACACCAAGTAAGAACCAACGTAATTCAACTCTTATGCGTAAAGTGCCTAGCAAATGAATATATGATCTAGCGCAGAGAGCTGGAATAATGAGAAACCGTACTACGGTGGCTCATAGGGACAAAACACTTCCATAGAGACAAAACACTTCCACAAATCACAAAACACTTCCACAAATCACAAAACACTTCCACAAATCACAAAACACTTCCACAAATCACAAAACACTTCAACAAATCAAAACACTTTCACAAATCAAAACACTTCCACAAATCAAAGCACTTCCACAAATCAAAACACTTCCACAAATCACAAAACACTCCCACAAATCACAAAACACTTCAACAAATCAAAACACTTTCACAAATCAAAACACGTCCACAAATCAAAGCACTTTCACAAATCAAAACTCTTCCACAAATCACAAAACATTTCCACAAATCAAAAAACACTGGTAGCAGAGTTGCTCTTGGCTTGGCTACTAATGCTCTAAGGCCGGGATACTAAGGTCAGTTCGCACTTCGCGGGTCGAGCAAACTTTGAACTTCAACTGGAAGATGAGTAGTGTTCAATCGTATATTTTAATGCTTTTATTCGGTCTGATTTGACTCAACAATTGTTTTGTTTTGTTCTTGGTCTCTTCGTTGCACAGCTCAGTAGTCATCGCTCAACAATTTTTCAATTCTTTTAACGGTCACAATGGTAAACAGGGAGCAATACAAGCAAATCAGACCGAATAACCGCATTAAAATATACGATCGAGAACACGTACACACCTTACAGTTAAGGTTCGAAGTTTGCTCGACCCGCGAAGTGCGAACTGACCTTAGAATCCCGACCTTAGAGCCTTAGTAGCCAAGGCAAGAGCCACTCTGCTGCAAGTGTTTTGTGATTTGTGGAAGTGTTTTGTCTCTATGGAAGTGTTTTGTCCCTATGAGCCACTAGTACGAAACACAATAATTATTTGCATCATAGAAACACTTTTCCAGTTACAGTTTTTTGACTTTAGTCCAGCGCGATCGATTCATAGTTAAATAACGGGAACTTGGTTCCTAGTTAATAGTACTATTGTAAAGCCACACCGACATCGGTAGGTCAATAGCCTACCAGCAAACATTCTAAATTGTTCCTGAAAAGCAAGAAACTGAGACCATTTTTTTGAGTATAATTATGTCAGTCGAATTGATGGCAAAAGGCCCCGAGATTGGGTTGCGAGATCTAAACGTTTTAGACAAGAGATTGTCGGAGAAGAAGGTACCATGCAATGCTGTTAGACTGCCGGGGACACCATCAGTACATGCAAGATCAGTTGAGGTCATTCCACCGAAATAGAACCTGCACTGAGATTTTTGTCAAACTTTGCCTATTGATTGTTTATATTATAGGAACTTAAATTTTGAAAAAAAAAAATGAAGGGTCCCCATGTTAGTTTAGGAGCAACAGCACCTTTTTTATACCCTATAAATCCTTATAATAGCACCCTGATTATAGTCACGACTACTTGCTTAATCCACGTTTCCCTCGATTGCTTCTACACTGAGAATTGGGCCATACTTATTTTACATAGACAAATTTTTCATTCAATTCAAAACAACAGAAAAAAATTAGAGGTCACCACACTCGTTTTCGAAGAAATGACGATTTACTTCTATGGCGGAGTCCAGCCATAAAGAAAAAGCCGCCATTTTCTAATGCGCGCGCGAATCACGTGTGAAATTGTGCGCAGTAGGGGGTGCGCAGTGCAATATTGGAGAATGACCTTAAGAATGCCATCAATGGGAATTCAGTGAAGGACATGGCATACCCCTGACATGTTTGCAATTCTCCATAACGTATGTAAATATGTATACAGAGTATAACTATAATTTAAAAAGTCATACTTTCATTGTTATTACCATGTACGGCAATGTCTCTCGTGACTTACCAAGCCATACAAGTCCTGTCTCGGTCGTTCCAAACTCTTTCTCAAAGGAAGTCGAAAATATCATGAAAAGAAAACCCAGGTACCACATTGTGTGGTTGATAAACTTAGAATAAGGATGTTCGTACTTCTCTCTGAATCTCCACCAGGTGTTGTCATCTTTGTAACAGCAAGAGAACTTACGCGCCAAGCGCACAGGCATGTAGACGATGCAGGAGACAGCAACAAATACAAGCTGGAAAAAGAACCAAGCCGTTTTCGCCAAGCAGCTCATATTTTGCCAGTACGGCCAGTCATAGTAAACAATCTCATTGAGGACAGCCTGGCATTTCGTGCTCGTAACAAACTGCAAATTGAGAACAACAACAACAACGTTTAGACTTTAAAGTATCTGCCGGTATATGTGGTACTTCTAAAGGGTTTACTGGTATAACGCTAAAACGTTCAAGTAATGCTACAGAGGCTACCGACCAATATTTTGTTAGGTTGTCAAAATTGTTTCGACCCGGTTCCAGAAACGGTTCACTTATTTTAACAAGATGTTTTGCTTACAACACTTTTCTTGGTCTAACATTGTGAAATTGATGATGGTACTTCTAACTTAATTTGCTTTTCAATTTTATAGGAATGGTTTGTGATTCATTTGTAGGTTTTGGCAGAGTGTTTACAACTGACATTAACAACATTGACATGAATAGACAATTGTCCACCTCAAGGGGGTTCATATAATATTATTTGCATGAATGGGATACATAGGAATTTTAATCTTTCTTCTAAAGGTGTAAAGTTTAGGCATTCTGGTTTCACAGGAAAATTCCTTTTGTTAGCCTTAAAGCAGACTGGTAACTTCCCTTCACTTAAGTTTGAATGGCAGGTTGAGCTAACCCATTCCGTATTGTCTGCACTAGCTTTACCAGTTATACATACATCAATTGGATTTTTGTGCACTTGGTGTACAGTATTTATTATCATCACACTTTGTAACTGATGATCAGTACCACAACTGACCACATTCTCAATAGGTTGTTTTATTTTGTTTTCAAAAATTCCTTCCTATTTAAACTTCTTACCGGAGAGGGATTTGGCTTGTAATGCAACATTTCTTATTTTCACTTAACATATTTTAGCTTTCCACTTTTATTTTTTATGTATTACTAACTTATAAACAATTTGATTTTTTGGGTTTTTTCTCTTTACAACTTTTTTGTCCTGTGATCCAGTCCAGTCCTAACCGTTCCGATCCAGATTTTGACGACGCCACCTAAAGTACATATCATTGCCGTTGAAACACAATACTTTTCTTTTGTTTATTACACTTTATTGAATAACAGTTATTCAAGCCACAACCATCATTGACATAAAGTAGTACATCTGTTTGTTTATGCTTATTTGTTCTGATTTGTTAGCTGAACAAGAATATTTTTACAATGGGTCTCCTTCTACATAATCCGAATGGCAAGGTAAATTAAAAAAGCAATCATAGAAAGTTTATAGGCAATAATAGGCAGTTCCCGGATGTCACACAACAAAATAGTCACGAGCTATATTTTTTGGTATATTATAAGGTATATTTTTTGTGTGATCTCGTCAATTGAACTGATGTGCGGTTTCTATTTCAATATGGAGTCGGGCTCGGACTGCGAGGTTGCTATTCCAACGTCAGGCTGGGGCGGTCTCGTTCGGCCCGAGTAATTACGAACAGTGTCAACACCGGAGTGATTGAGTGAGTGAGTATAGTATAGTATACTAGTATATCTTTATGGCGCCTTACTCTCCAAAGGGAGGTATTGGTCTGTTTACAATCAAGGTTTAACATAAACTAGTACAATAACAAAATAAAAGTTATAATGCTCTTATCGTTGGTAAGTTGAGAATCTACTTTTCTTTTTTTAACATTAATTTAATATATTTACCTATTATTTTTGATATAACTCTATTGTCAGCTCTAAGTAAGTACTTAGTTCTCTCGTTATCGCTTAGATAGATAGATATCGCTTTCTTTGCATACTAAGCATGTTCTTTCATCTACTCGGATTGATCCTCCTTTATTTTCATATTTTCCAGTTTGTATTCGTAATGCGTGACATCCTAACCTAAGCCTTGTCAGGCTAATTCTGTGTGCTGGGTTTGTAACCGTTTCCAGGTAATTTTCAAATTGATAACTCTTTTTAACTTCCTTGTGCTTAAATTTTTCCCTTGAAGTTGTTGATGAACTGTTCTTAGTCTCAAGCCAGTTTTGTGCACTAATTGCTAGTGAGTGAGTGAAACATTTACATATTGGAGTCCCCGCAAGAAACCCGTTTCAACGCTTCGCGTTTCGACGAGTTTAAAAAGGAACACTGTGAGAGTAAACACCGCGTCTTTTCTTAAATTCCCGGACAGCTCAAGCATTGAAGGTTTCAACTCTGAAACTTTTTTTGTAACGAATCGCCATGATTTCAATGCCAGTTTTGAGAGAGAATGTTATGGTGACATTTTTCGTCATCACTGAATGACTTCTAATCTTCTCAAAATTTCAAACTACATCCGGCGGTGACGACAACCTTAAAATATCTTTGATCATTTATAATGTATAAATCCGCCCAAGCCATATAATGAAGGAACATGATATCTGGCAGTAATGTGGACATTATTACTCCCGCTCTCGGGCATACAATTTTATTTAATGTAAAAAAATCTAACAAAAATCTTGTTATTTTCAATTTTCGGTTTTGCTCCTTGATTATTCCCAGTCTTTGAGTAAGTGTTCTGGAGCTTTCTTCAGTTTCTAAGAAAACTGCAATTTATTTCTTTGGTGGTCACTCGACTTAAATTTCACATTCACTTACACGAATATTTAACCTTTGTCGTTGTAATTATAGGAAGGTTTTTGCAAACAACCCAAAGAAAACAATACTGTTATTCAGTGTTACTTGAGCTTCCGGTCATTCACCATGTGATGTATGAATGATTTTTGTTCTTGGAATTTTCACGTCACACAACGCACGTTAATTAAAATTTCGTGATCAGAATCAAAGTAAACCAATACATACCCTCTTCCTTTCTTTATCGGCAGCAATTTTGAGCAGACTCAGACTCTGGTTGAAATTGTTTGGTTTCTTTTGAAGTAAGCAGCCACTTCCCTCGACATCCAAAATCTCGTGAAGTTGGCCCAAACTACTTCCTTCGATAAGATCGGCTGCAAATTTTTCATACTCCAGCGCCCTATTCATGTACTCGTCTCGACTGTAGTGATGCTCATATAAAGCAATTTTCTCTAGGAGATATGCGTCATCAAGACAGGTTTCGATAATGTCTTCGAACTTACTATCTCTTCCCTTTGTTTGTTCAGTACAATCTTGTATTCCTCTGCTGTTAGGATTATTCCTCCATAACCATTTCAAGCCAATGTACAAAGGATCGGAGAGTATCCTGATCCATTGTTGTTCCTCTTCGTGTTGAAACTCTTCTTTGTCTTTAAGTTGTTGACTTCGGGAAGTTCCGTATCCAACGGTACATCTTACTTGGCCTATCAGTTTGCCCCACAAGCACTTGATCAGACCCTCTTCTTTCAGACGTTCGTGTTCAGCTACTGACCGGCAAATTTCGTTTATACTTTCAAGGGTCCGCTTTACATCAGACTCTTTTGCTTCCGCTATTAGCTTCCAAACTTCACCGGGGTCTTTGCTTTCGAGGGCTATCAAAAGTTTCTGCCTCTGCGATAGGTCGTCACTCTCCCTTCTCGTTCCTGCATAATTTGAACTTATCGGCGGTAGACACTCTCTCACATCTTTATCTGTTCCACTTCTTACTGCCTCCAAAAAATCGAGGTAATAGTTTCTCGGTTGTTGTTGTACATGGTTTTCATGGTTTGCCATCTCCTTAGCGGTTTACCTCGGCGCAAGGAGTCAATATTCCAGTGTTCAGTGTTCGTCGAAAGGCAATAGTGAGTCTTTTCTAAGGAAAACTGAAACCCACTGAACGTTGACCCTGAGTAGCGTATCAATTAATTATTGTATTCATGAGTTTCCTAGAATCGAAGTTGCCTCAGTACTCTGGGCCCAAGCAAATCGATGATCTAAAGCAGAAGCTATTGTTCCCTCAGAAAAAAGGAAAAGCGTCGTAGCGAACAGTTTGCAAATGATTACAGCTCCTAAACTCTGCTCAATTTAATGATAGAAAATACAGTATTAAAGTCAACTAGAAACCGAGGGGAAATGTTGCTAAAAATAGATTATTACAGTACTTATGAAAATACTCACAGATTACCGGAATGTAATTCCAACGAAATACGATAATTATTTAATGGCATTTACTGATTACTTAGCATTCAGCGTATTCATCGCTCTAATACAGAATCAATTAACTAATCCCTTCTAAGAAAGGACTAAAACTGGGAAATAAAAACATCACAAAGTTAAGTTGACCATGGCCACAAGCGCCTTTTATCTGATCGTTCTTGAGTTAAATTTGGATTTGACTAATCTCAAAGTTGACAAAAACATTAACATCGAAAAACGCGTCACGCAAGACAAAATTAAATCTGGACTAGAGTAAACCAGCTTTGGGACAATCCTGCCTTAGCCAGCTAGCCTTCAAACAGTCCGTTCTATTCAACGATTAGCGAGAATTTTGATTTCATTTTGGAACTTTTTTGGGGACGGGTGGGGATGGTCGGGGAGATGGTCGGGCTTAAAACTGACAGAGCCATAATCTCAAACTACACAAAATAATACTTCAGTTAACTTTTAATGGTGAGTTTTATGGTGAGTTAGCATTAACCAGCTTTCGAACAACCCGTTGTCAACAAAAGGTCCTTCCGCGCAGAAAAAAAAAGAAAATCGCTAAAAGCGCCGAACTCCAACAAACGAACGCTAAATCGACGACTGGATAAACCAGTTTCGCGAAGACCTTCTCAGTAGATCGAGAAGAATCGACTGGAAAATCAAGTCGTTCTTTCTCGTGATAAAGTTACGGCAGTCTCTGAAGACATTCAGGGACGAATATAAATATGATATCCGTGAGGAGAAGCCACATACCGTACTTATAGGACGTGCCCGGCACGTTTGAAATCTTTCGATATTTCTAAAAAAAAATCTGTTACTCACAAAAAGTCTAGAAGAACCTTCACAAGGTTTTTGAGTGCAAATCTGTTTCTGTGGGGGCATGAAAGTCGCTATTTCATTACGTTTGTTGAGGCTACATAGCCGGTCTTTCCTGCGCACGATTCTGTTTCTGTGTCGTTTGTTAGTGTCAAGGCATTTTCCCTTAAGGGGGGCATCCACACGCGCACGTAAAACATCTAATAACTAATCACGTGACAAAGCAATGGAACGAAAATAATACTTTAAGAGTTGCTCAACAATGTAAACTAATATAGATGCAACTTTTAAGGTTAAGTGATAACTGATATTTTCATCACTTTATTAGTAAAATGAAAATTTGTTACCGTACGTGTTCTGGCACACAGTATTGCATATTTTTATTCTAATGTATCGATGAACAAATTGTAGTTTCTTTCTCCAAGTAAAAAAACAAATGTTTGGTTGCGACGTGAATAACTTCCAACTGCCTGTTTTTACCTAAAAACTCTTCAAATTAGAGAAATGAAGATCAACTGCTTCTACTTTTTTCTTTAAAACGAACATATATTTACTTCCCTTAACTGTTATGATAACCAAACCCTAACCATAGTTAGTAGAGGAGACTCTACTACTATGCCCTAACCCTAGCCCAAACCATAACGTTAGATCTAACACTAATGCTTACCCTTGAGTTAGGGTTAGGCTTAGGCAAAGGTAGCCCTGATATAATCATTTCCCCAATTTTCAACTCTCAAAGCTCAGCTTCAACCCTAAAATGAAAATTTAACCATCCTCGTTTTATTTTCCCACTAGGCATTTTTCATCAAAATGCAAAAAGGGTTGTATTGTGTGCTTTATTTACCTCAAGAAGCTCATAAAGAGTCTCTAGCAATGATATATCCCTTGGAAAAAAAGGAATATTACCCTTCAACAAGAAAATCAACGATTTTATAAAAAGTTAAAAACATAAAAATTTTATAAAAATATAATACACGTAGTATGGCTTTATTTTGGGAATCGTGTTAAAAATGACGACTTATAATATATTCTATTCTATTCTATTCTATTATATTATATTATATTATGTATGGGTTATTGACCAAGCGTGAGGTCAAGATGGCTGGATATTGGCCAAGTTCTTTTTTTGCGTGTTTATGGACCGAGACGAAGTCGAGGTCCATAAACACGCAAAAAAAGAACGAGACCATTATCCAGCCATCTTGACCGAACAAGCTTGGCCAATAAAGGGTTTATTATATGGGATAAAACACCAAAACATGATAAATTTTCCTTGCGGGACAAAGCCCGTATCCCGAGCGGGCAAGATAGCTCCATCTTGCCTGCTCGGGTAGCTAATCACAGCGCGAGTTTCGGTTCAGCTTGCCCGCTCACGGAGCTAGACATATAATAAATTATATTATATATAACTATGTATGTATTTTTGTTGAGAAAATGATTAAAGTAACGTAAAGCTCTTGGTGTTTCGAAATTCGACGGCGGACCAAATTTTATGAAGCACAATACTGACTATACTAAACGAAAATATGGATACCACTTCCAGCATGCATTTTACTTTGGCCCGATTTCCGCCCCTCTCTCGAGTAGTCTGACCTACGAACAAGAGTCAACGAGAGCCCCAATAGACCCTGGTAGGGTCCGCAGGCGCTTTAGTCGCGATCGACTGGGCAATATGTTGTAGTTTAACATGAAATTCAGGTAAAAATTAAATTCCTTTGTCTCTTAACCCTTATTAGGGCTAGAAGACAAAGGAGATTGAGAATCAAACTAGGTTAAAATTATTTTTACCTGAATTAAATTTAATTTTTAACTACAACAGATTTTAGGTCGGCTCAACCTCGTCCCCAGAGCCCGCGCGTTTTCGGAACGAGATTGAGAATGGCTGAGAATAATCTGGTCACGAGACCTTTACACCCTTTTCCTGCTGCACGAGTTGCACATCGCGGCACGTACAACATCGTGATAAGCCTTTCTGCACCTTCCAGAGTTGCTTTTGCACTTAGAGGTCTACTGCATATTTCAGTCATGACGTCCAATCATGGATGTTGTGGTTGTTGCAGTAGAAGAGCTGTAATCATTGCTTTCGCTTTCACTGGAGTCTGTCTTCTTGCGGCTGGCTTGGTGTTCCGTCTTAGCGATATTTTCAATAAGATTATCAAGGAGAAAGTGGATCAGGCAAGTTTTGTTTAACTTCATAAAATATCGCAAACAAGATTTAGGTTAGATTGGGTTTGAAGATGCGTGTTTAAAAATTGCCGTTTCTGCCTTCGAAGAGTTTGACGACTTTGTTGTCATAGTGGACACTTTCTGACAAACGTTAGAATTAATTGAGCTCAAATGTGTGAATTATAATAAGAGCTTTGTTCTTTATCCCAGCAATTTTAAGCGACCTTTTCTGGGTAGACCGAGCATTTGAGTCGGCTAAAGGAATATTTAACTGTAGCACTTTAGCGGGGTAGCATTAGTTTTTAAGCTTTGTACATGACGGAAGTCCAAGTTCACGTGTAAATTAAGTTAAATGAAAATGATTTTTTAAGAAAAAAAAAAAAAAAATTGGTAACTGAGGATAAGCTTAGTGCTTTTAATTTTTATCTTTGCCTCTTTAAAACAAAATTCTAGTGCAAATGTGATCTGTTCATGTAGTATAATTTAAATTACGCAACGAAACCAAAGTTCGAACTTTGACTTTGACAAATGGGTAATTCGATAAATTTGTCTATAGTGACAACTCACCAGTGGACTACGAAATAGGAAATATCAAGTTTCCGTAATGGTTGCCAAACATCTGTCTTTAAAAGGATGTACATCAGAGAATGCTGCATAAGGAAAGTTCATGAAGATAAATTAAATTTTTAAATGAGGCCATCAGTTAAAGAGAATTGGTTCAAACTATTTAACAAACAGATTCCATATTGCCGTGTGTCTGTTGAGTAATAGATCACAGATGACGTCAAAATGTGGTAAGAACAAAAAAGGCAATAGCCGAGTGTGTCACTGATGTTCTTTTTATATAATAAAGAAACAAACTACTATAGCTTTGAAAAGTGTCGGAAAGTGTCTGCAACACAGAAGGAAAAACTCTGTAATGATGACATCAATCTGCATCTGTCCTCTAAATTAACTTGAGCTATAATATAATGTGAAATAGAAATTTGTCTGTGTCAAGACTCCTCAATGCTCTGCAGAGATGCTAACGTAAAAAATTGAAATCTGGAAGACTGACAATTTTATCTTCCTCACCCTAAAAGTTGTTTGAAGTGGAGCTCTGCTGATTCATCCACAGAAATGCTTCCAATATCGAAAACACCAAAAATCAGCTATAACGTGTGAAAACAATTGTGTACTCTACATGCTTTCCTTTGTGTCTGGAAGATTTGTAGACCCATATAGGGGACTCGTGGAGATTGGGTGTGTATCTAGGAAACTCATAATCTTATCTAGTATTTACATGTGCATCTGTCCAGAATTGCTTTTAGTTTTGCATTACTACTCTCTTGGTTGGGTTTGTGTCACCCACTCCACTAATCAGAATGAGACAAAGCATAGGTCTCAAATCCTGACAAAAGCAGTATTTGTTATTTTGCTTTTCATATTAGATCTACAGTTCTTGCTAGTAAACTTTCAAAAGATTTGTATTGAACTTTATTATTGAAATAGTGTAGCAAATGAAATAATAATTTATAACAATTATTTGTATTTACATGTACATTAAAATTAAATTGTACCCTATTCTAATTAAAGCCTGTGAGGTGGCCGACAATAGCTTACAGTTTCCAGCTCTTTCAGCCATCACTTATTCTTAATAGTGGATAAATAGAACATGTGCCACTCTCACAGTAATTGTCATTAAGATCCTGCAATGTTGGTAATTTTGGTTAAAATTTCAAGCATTGAGGTGGCTTTGAACTCGTTCTGTAGATTTTTTTTTAACTTTGCAGAAAATTGCATCTTATTACAGTACAGGTACAATGTATACTTATCACAATTTGCTAATAAAAAGTGGCGGTCATTGAGCTTGTTTTTTGAGTTCCAGGCTCTTAAAGATAAAATTAAAGGTGTTTTTAACAGGTCCTATTGTTGCTTTGGTAACCTGTTGGCTGGGCCTTTATGCAATACCAATATGGTGGCATCACTTGGTAAACAATGGTAGTATTGATATGTTTAAGTTTAACTGTTCAAAGGTGCTGGAAACTGTTGCCAGCCACCTTACACTGTAAACGTCATTCCAGCCAGTTTTTCAGTTTCAGTTCACTGTTACCTATTAAAAAATAACACTGCTTTACTATCTGTATAATGTACATGTACATGTAACAGCATGATATACGTGACAGCCTGAGAAAGGTATGTGCTCCAATGTAAGGAAAAAATCTATATTTCAGCTGTTGTTTTTCATGGGCGTTGTTTTGTATTTCAGAAAGTTGCTTTAAAGCCTGGTGGCTTAGTTTACAATGAATGGGTAAATACCACCATTCCTGTATACATGCAGTATTTTGTCTTCCACTTGGTAAACCCAGAAGATGT
>Ga0126337_10001839_pt1 | contig 13146 bp, 3 predicted proteins | sample DipCmetagenome_FD_92527 | JGI IMG/M metagenome (GOLD analysis project Ga0126337, IMG submission 92527) | Coral microbial communities from La Bocana,Puerto Morelos, Mexico - Diploria C A metagenome | ecosystem: Host-associated > Invertebrates > Cnidaria > Coral | place: La Bocana,Puerto Morelos... | reverse complement strand
GCGCCGTCATTTTCGCTAAAAATTCTCTTTAGCCAGGCTAGTCGTAAGGATTTAATCATTGTTTCTAAATCAATCATTTTCAGTCCACTCTTTTCATAGTCATTTATTGCAGACAGACGTGTGTGACCTGTCTGCAATAAATGACTATGAAAAGAGTGGACTGAAAATGAAGTTTGAAACACTTGCTCATGGTTAAAATTCATTGTAATAATAATTTTGTATCTCGTTTCCTAATTTGACTACACTTACCATCCAGATATAACCAACTCCAGTCTTCCTCTGCTTCCTAACAGAGAGAAAGAAAAAAAACGTGAAGAATTACAACTTCAAGCGATCTGCAGAAATCTGATCGTGTCACAATTTAAACATGAATGTGACATATAAGTTAAATGTCACGCGTCACGCACTGTACCTTTCTTTTGGCATCCTCCTGAGCGACTGCAAGGCCGTTAAACCCGCTTGCTATAACAGTGTTGGGAACCTCCCGACCGTGTAAATTACATGACGCCTTTACGGCTTCTACTGATGGAGCAAGTTCATAGCTGCAAAAGCAAAGCCTGTACGTCAATAACAAGCCACATTAACCTTAAGAGCGGAAGAACGCTTGATTCAAAACGGTGTTGTGGAAAAAAAGATCTATAAAAAGAAGAAAATCAATGCTAATAGTGTATTTGTTTCCTCGTGTTTCCGCGCGTTTGGTGACGTTTGAATGTGACCCACGCTCGGTCCCATGTTTTCTCTTGGTTGCCGTCGGTTGTATGTTTTCCCGCGTTTAGCATCAATTTCATATTTTCCCGCGTTTGGATCAGTTGCGAAGCTCGAATTATTTTCAGACATGGTACCCAGTACTTTCGCGGACAATATTCTCGCTCGCGTGGATATTTTCATGGAGTATTAAAATGCGTGTTAAGACGCTTGAGCTGGTCACGTGAGCAAATCCTCGTCACTGGATTGGCTTGTTTTAGACCCTCCTGGGATTTCCGAAACCAGGAATGATTTAAAAACTACATTGAGAAAGGGAATAAGGCCTGCATGGGAGATACACTGTCTCACCCTTAATCCGCTATTGTTTTTTTAAAACATTAGCAGACTGCTTTTAACAGGCTCCCGGGCTATTGCACAGAAAATATGGAAAATTCGCTCCTTGACGTTTCACGCCTCGTCGTCGGCGCTTCGCGCTGAATTTGCCGAATTCTCTGTGCAATAGCCAGGAGACTGACCGCAGGCTACTCACCGATTGGCCTGAAAGACTTCTTCTAAAGCCACGGGATCTATACCAGGATACATCTCATAAAGTTTCTGCCTCTTCAGTTTGGTAGCTATGTCTTGTGTATTCGCATCAGGGACCTTACAACACAAAGTTGGAATAAGTACCTTGTTACAGGTGAGATAATTGATTTTTAACAAATCAGTGACGGCAAATTCAAAACGAAACTCTTAGACACGAACTTCACTATACACTTACATTCCTGCTTAGCTCCAGAGCGAGCTGCTCATCCATGATTTCTCTCAAGTTTCCTAACAGCACAAAGAAAAACAAAAGACATCACTAGAGTAGACTACGAAGGAGTAAAAGTTGGGAGTTTTAGAAATGACGACGGCGCGGCCGAGGACGACGCCTTGTAATAAAGTATTTATTTTTTCCCCTCCAATGTCGGAACTGTGTAAATCTGTTCAGTACGCATATCGGTTTAAAAACTTGCTCAGGCTAAATATGTAATGACAGCGTTCAATTCAAAAGGAAGACACGAAAAATTGGCTATTTCAGTACACGTTCTCCAAAATACTTACTACTTGGTTATTTCACATTGTTCTTTCGCAGAGGACGGCAAAGAAATGTACAAAGACTCAAAACGACTCAAAACGCAGAACCACTGTTCTGCTCATTTTTAAACCTTTTGTTTGGTGACCTTCTCGTCGTCGTCGCCGCCGTGGTTTAATAAAACGCCCTAGTAACTAACCAACTATTTTATCTACAAATGTCATGATAATTCGTTTCTCTTTGTCCAAACTATCTGGAATCTGAATATATGGAACACAGAGTAAAATTCGAGATATAAATTTAAAAAATTATCTGTTATGGTTCACCTTCTCCGAAAACAAGCAGAATGTGGTTATTTCATGTTGCTGTTTCATAGAGGACGGCAAAGAAATGCATCAAGAATTATAACACAAGTTCATAGGAACTATTCTGTTCACTAAACCCGCGCTTTTGTTTAGCGACGTTCTCGTTGCCAATGTGGTTTTTTTTAACCTCCCTATTAATGCAGCTAACTAAAGCATTTGAAATACCTGCTTGAGGTTCATTCCGCGAGCGCTGAGGTGATCTCTTGGCACGACTAAGCTGGATTGCATCGTAACCAGCTGGTTCTACCTTTGCCCTCTCTGAACTACCTAAAAAAACGAGCAGTAGGAAAAAATGTCACTAACACTGGTAAACAGCAATAACGGTTTGAATTTGTACAACAGTACTTGACAAATTACGGAAAACCATTAACAAGAGAGGAGAGTTAACAACAGCGAGAATGGAAAACGATTTACATCTAGCACAGCCAGGAAAACGGAGACGTCTACATTTTCAAGTTTACCGGTATCTCGGAATCCTTTGAAAAGTTGCCACATTATTGTTGAAACATCGAAACATTTTCTTTGATTTTTTTTAAGGTTTCCACAACACCACAGCTGTCTCTTCGCGCATAGATTCAGAAATATTCACTCGTAGGCCGTCCCCAATGTGTCAAAGTAAGGCACAGTAAACAAAAAGATATATCACTCATTCACGAAAAACTTCTTACCTCTTTTCACAGCAGAAATCCCCTTTTTCATCTGTAACCAAAAGAACATTTTACAAGTTAATGCCCTCGATACATATGCTTCTCACCTCTAACAACTGAACGGAGCTACCGGATCTGGGTCACTGCCTAAGGGACCGCTCGGCTGACCCTAATCAATTTCAAGGCTATATTTCAATAAGCTTTTGGTAATTATTGCATTTTTTTCTGGGCAAAGGTTGAGGAGAAGGTTAACAATATGTGGCCATTATAGAGTACGATTAGTTTCTGTTGCGCATTGTCGTCCTGCGCGCAGCAAAAGAAAACTGCGAGCAAAAATGGCCGCGCGAGATCCTGGGTGCGAGAAGCGCCCAGGACCGACTAAGCTAAAGAGGGCTACTCGTATTGTATGCCATTATAATGGAAATCTTTATACCTGGATACTTTTCTCCCATTTTTTATACAACTGTTTCGCTAAAGAGTTGTCCACATCTATGATAAGATCTTCGTGACTGATATCATCTGTAAAGTAGGAAAAAAACATGTATTTATTTCAATTTCTTCTTAGGACTTTTCTCGGAACACCTTACTAGTTTACGACGTTATCAAACATTCGTTGGCCAGATATAAAAAAACAATTTGGCTTTTTGTTGCAATCTTTTGTTACGTCTAAATAACTTATTTTCTTGTGTATGTACATTAAGCAGGGATTCCTATACGCATTGCGCGTAATTATTGACTGAGCGGTGTTAAGTGCTCCTTGAGAGCGAGTGCATGTGGCTGAAATATACCGATCTTCAGACCTAACTATTTGCGTATTCATGACGAGTAAAGGACTTTCTAAATTGAAACATCGTTTGTAAGTATGAGATTTAGGTTTGTCTGTGTGGTATGCGTGACTGATTCGCTTTGCTCCTTTATCGAGGTTGATCTCTTGACTTATTTTGGCTTGTTTTGTTTTTAATCCGTTAGTATCCTAATGTAAACACAAAGAAATAAGCAGGCTAAAATATCAACTACGCAAGCTGCCTGTTACAAACCTTGAAAGTCAACTCCAGCAAAAGAACCGAACATCTCAATCAAGTGCAGAGCTACTGCGGGCTCAAGCGTCAGCTGAAACGTTGCGGTGCTGCTTGGAGTTGAAGACTGGGCTTGAGACAAAGGCCTTGGATCCAGATCCCTGGGGCGACTTCCTCTGCTCTCTTGGGGAGAAGTGTCGCTGGAAATCTCACCACGCTTACATGAACCAGGGCTTTGTTGATTAAACCCCCCAGCGAGGTCAGTGACCCTGCCTGTTTCGTCGGGCGGTGGAGATTTCTCTTCTTCATTCGAAGCGTTGAAGGGTGTGTTTTGCGCGGCCAGTGGAGGCGAATTTGAAAAGTCTGAAAGTTCAGTTGAGGAAGCGTTCTCTTTGGTCACTTCTGTGCTTTCAGCTGTATTTTCTTTAGCATTGCCGCTGGACAGTAATTCATCGACCACTTTCATCACGTCGCCGCCATTAGTGTTTAACAACGCGTTCATCAAATCACTATCCACATCCGGGAAACACGTTTTTAAAAACTCCACCTGAGCCGACATGTCACTCTGCGAGTCTCCGGATGAACTCGGAGACAGGTCAGACAGGTTAGGCTGGTTCTGTGCGTCAGGGGAACCATCTTCGTCTGAGGTTTTGCTTTCTTGAGTGGAGTCATCATTGAAAACACTTTGTAACGACTCATTCGGTTCCAGACCCCCGGCGGCCTGATTAGGTTCCTGGAGTAGTTTCAGAGCGTTTCCCTCGGGAGAGTTCTCCGAGTCTGTGATTGGCTGCGTTGTATCACTATTGGACCTCGCGCGTCTTTTCAACTTCGTTCTTGAAGCTGACGCCAAAATTGTCGACAGTGGTGGAGGGGTTGGGACAGAATTGCCTTCAGAGGCTTCTGCATGCCTTACCACGTCACTTCCGCTGTCAGCAAAATCGTCTGTGACGTCATCTTCAAGAGTGAGCGTAAGAGGCACAGAAGTCTTTCTTTTGGAGGATTCTACGTCACAAGTGATGTTTCCTGTAATGGACTCTTCACTGGAGTCACTCTTTACTTCTGCATCTCCATCAGACACCACTGAAGAAGCGTTTAAAACAGGAGAGTTGTTGTCTATTAACGGATTGTCCGAGAATGGGGAGACTGGTGACTTCATTACATCTGCTGATTCAGTGACTACAGGGCAGTCCGTGACATTTTCACCCGAAGAAACAACAGGAGAAACTGTAGAATTATTAGCTAAGGACGCAAGTTTTGACAGAGTCTCCACACGATAAACCGGGCTTCTTTCTTCTGATGCATTCCCTTGGCTGGGCATGTCATGCAGGTCGAGTTTATCATGATTGTCAGATGACGAGAGGTTACCGTGGTATTCAAGTTCAGTGCTAAGTGCTGGAACCTCTGCACTGGTACGCTGTTGTCTGTTTGGTGTCCTCCTGTCTCTACTCCTTTGAACTCGCTGTGGCTTTGGACAAGAATTAGAATCATATTCTTTTGCAACGCCAATATCTGTTCCCTCTTCGAGTTTGCCGATATCAAGCTCACTAACGGCAGAATGAGTGCTTTTTTCTTCCCTAACTTCAGTTTTAGAGTCGCTGACTGATTTCTTATCAAGGTTAACACACTTCTCGCTTGAATTTCTGAGCCCATTAAATTCTTCTTTTTTCGCTGCCGAGCTATTTTGATCTTCGATAACTTGAGAGGAACTTATCTTTTCGCTTACTGCAACTTTCAGCGTCATTTTTTCTCCAGATTTAACACCATAATTCTCCGCCCTTCTCGTAACCAGTTCCTGTGGACTTTTCTCTGTCGATGAACTTTGGGATTTGGGACTGTGATTCTGATTGTCGGTACCAGTGATCATTCTAATCTCAGATTCACTTCCAGCGTCAAATTTTCTGTCAGGGTTTATAATCTTTTCCACAGTCATTCCATGTTCAAACCGTTCTTTCATCTTTGTTATGGCCGTAATGTTTACTCCATGTTGATTCCGTCTTGAGCGAAAATATGGAAATTATTAAAAATACATACGAGAGTACGTTACGTCGATAAAGGACGTGGTGGCCTGGGCTAGAATGTTCGAAGGCCGGTGAACGCTAACCCAGGATTAAACGTTGACAAAGGCTTAAATTTTCTTGGAAAAAATGTTTTTCACTGTATATTTTTTTTGTAGATTGAGATTATTCCAGCTCAAAACAGGAAGACAATCATATAAACTGCCAAACACACCGAAAACTCACAAAACTTAATTAAAATTCTCGCTAGCCGAAGGCTTTGAACAGCCCGGCCGTTTATAAGTTATCATAATGGTATTTTGGAGCAATCCAGCTTCGAGCCTTGGCCGAGGGGGGTGACTGAGTTGTGTTCACAATTTCTCTCTAGACCCAGGTCTATTAATGATGCCAATGAATTTTATGCAGGGGATGGACAAACATCTCACCCAGGGGGGAGTACAAATATTCCGAGTTCCTAAACCATACAGAAACCGAAACAGACGTAGGTTACCTCCACCACGAATAACGGCTATTGTACTCATTTTAGCTGGTGCCTTAATTGAGTTTCTAGGCCTTGTATGGGATACTACATGTATTCCATACTTCCTGCTCCTCCAGCATTCAGTCATGGTTTCCTAACAATGGCCCGATACCCAACCATTTTCAAACCCGAGTCAGTGGAGAGAGACAGTAACCTTTATTTTGCTAATGGCCTTTTCAAACTGTAACTGATTATCTTCTAGGGGTAATAATTCTCTCGATATTGAGTTTCCAAAGTACGGCAGAGTTCAACACACCTTGCCAGTTCTTTGACGTTCCATTTCCATGTGGTGTCCGGTTCAACAAATTTGATGTGGTAACCATACTTTAAGGCCTTTAAAAAGATAAAAAAATGCAAACTTAAAGGCTTGGCCAAACAAAAACTGAACGTTTTAGCTCTCACTGTCTGGTAGATCGCCATTTCTCATTTCACGGTCTTGTAAAACAAACTGTGCATCAGTGGCCGTTTTTAAACAGTGGAACGTAATCAAAGGGCATTTCGGACAAGGTTGATTTGAAGCTGCTTAAATTTTCATGAGGAAACGAGAGCTTCGCATTGAAGACGTATATAATGGCATCTGGAGCTCTGATGCTCTCAGCTTGGTCACCAACATGCTACATACACATGCATAACTCTTGTTGAGCTCCGTTCCATCAGCTCCCGCCGACTCTTACTTTCAGTTTGGATAAAAAAAAAACAGATAAAAGCACGTGAAAACCTTTCAAAAAAATTGTCTACAACTCTTTCTTTCGATGAAGAACTTTCAGACTGATATCATAACAGCAAGATGGTCCATTTAAGCTAAATACATCATCTTACCATAGACACGTAAGGCTTCATCTCCCATGCTTGTGTGTTGGTGTTGTCAATGATCACTGGGGAACGATTGTTTTCTAAAGCACTTTTAGCTGCAAGAAAACAACTCATCAAACCCTGTTTTATTTTTGATTGTCACAACGCTCATTTTGGATTTTACTGCTCAAAATTCCATCCCAAAATAAGAACGTCGAATGGCTGTTTGTTGAAATGTGAATTACGTCAGTAGTCGGCTTTCGGCAGACCTTCTACTTTGTCTTGAGCTCGTCCAGATTAACAAAGCTAAGATCTGCACACTATACACCGCTACAGAAGGTTATAGTTATAGTTGGAAAAAAAACATTTTGAAGTATTTTTAGTCAGTGACAACAAATTTTTGGATCAAACCACGGGATATCAACCATTTACTAGCGTAAAGTTTCTTACTCAAGAACATCACAGGAGCAGCTGCCAGCCTGGAACTCAAGTCTGGTGTAATGACCTACTTGATTTCAATTATATACACTATGCATTTCTTTTGTTGTAGAGTGACTACCTCGTCGTTGATTCCATTCATGTGCCTCTCCAAGTAAGCTCACATCAAAATCATACCTAGTAAGAAAATGAAATGACATACTTAAAACTCTGACTGTAAGCCTCAAAAACAATACCATGACCAAACATCTTGTTTGGATCCACGAAACATACTTTACATCACCTGGTCCGTTTGACAGACCTGCACCTCACTAGAAAAAATTTACAACACCTAACAGACGAATCTACCAATCGTACTATACGTTACGGGTCGGAATGAGGTTGGAGTGAGTGAGACAGGAGAGAGTGAGGTCTAAGTACATTTATATCTGGTACATGATATGCATGTACACTTAAAAAAAGCAAAAAGGGCAATTTATACTATGTAGATGTACCGTTGATTCCTGTAAAAGTAGTCATCTGTTGAAAGCACAACACCATGGGTGCCTTTCAGCCTTCTGCAACGGAAAACTTTGGAATTTAGATTTTTTGTTCTTAAATGACAAACAACAATAACAATAAAAATTATTGCTCAATAGTTTATAATTCAATGGTCCAACACTAGGTATTTACCTACAAACTTAAAAGTTAGCACCACCTTGATCAATTGTACAGTTAATGGTATCAATTCTAAGTTCAGTGGCTTTCACTGAACTTGTGTAATGATTGGATCCGATCAGCCCTCTGGAAGTTATCACTGCAGGGGTGAAAGGATACAGTCAGAGATACACATAAATAACGACTATTAATTAATACTAACTGTGCAAGAGAGGATTTTCCACTTCCTGGTAATCCTCTGACCAGAATCAACAGCTTCTGGTGTACGGTCTGGATGAATGGCACAGCAGAACCAAATGCTGGCCTGACAGCAGCTGTAGGAACTGTTTTGGAACAGTAAAATCTTAATTTAACATAGGGAAATCAAATTATGTGCTTTATCATGTTGGTGGAATGTGTTACACATAATCCTGGCAGATCTTTATTATATGTACATGTATCTGTATATTCTTACATGTAAGTGTTAAATTTTATTAATAATTTTCGAGACTTTCTTGGCCAGGTGATGTAAATTAGTTTTTAACATTTTCTGTTTTATCTTTTCACTTTTTAACTTTTATCTTGACATAAAACTTTTTTTGGAACTTTTTGTCTGAGGACATCCACTTTTAAGTGATGGGAACATTTTATTGAAACATTTTTAATTACTATTATGTTAGGATATGAAATGATAACATACACTGTAAGGGTAAATACCACTCCAGTTGCGTAGATAATATAAGTCAGATTGTGATGAATGCAACCACTACATGTAACTTACATGTAACTTACTCAGTGATCTGGGGAGCCAAGATGCCTTCCTGAAAAAATCAAAATCACATTACCTCTTCCAAATGGGAACTGTGGTTGAAATGCAAATGTCCCCTGGGGGTGGTGGTAGGGTACATGTCCTGCAGTCATAGGTCGTTGCATCACAGATTTTTGTTGCCATGGAGATTGTGTGGTTGGCATAACAGCAAACCTTTGTTGTGGTGCATTACGTGGAAGTGTCTGGCTGAATGCTTGAGGCACTGGAAAAGGTTGAATCTGTCTCTGTATAGGAGGTGGTGGCCGAAACATCAGACCTTCAGGTGAAGCATGGAAAGTTCTTTGGTAAGGTGGTTGGTGAACCTTATTTTCTTTCTGTTGTAAGTGAGGTTTTTTAACATTGTGATGAGGACCTGTCTTTTGAACTTTTTGTGAAGGACTAGGAAACGTAAGGTTTTGATAATTTGTTTGGTTAGTTGTATCGCTATCAGAAGTTCTTAGACTTTTATCATATGGCAATTGTCTTTTATTATCAGAACTATGTGCCACAGAAGTATGTTGATTTTGCGATCCCTTTTTGCTTAGCTCAAAAGCTACTTGTTGCTTCTCAGTGTTACTATTGCTATCGTGAGAAGCTGCCTTCCACTTTTCTGTGCTTGCAGTTCCTGATATCATTTTCTTTAAAAAAGACTCCAAGTTTCCTCTAAGTTCTGGATCACCATCATGCATGTTCACATCTGGAGGTCTGCCAAACTCAAAATTTCCAGGAACTTTATTAACAACAGGTGGTTTTGCATGTGTGTTATACAACAGATTTCTATGTCCTGCAGGTTCTTGACAGAAAAATTTTTCACCATTACTAGCTCCTTTTGTTTCGTTTTTTAATGTTCTAAACTGTTGCAAAACATTGTCCGGAAAATCTGGTATACCGGATGACAAAACAGGGCTTGTACTATCACCTCGTGGTATGGTTCCATTAATAGAACTAGATGGTAAGACAACAGATGGCTCAGTCCTTCGGATGTCTGTCCGATACTGGATACCAGTTGTGTTACAATGTAAAAGAGGATTGATTTCAACTTTTAAAGTTTCTTCATAACTGCCTTTAGCAGGTAAATTACCAAATGTTGATGGATTTGAAGTTACTGCTGGGTTGCCACTATGAGATTCAGTAAAACAAGAATCAGCTACAAGGTCTGATTGATCATGACTTGACATTTTGTTATGTTGATTAGGCTTTGGACTTTTTGTTGACCTTGAATCTAATGTTGCACTGACTGGTGATGGGGATTGGTCACTGCCTTGAGATGTTTTGCTTCCTTTCTCACCCGACTCAATTCCACTAAGAACAAAAAGTTTTTCCACAGCATCATTCACTAAAAAGAAATAAAACTTATGTTTATAACATTACATATATTTTCCTTTATTGTTAATTGCTGCGTATGTCTAGACATTATGATTAGGCTTACCCTTGGGATCACGGTAATCTGTTATACATGTACCAGAGAGGTTCTGTGCAGTCTGAGACTGCAAACAATCTCACTCAGTTTGTTATCACTTATCCAAGGGAAAACCAGTTGGTGAGAATTATATATGGGAGCATTAGGTTTGTCTTCTAATACATCTAAACATACAATTTGCAATCAATAAATTTCTTGATCCATGTACAATCCAAAACATAGTGCCTCGATGTAGCATGTTCAAGATCTCAAGAAGAGATTTATAAGCAGTGCAAGTGGCTAATCAGAGCTGGAAATAATTTTTCTTCTTCAACACGACATGTACCCTTTCAAATCTTCACTTTGGTCGGAAATCTTAACAATTTGACCGAACTAGCATAATTGATTAGCATAATTAATTAGCATAAAGATTTTCAATATGAATCATTCAAAATTGCATTCAAATTTGATTTACTTATAATTCATGAATTTTTAACCTAGTTTTATATAAGTACTACCAAAGTTTACTCTAGGATAAATACATGAACTGCTAATTGCATATTTATTTGGCAAGTATAGGGAACATGAATGCTTCTGTTCTTTGACTTGCTTATCCAACGTTATTCCCAGGGTCTTTCATCGTTTCCGCCCTCCCAGAGCAAGAAGCTAAGATTAGAGTTAATCTCTCCGGGAGGTACGAAGATAAGAGATCTTGGGAACAAGGTTGATGATCAATGGTTTACTTAAGCATAGACCACAAGTTTTTATGGTTTATAGGCTGATAAACGGCACGGGATGTTTGAAGAACACGAGAAGAATTCTATGAGTGTTATTTCAACATCCCAAGTGGTTTATCAGCCTATAAACCATAAAAATTTGTGGTCTATTGATTTTATATAATAATTCAGGAGACACGCGAAATTGTCATGGGTTTACCGGCACAACAAAACATAGCTGATTGACCAATCAGAGCGTGTGCATTAATTTAATTATGGTATAAAATGCATTATGGGTATAAAATGCATTATTTCGAACACCATCAGCCATTTGAAAGTTTTCCGATGTGTGAGAGATCTAGCTAGAATCAAAAGCAAAAAGGATGGATTGACTTATTTTCTTATGTTGTATGTTTTAAACGCAAAGATCTTTCAATACATATTTCTGGAAGGACATAATATCTGACAAAATAAACGCTACTGATCGTCAACACAGAGAAATGTAGTCGACTAAACCAGGATTTTTGGCCGCTAGTCAGATAAACGCTATTGATCGTCAACACAGAGAAATGTAGTCGACTAAACCAGGATTTTTGGCCGCTAAAGATGAAATGTGCTGCTTAGCTGCATTGGCGATCGTATCGGTCGCAATTTCGAGCCCTTTAACAATGTATCTAACGAAATTTTATGGATGGACAATAATTTTAAAGGAAGAAGTGGCAAAATGTGGTGGCGAAATGTTCGCACATCATATCCGATCATAATGTGAAAATTGGCAGGACATACGTGTATTCTAAGTTTGGTCGAACAATGTATCAGATCGAGAACCTCACGCAACGAGAAAATAAAATATTAACACCATTGGCAGATACCTACCATTATAATTGCTTTCTGAGAGTACCAGTTGCACTACTTCAGGATCGACTGAGCCAGAGAACATGCTCTGCAATTCACGAAGTGTCGTATCGCGCCATTTCAGCTGAACGTCGCTGTTTTGAGACACTTTTACTGTTGAATCTCTTTCCAATATTGATCCACCGGGACTTTGATTTTTCCTCCTGGGCATTTTGAGATATTACAACGATTTATCATCCGACTGAACGCACCAAAGTGTCTTAGATTAGTTGTAAAAACCCGTGATCACACTGATCACAACCGCGCAGCCATCAACAACGCCATTATTGTACCCAGGTTTCGACTTCCGGTCATGTGATTTTACAACAGAAGGTAGGTCCACAAGGCATCCGAAAAATAGTCATTAACGCCTATTGCGCAAAACTTCTATATTTTCGCTTATTTTATTGACAGATACTTTCGGTGACCCAAGTTACACACCCTCATAACTTTTGATTTTGTAGTGGTACCTGTGAGGAGACAATTTGCATGATTTGTTTGTTTTTTGTGATTTTATGAAGGACGGGGTCTGTATAAATCTACTGAGATTATTTTGCCGCTTTTAAAACTGAGAATTAATTTAGTTTGATACATTTGACTAGTAATGAGAAGAAAATTTCTTTACGTAACATCAATGTAAATATCGTTCTGTTACTTTGGTCTTTATATAGATTAACCATTTCTCATCGCGTTTATTCCGATACTGGGGGGTATCCAAAAAACGGTTCGCTTATAGGTCTTAATAAGGACTCCTGGATAAAACGAATAATCTCTTATGTCTCTTTGTTCGTATTAACCGGGCTCCACTGTATATGCCGAGAAACGTTCATGATATTAATGGCTGTAAGCAGACTTATTTACCTGTAATGTTTGGTGTGGTATTCCAGTGAGTGTATTCTGCCACATTCTTGTTCATTACCAGCGAAGTCAGAATGAACCCCAGCAAAAGTGAACTCCAACTACAGGAAGACTTAAACACAAATCGTTCGAAACTCGAGAACAAAGCACTGAAACCAAATTAAATCAAAGAATACCTATGGTCAAACTCGTGGAATAATTAACAGTTAGCGATCCTAAAAATTAGTTTGGTTTATTAGTTGACGAAATATCCGTGCCTGGGCTTACTATAAAATGGCTC
>Ga0126337_10001838_pt1 | contig 13147 bp, 9 predicted proteins | sample DipCmetagenome_FD_92527 | JGI IMG/M metagenome (GOLD analysis project Ga0126337, IMG submission 92527) | Coral microbial communities from La Bocana,Puerto Morelos, Mexico - Diploria C A metagenome | ecosystem: Host-associated > Invertebrates > Cnidaria > Coral | place: La Bocana,Puerto Morelos... | reverse complement strand
CAAGAGCATTGACTGTAGTAACGGATAAGATTAAAAAAACTGATTAACAGCGGGGGCAGCTGTAGTGGTAAGTATTCCTAGTTACTGTTCTGTATGGTGAAACTGGAGAGGGCATTGGAGGCGTAAACGGGGAACGAATTCAGAATTCAAAATGCCCGATGTTTCGCATTTTTCAAAAGTAGTTGGTTAAAAGATTAGGCACGTCTAACAAATAAGATGTACGTACCTGCAAGATCAAGTTTTCACGATGTTTGTAATGTCTGCGCGGAATGAGATGGCCCCGGAAATAGTTCAATAAACGAAGCGACGAGTGGATATCGCATCGAATGAATAGTCTCGTTAGACAGGAATATATATATGCATACAAACAACAGGGTCTTATTCAAATTTTCAGACCACATGAGTCAAAAGCGCTATTCGTTTTTAACAGCCAATTGGTGTTATGGTTGGTGGGTTAGCTGATGACAATACGTGACGTCAATGATACCATTTGGACACTTTTCACTGCTTCTCTGGTAAATCACCATCCAGTCTTTCCGAGAGATAGTATCTAATAGGGTGTATATTAATAATAGTTTCTAATACGGTGTATATCAATGCAATGTTACGGTGTATATCGTGAGAGAAACCCTTCGAAGTACTAGAACCTCAGCGATATGCAAATGTGAAATTAAAGTAACTAACACGTCTAGAAGGTTGGCAAGGAAACCAAACGAACTTCAAAAACATGTAGTGTCAAAGTGTGGGAGAAAAAAGTCCAATAATTTTTACTATTTTTCAAGCCAAACTCATCTTAGGATCTCCTCAAGGTCTATTTCTTTATCACTTATTTCATTTTCATATCCAAATGACAAATGTACATGTATAAATGTGAGGGAAGTCGCGGGTTCAAATCCCGCTCTTCTGAGCTGGAGTTGTTTCTCGGTTCAACACCTCGGTCACGCTGCCGCTTTTAAGAAGTCAACTGCTCTGCCTCCCACCAGTTGGGATTTTTAAGCCCATTGTGTTTAGTTGATATTGATATTTGTTTTATTTAGTTCAATTGGCATGCATGTGAACTAGCTAGATGTAGCTGAGAGCATTGATCACTATAAACAACAAAATTTGAACATTATTTTTTGTGACACTGTTGTTCCCGTAACAAGTAAATTAACTCCATTCGTGCCCTTTTAGCGGAGCACTGAATTTCTTCGGCATTATACTTTTGGCACGGATATGTAAATAGCCTAAGGGGCAACGAATAGACCGCGTAATAGCACCCTCTTAGATAAATGTTATTCCCCGGAAAATCTAGATATTGTTTAGACCCATCGGGGGAGGGGGGTGCAATGGATGTCGGAAAATGGAAATTAGTACTATTCCCTAAAGCTGTAGGCCGTAAGGCCATAACAACTCACGTATTTCAGTCGTATTTTCATGGAAAAGAATCCACGCATTTATTGAGATCCATATTAATAACCACAGGCTAGGGATAGAACAGCAAACGGCACGGTATTGAGCAGATCTGTCAACAAATATAAGGCATTTACTGACTGCGGACTACATTTTAAAGGGCCGAATAGAGCCCTGGTTGACCTGCTCAGGTTAGCCTGAATCCGGCAGTTGCGCCCATGTGTTAGCCAGTTTACGATGAGATGTGATATTAGTTTCATTCAAAAGTCTGCAGTCACAGTTCAGTCAGTTCGTAACATAGCCGTAAGAGGTGACCAGACCAAAGTGAGCAGCTCCTAGATGGCTTGATAGCTCAGTCGGAAGTATCGTTCGATTCCCGTTCAGGCCCGACTTCTTTTTAATTTTTATGAAACAAGAAGTTACAAAATCAGAACTGATCTGAATCACTTACGTTCACCTCCTTCAGCTTTAACTTTTGGCAAAAGAACAAAAGATTATACATAACATGATTATAAACTGGACGAAGTTTGAGAAATTTTTTAATACTCCTTCTTTCTAAGTGGAATAAAAAATATAAGTCCGTGGGCTATGGCGTCCATACAGCACGGAAAATAGGACGAGACCGGCCGTCTTGACCCAACAAGATTGTTCAGTAAGGGAACGAAATATTCCTGCGGCACACAGCGGGTAATCGAGCGTGCAATCAATTCTAGTTTTCCGCGTGTTACAAGAACGAAAAATATAGGTTTTGCGTGCTGCAATAGCCATATCTTAACTCGCCGATTTATGGCAGTTGAACTTACACTGATGCCCGCATAATCCCCAGGCTGGAGTAATTTCCAAAGATTTTGCAAGTTTCTTCATCGTTAACACCATTGCGAAAAGCGAACGGGCAGTTGTAAAGCCAAAAGGCCTGTTTTGTCCTCTCGGATGGCCAATAGGAACGCAGAATTTCTTTCATGCCCTCGTGCGGATTTTGGTCGTACGTGCGCTTTCGTCAATTTGATTGGCCCAGCTGCAGGGAAACCAATCAAATGACTCTTCATTTGAAAGTATAGTAATTATAAAAGAAAAACAAATTGAGACACCACCGAAGAAAATTATATGTAATTCGTTCAACTTTATTTTGCTCTGTATAATTTCATTTTAAAAGTCATGGCTTCAGCTATTTTTTGGAAGAAAACTCTGTAAAAACATTACTCCATTTAATCTAATTTTGATCAGTCATTGCAAAAATTTAAAAGATATATATCACTGTATATCATAATATAGTATTTTGATTTTAAGTTACTTCATGATTTTAATATCTCTACTTCAATTATATCTATATAGCATCACTAAGAAAATGGCACCCATCTGCTGCGCACAATTTATATATTGTGATTTACTGAAGTACTATCACTTGCTTAAGCTCTGCGAAGCACAGAAGGTTAATAATAATCTATGGTAATACTTTGAATAATAATTTTGAATGATCTAAATTAGCATTAATTCAGGGACTTGAGGAAGTTGTAAACATAATGTATTGCACAAGCCACTACAGCTTGTTGCCAGAAAAACTAGCTACAGCAACAATTCCTTTCTTATAAATTAACGTAAGATTTCGAAAATAACGACTCTGTTGACCTCTTACTATCGCTCCTCTTACAAGGTCGCCTCTTTCTGGGTGGAGTAGGGAGTAACAGCCCAGCCACTTTCGCACGCACCAATCAGGGTTTACTGACAATCATGAAATTTTAATATTACTTTTAGGCGTCGTTACCTCCGCAACACTGTACGATCTCACTTGTTTTTTTTTTCCTGCTTCTGAAAACGACCCCTGAACAGAACAATCTGAAAACTCTAAGCTGTAATAAAACTGTTCTCCCTTCCTTAAAATCAATTGTTGTGGGAGTCAGCACTACTGCTTAAGTCATAATGAGTACCAGGCTTGATGAACCACTAAACGTGGATAAAAGTTATGCCTTGGTAAATATGCAGGAACGAAATTAACTTAATTTCGTTAACATGAGAAATCAGCCCTACTCAGATCTACCATCTACTTCCACCGGGTTACGAAATCGCGTAGACGCAAGGACTAGAGTAGGAGAGTTAACCCCCTATATAGGTCTTACCGTTATTCCCAAAGTAATCCCTCCCAGGTTATTTTTAGAACACGAAAGTCCCATGAGGGATCAGAAATGGCCAATCCTGTGGGCGGACTTTACGCGGACAGCTCTAGTAACCTCACGCGCATTTTTAGCCTCTACAACTACATTCACGCAACGGGCGTGGCGATTCTATCCGCGAAAGGACTGGGTACCATGACTAAAAATAATTTGCTAGGGATTGCCCCGGCCTTTGTGTTGGATCAACTCTCACCCTTTATGCTCTCCCGAGAGCATGATAGATCATGTGTTAGATCATGCTCTCCTGATAGTCCAAGGTTCAAAATATTCCTGACGCTAACAAAGAAAATGATTCATTTGAGTGTGTGTATGTGAGTGGAGACTTAACGAGACAGAGTACAAAAAATTCTTCGCCAAATTAATAGACAGCTAGCTGGCGGGGTCGCTAGGTTCTTGCAATACACACTGTGGTATAGAGCTTCTTTCATTAAGTAGTACTCACGGTCCACAAGGCTCAAAATCGGACCCCTAGTTAATTAAAATAAAAGAACTTCTTTCTTTTTAAATCCCTGTTTCCAAGTCGGTAGCTTGTAAAACTCGTCTCTTGTCATTTTGAACACTTCAGAGAACTCTTCATCTGTCAAGTACGTCTAACAAGACAACAAAAACATGATTCAGTCTCAGAACAAGGCAAATAAAATCAAACAGTTCCAGCCAGTATTGTCCGCAAATGTGTGGATAATTGCTCAATGAGATACAATTCACCACCACTTCCAAAAGTTACAAAAACAAAATAATTTTCACAATAATTTCAAAGGATGACTTTATTAAGTGAAAAAGCTGTTTTGAAGGTTAAAAGTAGAGTTACTACCTCGAGTTTAGTCTTGTCGGCGCCTCGAGGTAACTTGTAGTTTGTTGTCTTTAGGTCCTTGTAGGCGAAAACCTGCAAATGTTAATGAAAAACACTTAAGAGCAAAATTTCGGAAACACCTGAGAGAAACACTCGGAAGCTAGACTGGAGACGGCCGTAAATGCAATAGGTATTTCAGATCTCTAAACGCACGAAAATTACTTGTACTCTGAGAGCAAAGTCTTAGAAAGGTGAGAAATACCTATATTTTTCTCTCTTTTTTAAAACACTTATCCCAAATTTGACGCAAACGATTTCACATTGTAATTTAGGTTACGTTACCTTAGACCCGAGCTAATGCTGGTCAGCGGCCTTTCAAGACCAGTCATGCTCCCTAGAGGTTTCGGAAGGGGTTTAGCAGAGCCTGCGTGCTTTTTGTTTCACAGTTGTTAAACGAACATTTGCTTTTAGAGCCAATTGTGCTTGAGGCGTGCTTTCCCTCGCTCGACTCCCTTTCAGCTGCTATTTATGGTAAGTATATGGGAAGTAGTATTTCCACTGATTCTATCAGGTGTCTGGTGGCTGCCACCAACTGGGTTGCCTTGCATACCCGCGTGCTCGGCGTGATGCTCTTATCTCGCATTGCGCCACTCGTGACTTACCAGGCGCGGATCAAGGGGAGGTGAAATGGGTGAATTTTCACCCCCCTTTTTCTGAGCCCCCTTCTTTATTTTTTTTTTTCTTATCCCTCAAATATTCAACCAGGCTTTGATTCTATTACATTATTACAATTATTACAAAAATTTTCACCCCCCATTTCAAAATCCTGGATCCGCGCCTGCTTACCCTACCCTACTCTTAATAAACCTATCACACTTAATTAACTTTCCACCCCACCCTGCTCTCCCTTCATACTGATCACCCCCTATCCTACTTACCAAGGATTTTTGATCAACTTCTCTTTCGAATTCCTGCAATTCTAAGTCTAACGGTGCTCTGTAACCTACAAAAGCCAGAAGACAATTCAAGGGCCAGACCAAGTCTTTTGCGTTTGGAATAGGTTATAGAATTCAAGCCAACTGAGAGGTGAATATGTAAAAGCGGCTTTCGAAGCCTTTTTCAAGTGCAAATTTAGAACAACAGTACATGGCCTCTGCAGAATTCTACGGGGCTTTCAAAAATCTTCAGAAAATTGCTTAACTGTTCACCATGTACTTAATTTCGACAGTCCTCGGCTGATCGTCGGAAATTCCGAAATTCTTCGGACGCAAATCTTCTGCACATCGTTCCGTTTTTTACCAAATAAAATGGAATCTTTTAATAACGTGGGTTCACTTTGCACTTTGTTTTCGTCCTTGCTATCTAAACACTTCTTGCTATCAAAACACTTCTTCGACTCCTCCAGATTTACTGCGTTTACAGAAACGGACATTTCTTAAATTCAAATATGATCGGGAATGCCAGGGCCACAGGTTTGTCAGTGTAGGAGAAGTCAAATGCTTCCTTCGTCAAAAAGTTATATATTTTATTTTAAAAATTTTTATGTTCCATTTTAAAAATTTTTGAATTTCATCTGTAGTGCACCACTTTTGGGGTAGTTGTTTCTAATAGACTTCATTGCGTAAGGAACAACGAACGGTCAATACTTGCCTATTTCTCGTGGTGCCTCATTCAGACTTTCCTTCAAATAAAAAACAAATGTGAAATGAAAATATATGTCACACAACGACAAAAAAATAGTGGTAAAAAATGAAACCTTAGAATCAAATCAATATTGTATATGAGATGAATCACTCAATAATCTTAAGCTGACAAGAACATTGTTGCAAAGAACACTGCACGCACTGTAGCGTAAAAAAAACAGAACACAAAAAGTGATAGAATTGTCAGTCATTTCCATCCTACCTCTTTTCTTGCGGTGATCTCTCTGTACGAACCACTGTTATCTGATCATAGGAGATAAACAATAAGATCTTCTAAGAATGGTCAGGGGGAAACAAAATTCGATCTTTTCCATGGGGTCAGTAAAATCTTAGAATAACTGGGTTTTTTTAAGCGCGTTTTTTCCCATAAAAATGAATGTAGAAATTTGCTGTACAGTCTCAAGAGTAATGACGTCATCATGTCGTCAAAACGATTCTGTGTGTGAAACCATTCATATGAAAATTGGTTCGCCTCTGAAGAGCTTCATGTTCTTGTGAATAAAACCCACCTTAATATGAAAATTTTGAAAGAGAGGAAGATGGTACTGTAACTTGGAGATCACCTTTTCATATTTGTCAATCTTGGCAGCACCAAGGATAATTTAAGAAATACTGAACACATATTAGAAGCTGTTACATGTATAAATATTAAAAAAAGGAGTATATTTTACTGAAAACTTACATGATTCTGTGTTTAAATTATATCTTGGCTGATAGGCAGACCGCTCTTCCTACAAATACCAATTATACTCATTTGTTAGCTTTCCACTTAAATTTAAATCAGTTAAACAAACATTTGATGAACCACTAAGAATGTTTCAAATTAATACAGCCAAGCAAGTTTTACAAACAACTCATAAATGTGATCTATCTTCTTTACTTCCTAGGTCTCCACATTGAAACCCCACCACACTCCCCTCCCCTCTTCCTTGACCCCTGCTTTAACCATAAGTGACGTTTAAGGACTGAAAAGGTTTTATGATTTTTCTCAGCATATCTTGTTGTCTCAAATAATCAAGGACTGCCTGTAAATCTAAGGGACATTTTAAGACTGTTCAGGAGGGGGTACCTAAAGTATCATGGAATTTTCTAAGGACTTTGTAAGGCCTGTACACATTAGAACTTACAGTAAGCCATTAAACTAATGTTTTGGTCAGCTAGGTATTCAGCTTGTGTGTTATACAAGTAGACCTAAACAGTTATTCACCAGGCAGTATCAGTGAAACTGGCAGTCACATGTATGTATTGAACTGTGAACTGGCAAGGTAAATATTCACCATAATGAATTTATTGGCTAGACCTTGGTCCTACAGACCTCACTGCGTTCAGTCGGTACTCATGACCTTGGTCAAGATTCTCCCATACAGACCTCCTGCTCAGTTAATATGAGCTAAAATAATATTAACCTCCACTTTGACTGTTAATCAAACTTAATGACAATGAATAAAACAGCTTTATTCAGATTTCTTCACTGCATTTTCCCACCTGGCCTCCTCTCCGAGACGGTGGCCTGTATGTTTCTTCTTCTTTCTGAGGTGAATACTTTACTTTCCAATCTGTTGTCCGACTTGCTGAGGTCCTGGTGGGAGGGGAGGGGCGGTGGACTTCGTCTTCTGTAGTCCATAAAAAAAATCCATTTTACATGTATGATGGTCTACAGGTGAATAACTCTTACAACTATAGAAAAAATCACGTATTAAACTTTATTTAACCTGTATAGGGGAATCCTCGTTTACAATATTTGCCTCATTAGCATAAGCAATTCAGTTTCTGATGGAACTACAAATAAATCAGTTCTGAATATTGAAAGTTCATAGTATGATTAACTCTGCCAATAAATAGGAGCCAGGTCTATTGAATACTTTTTGCACAACACAGGTTAAAAAACTCAAAATTTTACAAAGAATGTATGAGCTCATTAGCGCGTTTGCCCCCAGAGATTTTGCACTTTTTGAAAGACAATTTCTCCTTGAATAATATACACAAAGAGCTAAAACTTTCACCATATATTAAATTCCACTAGCTCTTTAGCTGCCTGGAGTCATTTTATAACTAACATGTTTCCTTCTGTAAGTAACGCCTATGCAAATGAGCAAACATGTAAACTATGATGTCAGCAGGGATTCCCCTATTGCATGTACCAGTTTCAACAAAGTTCATAAAATGAAAATTACTATGATTTCATTTCTATAGTCCAAGAAATAATCTCAAACACAATCACAAACTTAGCAGTCACAAAAAAAATTCAAGACACAAAGGATACAGTATTCAAGGTTAAATCTTTCAAACAGTAACATGGAATGATCAGCAAAGAAAAATTATGACAACATCTGCTCTCTTACCAGCATTCTGATACCCATCCCTTGGAGCTGCCTGGCAAGAAAAATATAATAAGTATGCTGAGTCACGTAATATAACAAATCTAAATATGCAAATCATTTGTGACTGAGGCATGTCGCTGGAGTTTGGTTGCAGTCTGGGGGCTCTCCACATGGTGTACATAATAGTGCTTGTAAGGCTACACTGCTACAAGTACATGTAGGTTTTTCTCTTGAGAATCAGGGAGATTGGGGGAAGAGATTGAGATGAGACGCTGAAACATTTTGGGGGTTTTATAATGATACACATGTATTGATTGTCAGAGAAAAGGCTGATTGTGCAGCTCCAGAAAACATACATACTCCCCCACTAGTAGGCATTGGAATTTTCCTGGGGGTTGGGGGTTCTGTAAGACTAAAAAATTTAAAGTAATGTATGAAGCTTAATGAAATATCCAGAGGGGTAAGGGGGTGTAAAAAAATACTTTCAATTGGGGGGGGGGGGGGTATTTTCTGTAACTACACAATTGAAAGCATCCTCTCAGAGATTCAGCAACTTTATGTACAATAACAGGTTTAAAAAAAAAAACACACTTTCCAGTTTACCGGCAAAACAAAGAAATGGGATGACTTACTGAATGCCCGTCCAATTCACCATTCTGTGCTGCTGCAAAACTACAGTCAGGGTGCCAAATTTCAGAGCCTACAAAGAAGGCACATGGCAAAATCACCAAGTTAGGATTCATGAGTGATAACAGTCAGGAACTACGTTGTTTGCCACATGCTCAGGTCTATCATTAAGTAAATGTCCCCTTAGCCTTGTTCTCCACACCTGTAGCAGACCTTGTTACTTTGTAGATGAATTCTTTCAACAACTGACATTAAACCCTTAAGGGAAAATCACGTTTGGAGAATACTCACTCAGAAAAAGTGTTATGAGTAGGCAGCTTATAATGACAGCCCTACATGCTGGCTAGAACCAAAATTTATTTTGTCAAGTTGCTCCAGCAATGTACCCATACACTGTACATGTAGCTCAGCTTTTGGTTACACTCAAGTTTCATGTTTCAATGAGTCAACTGTCTTATTCAAGAACAAAAAGACCCTCGTTAAGACAGAGTCTGAACCAATCAATCTGGAAACCATCACACTACATGTACATGTAACTGTAACCATAAGCCAGTGAGTCTCCTTACCCTGCAAAAACATCTCTTGACCTTCACCAAACACTCCATGACATCTTGCACATCGCGAACACTGAGGATGATAATGCTTCTCACCTGCCTGATAAGACAAAAATGTAGTGTTTTGTCAGTTGTTTGTGTGTTAAGTTATTTATTTATAAAAAATGTTTTCAAATAAAGAAATAATATTACTAAGCAACAGACTACAAGTTCCTATGGTTTATAGGCTGATAAACCATGCCAGATGTTGGATCAAGAACACAAGAAGAATTTGTAAATCACCAGCTGCAGGTGTTCTTCCAACATCAACCAAGTGGGAGGCACAGTGGCCTCATGGTTAGTGAGCTCGACTCCGGATCAAGCGGTCCAGTTTGAGCTCTGGGTGGGGACATTGTGTTGTGTTCTTGGGCAAGACACTTCACCTCACAGCGCCTCTCTCCACCCAAGTGTATAAATGGGTACCAGCGAATTTAATGCTGGGGGTATCCAGGGAGGAGTAGCAATATTCCTAGTCGCTTAATGCTGCAGAAACCGGGATAAGCTCCGGCCTGATGGGCCACTTAGGCTCGTATGCAGACTTAACCTTTAGGCTGATAAACCACACGGGATGTTGGAAGAACACAAGAAGAATTTGTAAATCACCAGCTGCAGGTGTTCTTCCAACATCACAAGTGGTTTATCAGCCTATAAACAATAAAAACTTGTTTTCTATTGCTTTTATATAATAATTCAGAAGACATGCAAAATTTCCATGGGTTTACCGGCACAATAAACCATAGCTGATTGACCAATCAGAACACGTGCACTAATTTAATTATGGTATAATTAGCTATAACTCATTTACCTGAAGAACTTTCCCAATGATATAGCCACCACAACCAGCACAAGTCACACCAAACTCAGCTTGATAATCTTTCTCACAGTATGGTTTCCCATCTCTGAAAAAAAATTAAAGCAGCCACTCAAATCAATCATTAATATCAATACAAATGAATATATGAAAGATCATATATATTATTTGTAATGCTATATACATTTCTACCAACTGAGCTATCAAGCCATCTGGGAGCTGGTCACATTGTGAGTTCGTAATATACCGTAGAAGTTGAAGAATATAAATGAATATATGAAAGGTCATATATTTGAACTGCAGAGAAAGATATGAATTACTGTATGCAAATTAGGAGAACCTACATGTACCGGTACTTGTCTCTGACTACCAGACAGCACTTTTTTTAGCCCTGTATTAAACTAACCTGCCCATGTATTCTCCAGCAAGCAAGCAGGCACATTTTGTGCAAGTAAAGCACCACAAATGCCACTGTTTCTCCAGTGCTAATAAGGACTGACCACTGCGAATATCCTCTCCACAACCAGCACACTCTAAACAGGAAAGGACAAAATACCAATTAGCTTCCTGAATGTCTGAATTGCTAATGTTTTCAGGTTAGCCTCGGTTGTTTCAATTAAATTAATTATTTTTAAGGGTTGTTTTGGACAGCTCAGGAGAGTATTATCTACCATTTATAATGCTGTTAAATGAAATTTAATGGAGGTAACGACATAGAGTGCATGCAACAGGATTCCACGTACTCTTGGACTGAGATGTGCTGGCGGCTTTCACAGCAATAGTATTTACAGCGAGTGTTGCTTTCTGTGGGAATGCACCTTTACATGTAAGTGGTCCACCTTCCTTCCCTCCCTCTTTCCACTATTAATTCAGTGTGCTGGGTGCCTGCCTTCCTTTCCCCGTGGGGTCCGATGGCTTGGTTTCCAGGATTTGTGAGCCATGAGAGTGGTCTCCATCTAGGAGCTGGCTACCAGTAGTGTAAGCATGTGGGTATCGCAGGCACCCAACCTCCATTTAGCAATGCAGTTGTTAACAAAGAACATGGTTATAAAAGTGAAGAATGATCATCGCAGCTAATTTTCCAATTTAAGCAATTGGAAAGAAGAAGCCTGAAAAAATCAGGGCTTCAACGGGAATCAAACCCGTGACCTCCGCGATACCGGTGCGATGCTCTACCAAATGAGCTATGAAGTCACACATTGGGAGCAAGGTCAATTTATTGAGTTCATATCTTCTTTATTTGTAGATTACATGGTGAGTTCTCAGCCAATCAAAAGAAAGAAAGAAAATGAATTGAATGATATTAATCAAAATAAGAAGAGAAGTGTTACACGTAGGAGGAATGTATCTGGCGTTACTCTTACTCTCAAGCTTGGGTCCTCTAACATCACTTCTTGTCTCCTTTGCACTGCACTGTTGACACACATACTGGCTGCCTTTTGACACAACCTTTTCTCCTGGAGGAAATGGATTTCTGGAATAAACAAACACCAGAATAAAATATTGAGTCATCACTATCAAGGTCATGGTTTGGTTAGGTGATTCGTATACATATGTAGAGCTCTTATTACTTGGTAAATACTTGACACAATCTAAGTACTCAAAACTAGATTCTCTTAGCATTGAGCGTCATATTATCTCTACTAGCATTCTATCACGAATGCCATCCACTGATTGGATACGGTATTCACTATCTATTCTGTTTTAGCATCACCCAACTGGTGGACTAACACAAATCCTGCATTTTGATTGGCTACGCTACTAGAGGACTATTAGCAATAGTCATCGAGTAGCGAAATTCTTACGTTTTATTCCAAAATAAATCTTTCTTCAACTTGCATTTGCTAACTTTATTATTGCTTTTTCTGTCCGACTAGTTGAGTGATACTAAGACAATTAGCCCCTTGCCCTCAAGAGCCACGGATCAATAGCCCATTCGGCTTTGCCTCATGGCCTACTGACCGGTAGCCCTTGTGGGCTGCAGGTCTAATTGTTAAGTAGACAGTGGGTAACCTGGAGGGGTGCACTTGTTAGCAAAATAAAGGTACACTGTAGATTATGTGTGATTTTGAAGTACTGTATCTGTGAAGGGGATTTAAATTTGAATGACAAGTAGACACACACACACACAACTCCATTTTCAAATTCAATTCAATCTGAACAATCTTTCTAGGGCACAAAGTTTAATAATACATCCCTAAGTAATTGGAAACCGTTATTTGAAGTAAATGTCATGTACAATTCTACTACAACCATTAGATTATTTGCTCTCAATTTCTATGAGGGGATAGTTGATTTGGCCTTTGGTTTCATCTACTATCACCTCCAAGAAATCTCCAACTTATAATCTAATTGTAAAAGAGAAACACAGGGCATGTTTTCTATTACGTAGTAATTAATTGTACATGTACGAGATACATTGCATTATACGTCACGTAGAAATCGTAAACAAAAAACGTCAATACTCACCCACAAGTGGCACAAACAAAGCATCTCAAGTGGTATGCATTTCCACCAATATTAATCCCTTCACCTTCCACAAACAGTTGACAAACAATACATTTTGTGCCAAAACGTTCTTGGAAATCTTCAGGACAAAAATACTGGTTGTCTTCTACAAAGAATCCCACATTTGCTAGGTCTTTTCCACACACTGATGAAACAAAACCAAGACAAAAATTCTGGTGTATCAATAAATGAATCTAGGCATAGGTGCACATTCTACGTACATGTACATGTTGT
>Ga0126337_10001837_pt1 | contig 13151 bp, 5 predicted proteins | sample DipCmetagenome_FD_92527 | JGI IMG/M metagenome (GOLD analysis project Ga0126337, IMG submission 92527) | Coral microbial communities from La Bocana,Puerto Morelos, Mexico - Diploria C A metagenome | ecosystem: Host-associated > Invertebrates > Cnidaria > Coral | place: La Bocana,Puerto Morelos... | reverse complement strand
TGCCACCTAAAGAGGAAGGTCCCGCTTCGGTCAGGTCATCAGGGTCCATCCAAATAAGGTTACACTTGTTTTGTTCCACAAAACGATCTAAAAGTTTCGTGGTCACCGAGTCTTTCTTATGACGTGGGTTCACTACAATACATTCTACGTTCTCGGATAGACTGACTGGTCCGTGAATTTGAACCTGTGAAAGAGTTATAAACGTGTTTGGTTTTATTGACTTTACGACTGCTGCAGTGTGTGGTGTTGAGGGAAAAATGAAAACACAAATGGAAACAACTTCCAACGTCCAAAATTCTTCCTGTTTAGATATAAAACGAGGATTGATGCTTTTAAAAACTGGAAAGGCATTTAATGTGCAGCATGTGGAGCGCCAGTTGTTTCAAAAGTACTTGATAGACCATAATAATAGAAACAGCAGCAATAATTGCAACTACTATCTACCATAACAATGCAGAAATCTTAATGGGACAACGACTTGATAGAATCCAAACTCAAATGCCAAGCATTGCAACCGTGAACAGCTGTTTCGACCTGGTTGGATCTCTTCAACACTGCCGGTGTGGAAGCAATAGGTTAAGCAACCGGCTGGTCGTCTCCTAAATTACTTCAGTTGAAATTCAATGTCAAATGTTTGCCGACTGTTCAACGGTCACATGCAAAACGCGCGACCCCGACAAATAGGCAAAATCCAGAATATCATGTCGTTGTCGCGAAAGGAGACTACATGGCCAGACCCCGGGAGAGGGACTTCCATATGGAGTGGACGGGGATGCTCGTCGGAAATTTTGAATTTAACCCCTAAAAGAGACCAATCTGGGCGTGGCCGAAGCTTATGCAGACCTCTAAAAGAGACCAGTTTCGTTGAGTTTCGTATTACACTCTTGTAAAACAATAGACAAAGACATTTTGTTACAGTGGACGTAAGATATTAATGGTATGGAAAAAGTTTGTTTGTATGAATTGAGTAAACATAAAGAACCAAAATTCTTTCTGTTACTTCTTCGCGTGGAACCCTTAACGAGACCTTGACGGCTAAAAATAATGGCATTTTGCCCAAACATCCTAAGCGAGACCAAAATCCGAAATTTACACCCCTAAGCGAGACGACGAGGATCCCCGTCCATTCCATATGGGAGTACCCCCCGGGGGGGGAAGGCCATGTTAGAAATAAGCAGTATATCGGACCTACGGTCGCCCAAAACATTAAAGTGCACCTAACCCCTAATTTTTTTTCTAGCTCTCTTAATGTACTTTTGTTCCTGTTCACTTTGGTGAAAAAATTATTGTCTTGGGATTTATACTTAATTTTCTGTGAGTTTTTAAAGTTAGCAAAATTCGCGCCATTTTGGTGCACCGCCGAGTTTAGGAAGAATGGGCCCGAGTTAGGTCTGTGACGTCAACCGGGGAAGCCATTTTTCGCAGGAAAGAGAAACAGAGAGTGTGGTGGTTACCTTTTGTTTCGTGGGGATTTGATGAAATTTCTTAATTCTTTTTTTAATCTTTTCCAAGTGATTCATATTTTTGCAAAATACATAGAAAAAAATAGGGGTTAGGTGCACTTTAAATAGACTGATGCAAGGGATCCCAAACGAAAATGCTGTCGATATGCGTAGGATCTGTAAAAGATCTGACCTGAGTTTTTAACAGATCCTTCGTATGATTGCAGAATTTTCATTTGCGGTTCCTTGCATCATTGTATTCACTATCTACCACCTGGTTTTACCTCTTTGTACTGTGAAATGCAATCTGATCGATGAAATAGAACTTTCCCAGTGGCTACGTCTATAATCTAAAAGAAGGGAGAGGTCAGATTAGCCTGCGTAGAAAGCGTTTCCGCGGGGTTGGGGAGCAAAGAAAGACCAAGGAATGGGATTTTTATACCATATCGCAAACGAGCATATATACAATTGTCACTTATCAATAAATTAAGTCAGGAGTCTCGCTCTTAGACTCGCTCGTTCGCAACTCATGATAGGGTCGCTTGCGGACCTGCACTCTCTTAGTGCGTGGCCGCGCTGAGTGACCTGGACCCAGTCTGACGGGCTGATGGTAGGATGCAGTTGGATTTTCTCACGATGCTCATAAATGACTCAATAATGTATTATTTACCGCTTTTATCTCCTGGTCTGTGTACGAAAACAAAACGTTTTCATAATGTTCACAACAGGAAAGTTTTACCGTCGAACTTGACGTGTCCTCAGAGGCAAACGTAGTACGAAGACGAACTTTCTTGAGCTGAAAATAACACAAGAAGATCAATTATGAAATGAACAGTTAATGAAAGTTGATTTAAACGATGATTAATAATTAATAAACTCCGGTTTTAAGTTTTAAGTTGGAAAATATGGAATCCTGAAATTGGGCCCGCAACTTGTAACACTTATATAATTAATTAATTCAAAAATTAGAAGTCAATAATTTATTAATCAATTACTAAAAAAATAAATAAACAGAAACGAGGACATAAGTAAAAACGTTTCTCTTGATACATAAAAAAGACGGAAAAAAGACAGCAAAGGAAAGAATCAAACATTGAGATGCAGAGACCTGAATAACATAAAAAAATAACCAACTATGTAGTTCTTATCTCCACCGCGTGCAGTCTGGACACACTACCTATGACACATTTTGTGTAGATGCACGCATTTTCAAAAGCCGTCAGCGTCGGCCCAGTACATCGCACATTCGAACTTATCTTCTTTTATTACTTTTCTGATCCTCGCAACCACTCCGGCTAAGACTCGAACCCGAACTGCCTGATCCGGATCAGCGTCCTAACGAGACGGTGTTTACAAAACCCCAATTTTTTATTAAAAGGATCACCAAACTTGATGCTTACCACACTTTGTTGATCTATGTTTCAGTTTAGTTCCTATTTTATTGATATACTTTGATCATGTTACATACAGTTTATGTGCTAAAGTAAGAAAATAAATGTACTCTCAAACGGCAACAGGTGTTGAGTCATCCCTTCCTCTTAACCCAGGCCATATCTCTACTACTACCACTATCCTCTCTGTTTAAGGTTGAAGCAGTCAGAGCGAGGTCCAACATCTTATTTTTTTTTTATGCGTCACGTCGTCATCTACATTTCAACGCTTGAATTTTCTTCTTCGCTAACTTACTGTTTTATTTTACAAACTGTTGAAGAAAAATTTGTATTCACCTTTTTTTCGATTGTTATTCATTTGTTGATTATTCAACACAATAAAATGCAGTTCTTGACATGAAATTCAAGTCACTAACCTGTAAAAAGGAATCACCGTACTGCAGAGCACATTTTCTTACACCACGGGGATCGCCAACTATGAGAAAATGTCTCAATTACATGAGTACAAGGGAAATAAAGGAGAAATTGGAGAGGAAGGGAGGGAGGGAGGGAGGGAGTGGATAGGATGAGAGAAAGAGAGGGAAAAAGTAATAAGGAGGAAGGGAAAAGGGAAGACAGAAAGCAAGGGAAAAGGAAATACTGAAATGTGCAGTGTTCTCACTGGCATAGAAATACCAACCTATGTTTAGCACACCGTACTTGACACGCTCTGAAGGCGGGCTGCTGTGGTACGCTTTGTTAAAAATGCGATCCTAAAAAAGTGTCAAGAAACGACATAAAACGCTGTCAGCGATCACTATAGATGCTGATCATGATTAAGATCACGCACTTCGATTCAGCTACAAATACCTGGCTACGAAAACAGTATCTTCAGCTGGGCTGGCTAGCTAAAACATTTTGAACAAGATCTCACCAATTTATATAAGTGGGAGCTGCGGTGACCTTGTGGTCAATGCGCTCGACCCCGAAACGAGCACTCCGGGGTCGAGCCCTGGCCGGGAACAGTGTGTTGTGTTCTTAGTAAGTAACTTTTCTCTTACACTGCCTCTCTCCACCCAGGTGTATAAATGGGTACCGGTGAACTTAATGCTGGGGGTAACCCTTCGATGGACTAGCACCCCATCCAGCGAGAAGTAGAAATATTTCTAGTCGCTTAATGCTACGGAAACCGGGATAAGCACCGGCTTGGTGGCCCACTTGGCTCGTATGCAGACTTAACCTTTACCATGGATTTATAATTATATAGCTAGTAATTTGAGGTATAAAAAGAGTACTAGTAGTTTGCTCGATTCGATTTTGGTCATGAACTTCAGTTTCGTCTGTGTGATTAATTTTCAAAGTTGGTGACTACGAATTTTACACTCCTCACCTCCCAGGATTTCCTTGCTTCCATGTAAGTGGAACCACTACTAGTCTCGAAACGGTTTCGATAGTTCGTGTCTTCAACTAGGAATTTTAACACTTTATCGAGATTAATGTGGATGATGATAGGCGAGGCACTTCGAACCCACTGTAAAGTCCTGTGGAGTAAAATGCAAGAAAATTTTGCGATAATGCCTTTATCGTATGAGGACATCAGTATAAATATCTCCAAATTCCAAGACATACTTTTTCAAGTCATTTTCACTGTAACCCAAGCGCTGAACTCGGGAAAGTAGTGCTGAGGCAACACTCTTGGAGTCCTGGGCTGAGCGTTTGATGACGTAGTCTAAAGCTTTGTGTTGTGTGTCATTCAAGATGGCGGCTGATGAGATGGCACTCAACTGAAAGCAGGAGTCATAAATTATGAAAAAAAGTATGTTATAAAAAATTATTAATTAATCCAGAAAATTTAGGTAAATTTCAACTTTCTAAATTTTGGTGAGGACTACAGTCGAACTATTATTAAGAGGGCACCTTTAAAGCGACCAGCGTCTGTTAACAAAGCGGCCAGTTTTGGAAACCAGTAGTATACTGTAAATAAAACAACTCCTAACAGGCCCTCATGCCGCTTAATACACGTATAATATTAATACAAGTAGTTTTGGGAATGGCGTCGACAGATGAGAGTCCGAAAATGAAAGTTCTTACCCATAAAAAAAAACTTTTAAACGCAACTTTATCATTGACCAAGTGAATCCATGTAGCCTGTCAGAGATTTTTCCATCTATTTCTGGGGGTACAGGGCCCCTTGCAAAAGAGAATGGAAAACGTGTTTATAGCGGTTCGTAGAGTGCTTGCGTCTGTGTACAAGTATTGACGATGTTTTCGTGTATTAGTCCGTAAAGAAATCCATGGCCTTGCAACACGTTTATATTTGAATAAATTGACGTTTCTACTTAGCCTCAGGCTAATTCCTGACAAGCCCCTATAGAGCTGCCACCTCTGGTTGACCCTAGGGACGCCGCCTAATTTCAGGTTGGAGAACAATAGCACAGTTTTTTGGCCAGTTGGTGAGGAAATATAAAGAAAAGATAAATCAGCATTATTACCATCATTCAGTTCTAGCTCAGATGGTATTTTCCAACAAAAGCAACGTATTTCATATGCATTAATTTTAGTTATTTACTAGTACAGTGTCAACACTAGAAGGCATCAAGGCAGATTTAAGGACCTCGACAGAGATGCTCGACGAGCTGTTCGCGAAGATCTGTGAGAAGCACATCACTCTTACGCAGAAGACCTACGACAACTGCAGCTACAGAGTCATCCACAATGGAATCCTTTCAGAACTGATTGAGATGCTCACCGGAGTTCGCCAGGGATGTTTGTTGTCGCCCTTTCTGCTCTTGTTGGTCATTGACTGAATAATGAGATGTCAAGACATGCATTCCAAGATAACACGGATGATCCGAGCGAAGGCGGGTCTTAGGATCAACAAATCGAAGACAAAGGGGATGAGGATTAACACAATAAATGCAGAAGGCTATAATTGAGTGAGGAAGAAATTGATGAAGTAGAAGACTTTGCCTGCATTGGCAGCAACATCAGCAAGGATAGCGGGTCAGACCGGGACATTCAACTGAAAATCAGCAAAGCGAGATCTGCTTTCATAACTCTGAGTCCTGTGTGGAAGTCTAAAACGATATCCAGACAGACAAAACTACGAATATTTAACACCAACGTGAAATCTGTCATCTTGTATGGGTCAGAGACATGGAGAGTAACAAAAGCAACCTCCAACAAATTGCAGCCCTTTGTCAACAAATGCTTACGGTCCATCCTGGGGATACACTGGCCTCAGGGTATAAGAAATGAAGGTTTGTGGTAAAGAACTGAGCAGGAACGAATCAACATCTAGATTACAAGGCGCAAATAGTTTTGGACTGGGCACGCCTTACGAAAAGCGATCAGATAAATATCCCCAAGATTAGGTACAAAAATGTATATTATTTTAACCTGGGGTACGCGCATAAGACAAAATTTGGACAGTTTTTTTGCGATTGCCCGTTTGGAATATTTTTCCTGCCTCTTTCTTTTTCTTTTTCTCTGAACTTTTACTCTCGCAACCCGCTTGAATATTCTTTCTGGCTGCCGTAAAAGGTTGGGTGTTAATTATGGGCAAAGCCTAGAAATGGGACCAAAAAAATAAATTATAGGCATAATGGGCCATTTTACCACCATTTTCGGACCCTTTTTCAAATTTTCAATTTGCTACTTCGGAATGCTATCGATATCTAAAACTGTTGCACGGATATATCTATCCATGCTCCAATAAATGCTTATTGAAAATATCGATAAGGTCACATTTCCTAAAAAAAAAAGCACGATCATAAAGCACGCGTATATGCGTGCTCAGGAGTGAGCTAAGTTGTGCTAACTTACGTCGTGGACAGAAGGCGTAAATCCGTGGAACCTCTCTCTTGGTCCTGACATACCTCCTCTGCAATTCTGTGAGTGATGGATCAATTCACTGACAGGAAAGTCCTTAAAACAGTGTATACATCTCTCCAACACATCTCCTGTAAAAAAGTAACCATTGACAAGACTCAGGTATTGTTATGGCTGACATTTCAAAGAAGCATTCTTTAAATAATAGATTGCTCCTTTCAATTTTTTCCGAACCTATTGTTATAATACTTGTCCGTTTTAGTTAATTTTCGGACATAAGTACGTTATTAAAGATCTCCACGGTTATGGCATTTCTGAAAGTGTTACTTCTTACCAAAGCTCAACCCTCTCCGATAAGTAAAAAATAGTAAATACAAAACTTGTTTTTTTGCTGACATTGGCGGTGGAGGCGAAGAGAACACAGCAAACATTGTTTTTTCTTAAACAAAAAAATATACCTGAACTAGAGACTGTTTTGTGGTCGCAGTTGGGTACATGATTCAATACGTCTTTCAAGGGAAGTGTCTGTAGACAGTAACAGCACTGCCCAAAGTCAGTCAGTTCATCTGCTGAATTCTGCGAAAAATCAGAGATTAAGCTGGAATTGAAGAGGATTGTTGTAATGGTGAACGTCGGACAGTTTAACTAGCCTTTTTTAACGCTGCAATGGAGTGGGCAAAGCAACACGCAATAATCTAGTGATTAAAGGGCCATCAAACATATTTGATGAAAGGTATAGCACACGAAAAGCGCGGGAAAATGCTCAATAGACAAATGACGTTGTTGGAAAGGTTTGACGTTGCAACTTATTGACTAAAAGAAAAAGAATTAACTATATATTCACTCTGATTATTGAGTTAGTCCGAGTAGTAACTCAAAGCTATCTATCATAGAAATGATGACAAGTTGAACCTGCTGCTCAATAGCTTTTTCTCGTTTTGCCTCGACCTGCTAAGATTTATGATTCAGGATTGAAATCTCGTACAACGGCATCTTTAACTCTCCGAACTCCTTCTCGTTTGGCTTGGCATTTATTACTTTTTAATGTTTACTATTAATGAACGCTATCACAATAATTTGTGCCCAAATATCTCTACCAATACGACTACCGCTCATTTTCACTTAAGGTAAATATGAAGGGTCAACATTTTCCTTACACCCGTTTTCAGTTTTCAGTACATGAAAGCACATGAGAAAGTACATGAGACTCTTTCGACAAGTTATCATGCAAACGTCTGAAGGACCGTTTAACTGTGAAACGGGAAATTTTTTGGTTATTAGCTGTGTGCTTTGCATACTTCCCGATTGACAGGATTTACACTTAGAGTGTAGTCGATTGGCCCTCAATAGGGCCGGACTACAGGCAGAATTATGCTGCTGCGATTTTTTAAATATTCGCCAGATGTAAACATTCAAAACAGTTGATTATTTTTCCTGGAATGACTTCTTAATACACCTAATTAACCTTAGTTTGATGTCAAATGAATCGGTCTTTCATCACTAAAATTCGAGTTTGATTGTAACGAAGTCCGTTGTACCTACATAGGGTGACATAGCATGTCGAAAGATGTCGCCTAAGCACGCAACCTTGAAACCGGGTGTAAAATACTTTACCTCTTGGCGGCTTGGACAGTTGCAAGCGTGTTCCACAAGAACACTCACAGCAAACATTTGCAAGCAGTACAGGCATTGCTCTTCACAGTCATAATATGAACATGGCGAAGATATCCATTCTAGGCCTTTAGAATCTTCTGCCTGTCTGTCAGTACTCTCATTCTTTGTTGTTCGGGAGGTTGCCAAGCTATGCGTGCTCCAGTCATCTTCAATGGTCCATCTAGTGCTCAGGTCATTCATTTGAATTAAATGCTCGGGTAAAACTGCAGGGTCATCTTGGAACTCTTCTACTGTACTAGTTCCTTTGCTTCTGCTCTTTGGGAAGTGTTTTCTTTCCCATTTGGGATAAGGTTTACTCATCAATTTTTTTGGTAAATCGTAAGAGGCTATCGAACATTCAGTTGGTGGACTGATTGATAAAGGACCTGTCGCGATTGCAGTTTTTATAGCTTTATTTAGTTCTAAAACACTACCAGTGCAGTTGTGTGCATGATCGACCAAATACGGCAGAGGAAAGACGTCATGACAATGAGGACATCTCTCAAATTCCGCGCTACCGGTGGTAGCTTCAGAATTCACCACAACATCGAAGCAGCCGTTACGTGCCGTTACACTACCAGTGCAGTTGTGTGCATGATCGACCAAATACGGCAGAGGAAAGACGTCATGACAATGAGGGCATCTCTCAAATTCCGCGCTACCGGTGGTAGCTTCAGAATTCACCACAACATCGAAGCAACCGTTACGTGGTTCAGCTATGGTGTAATTGGAAGTTCTTGTAGCTTCGTTCACCTCTGTTTCGGCTGGGGATTTGCAACATGCAACAGCGCATATGCTAATAATGAGAATCGAATGAGAATATTTAGAGAACGTTTCTTTTTTAACTTAGTAAAGAAGAAACGTCACAGAATAAGACTAACAACGCCAAAGATCTAAGGTGGCGAGATATAAACAAACTATAAAACAAAGGCCAATTGCTTCAAAGTATTGTTTCAAAGTGAACGTAAATCCGTTTTATTATGCTCACAAGTGAAAACAAAGCGAAAAGGTTGATCCATGAAACAAGGCTAGTTTGAAAAAAGAAAGGATAAAAGGTAAAATTCTCCTGACACGGTGATTTTGATTTGCATTTCATAAAATTATGGTTTAAAAACAGGCCTACCTTCCCATTATGATTTGAAATTCCACTGATATCAGGCCCAGGTCTTCAGAGTCCGACGTTATAATTCCGCAATTTACTGCATAATAAAAAAGCAAGCGTGGAAAAAAATGTTAGAAACAAGGAAATATCGATTTTGACTTTTTGACTGCATTTCAGCGGACAGAATTCTTCAATGACTTCAATGGGTTACCAATTGAACAGTGTGAAACAAAATAATCCAGAAGAGTGCGATAAGTGTCAAATCATGGAATTGTGAAAATGGAGTTTTGTTACATAATATTTCCCATTCTCTGATAATTTTGATTTTTAAACTTCTGTGCTACGATTTTACGAAAACGTATACAAACCTTTGCGGAAGTGTATCTGGATAAAAGCCAAAGAAGCAAGCCAACACTCGTTCACGGTCGCATACGATTCACTAAATCGCAAGGAGCATTGACCGTATTTCCAGCTGATTGTACAGAGAATAGGCTCTTATTTCAACGTATGTCCCGCCCAGTGAATGCTGTGCGAATCGATCTTGTAGACACAACTCATTATTAACCAAATTATTTAAGTTATGGGAGTACGCGTCTATGGAGACTCTATCTGCCGGGGAAAGCCGCGTGCAGCTATGACTGTGGGCATTAATTCTGTGACGGCCTATGGAAACCTCCGCGACTGAGGTTATGACGTCACGACAAACATGTGATCAGTCTTCAAACACAAATCCAGAATACCTGCGTAGTGTGCATGGAAAACATTTGATGTGCTTTCAGAGTGAAAACGCCATTTTCAAATTTCTCGGGAGTAGTGTGGACGGGGCAAAATTTGTCCACGTCGCAAACCTCCAAAAGTATTTTTTTTTCTTGAAAATGAGATAATTTTAACTAATTATGTGTTAACCTTTTGTGACGCAATGTCACACAAACGCACGCGGGGACACGACTTGTCACGCAATTTTTGCGGATATGATGGCCCGCAATGTCATAATTAATGTTAGGTAATGGCGGATCTAGATACATAATTAAGTCTCTTAGATTAGCATGGATTACAAAACTTTCTACTTCCGAAAAGTCCCCTTGTAAAAACTACCCAAGATACCTTAAAACCTAAATGGATTTTGTATCTATACAAGGCTAAAAAAGTTAAAAATTGTTAAATTAAAAAAGTTTAAACCAAACGTTTTCGGCTGTTTGCCATCATCAGGGTTAAAAATGACCGTCCGCATGCATATATATATCTTATGCAATTCCCGTTGGGAAAAGTTTGGAGACAAACGAAATAACTTCTTTGTTCAAACTGGGGCGGAATTGTTGGATCATTAGCCCCTCAACGATCCTACGCTTGTGGAATGTCTGTGCTGAGGAGAGAACACGAATGTGATGGGTATTCCCGCAGGTCTTTTGCAGATTCGGAGGTGTGAGCAGGATTTGAATGTTCCGCAATTCGTACTGCTAGGTTTCTCACAGTCTCGCGCCAATGTAATCAACGCCACAGGATTATAAAGATGAAATTGAAATTAGTGAACTTGTTGAGTTTTTCAAACCTTTTTAATTTTGCAATTTTTAACTTTTTTAGCCTTGTATAAATACATTTAAATGTATTTTATTTTCAGTCTCGTTTCCATGTTGACGATTGAAGGTAGGGACAGTTCTTCTCACCATTAGAGAATTTTAACTGGATTTTGTAGGGAAGGTAGTAATCTGCCAAAGTTTCATTCTTTTATCATCAAAGTGAACAATTTATAGCTGGGCTATGAACTTGTCGCCTCTGACTCACACCTAAACCTTCTTAAATGAAGCGCCAAGAAGAAGGAATTAATAAATGTTATTTCAAGCTATAACAAACTACCAGTGATACGTTGAGAAAATCGAAGAAGAAACCTAATTATTCGAAGTGGTATTATTGAATAAAAGCGGCCTCTTAGTTCGCTCACAGCTATTCACATGCGGAAAACATTTCTCAAAAAATATGAACCCAAAAAATACATCCAGAACATTGTTCAAGCAAAAAACAAACGTGCAAATTTAATCTAGTTTCGGCATTAAATTGAAGCTAAAGTAAGCTAAAAGTGATCAAAACCGAAAAGATTAAGCACTCACGTTCTCGTCGCAACGTGAAACCATTAACCATACGTTCTGACGTTCTCGACTTCGGGACAACGTCAGACCACAACCTGGGTCACAACGTGTTGTAATGTCTGGAAAGACATCTCACGTTTCCGGTTGCCGTCATGAGGTCGGCGACGTCTGTTGCTTATCTATTGAACGATGAATTTATATTATATTACTCTGTTTATCACTGCCAAAACTAAAATCGCAAAACTAAATTCGGAACACGGCGGTAAATTTGAAATAAACATTGAAAACAAATAGCCGTCGCGGTTTACGTACTGCAGACAACGCAACATTTGGTCATTTGACGTTGTTGTTTTCAGCCTGAGTGCAGAGGACTGCAAAGAAATGCATCAAGAGTTACTTCGCACGTGCACAACCATTAATTGTGCGTCTTATTTATTCTTTTGCTCAGTGACGTTCCCGTTGAAGTTTGTTAACTCCCCATCTATTACGGACTGCCAGCACTCTCTAAATATTCATGTGACTCGTGTTTATACGGAAATCAGATCAAAGATTGCGTGACAAATTCGTTATCTATTTCGTCCCCGCGTTTATGTAACGTTGATCGTCCATTGCCTATCCTCCGTGCTCCATCCTCCATCGTCTAGAAGCCATCGTCTGTGTTTAAGCATATGCCAAACAAAAAAATTCGATGTTTCACCAGCCATTAGTTCTAGGTTGGCATATAAGTATGATAGGTGATATGTATGATAGGTGATATATAAGTATGATAGGTGATATCGTTAAGTACTAGAGTGAATAAAGTTATTATATATATATATTTTTTTATGTCCAGCTGATATATTGCGTGCTCGTCATGGGAACTCTTATTGTTTATCAATTTAGCGCGCTTATTGTTGAATAATCGTTTAGCTCACAGCACAAGGTATGTAGTGCGCCTTGTTTTACTACCGGTATTATTATTATTTTTTATTTTTATTTCAATATTTTGTCTCTCACGCATTTATAATTATTATTAATTATTAATTATTGCCACAGTGTGGTGGAATTTTGTAAGTTTATGAATTGTTGTACGGCAATCTTAGGTGATCGCCACCGTGGCGGTCAGATTATTGAAATCATTATTACGACTATTGGGGCCATCACAAATTTTGCACATTGACCATTGAAACATTTATTAAAACACTGACCGGGAAATAGACTAAATAAATGGCTGGCAGTCAAAACCTTTTTGTTCTATCACTCCGCTTACTCCGGTTAGCCTGTTTACAGTTAGCTATGTGTCCGAACAAAGCCCTGAAGAAAAACCTGTTGGTAGTTCTTGTTAGTCGGATTCGGTGTGACCCAACTGGTTTTACTGAAGTGGGCAATTTTACTGATCTTTTTTCGGCAGTCTTATACTGATGGGTCTTTTTCCTTGTTTCTCATGTCCAGGCCGATTATTGGATTACGCTAACCAAGGACAGGCGGGAATTTAATTTGAGTTTTGTAAGTTTTCTTTTATATAACTTCGTCCAGACGGGTAACGCGTCTCTAGTATAAAAACGGCCATTGTTTGGCCTTTGAAACTGACATTGAACTACACAAAACCTAAGCAGTTTAAAACATTTTTATACCAGAAAAATTTATACTTCCGTTAACTCTTAGGGTTCAGTAGTGTTAACTTATAGCT
>Ga0126337_10001836_pt1 | contig 13151 bp, 9 predicted proteins | sample DipCmetagenome_FD_92527 | JGI IMG/M metagenome (GOLD analysis project Ga0126337, IMG submission 92527) | Coral microbial communities from La Bocana,Puerto Morelos, Mexico - Diploria C A metagenome | ecosystem: Host-associated > Invertebrates > Cnidaria > Coral | place: La Bocana,Puerto Morelos... | reverse complement strand
GCTATTTCGTGACACTTGAAGCAATTTGGCGCAAACCGAATAGTATAAATATTCACTTAACGAATTCCGACTGAAAGCCTCATTTAAACCTATTGAAAGTATTCGATGTTTCTGTGGAAATGTCAGGCGATCCTAAAAATTATTTCATTTTTATATAAGACGAATTTACCGAGCTTGTGTATAGCATCACAACGCTCAGAATCTGTGATATTAGACTCCCGGTCACGGTCTCAAATAGACTAAATGCCCGGCAGTCAGAAAAATTCACCGAATTCTGACTGAAATCCTCGATCAAACCTATGGAAAGTATTCGATATTTCTTTAGAAAAGCGATCCTAAAAATTATTTTGGTTTCATATTCGATGAATTTACCGAGCTTTACTGCCGGGCACTTAGTCTATTTGAGACCGTGACTGATATCATAGATACTGAGCGCTGCGGATATGCTCTACACCAGCTCGGTAAATTCGTCTTATGTAAAAACGAAATATTTTTTAGGATCGCTTGACATTTCTAAAGAAACATCAAATACATTCAATAGGTTTATTGAAACTTATACTCGTATCTTTTCTGTTTTTTGCTTGGTTGCTGCAACCAAAGGTTACACATTGCTGTATTTTGACTGTACGAAGCAACCACGATACGTCATCAGCCCGTAGTGCATTGCGCGCCATTCAAGATGGCGGCCCCAGGAATTTTAAACGGGCTATAGGGCCGATATTTGGAAGCCGATAAAAAAATTATTTCGCTAGGTGAGACATTTTTTTTATTTCAGATCTTCTAATAAGTACATTTTGAACATTTTAGGCGATACTTGTTAAAATAGTGGAGGTTCCCTTTAAATACTAGCAGGAATGGAGATGAAAAAGTGTCCAAACGGTCAAGAAGTACGTCAAAATTTTCTTGTAGCGAGTATACCTGCCGTGAGAGAAAACCATCGAGATTGCGATGTAGGAAATCATTGAAATGTTCACTGAAAAACAGTAAGTCGAGAAGAAATCAGATGCTGTATTTAAACCCATCCCATTCAAACTATCATATGTCGATTTACAACTGCCAAGCGATCCAGAAGCTGTACAGATTGCAGTTTTACGCTGGGGACCTTGGTTTCTTTAGGTCGACTGGGTCGATTTCCTAAATATGTCATAACTATCGTACTGCTTTGAAAACCGTGACCGGTAGTCAACCTAAAAATTTCTTAGTATCACAAAAAACGGTCTCGCTCTCTTAGTCGAGCGTCAACCACGTTAGACCTGCGATCCCTACAGCTCTTCTGGATCGCTTGGTGGTTGCTAATCGGTGTATGACATTTGCAGACTGCAGAATGCAGACTGCAGACCGCAGACTGCAAACCGAATTCTATTAACAGCGACGTCATCATCAACAACATATCCCGCGCAAAATAACATCAACCTCGTTGCAAAGATTCTGCTCGAACTTCTTATGGTGGTTCACCGTAATGGCGTTAGATTCCAGGTAGGATCTGCTCTTCTTAGATTATTGTTGTAGATGTTTTATGAAATTTTTGCCTTATTCGAAAGGTGTCAAATATCCATGATCCGAGTTGTCTTTGACGTAAATCCGTAATCCAAGCTGTTTTTGACGTAATTACAGTGAGCGTATACTGGTATGACCGATAAAATTACCACATGCGTTACATCTCTCTTAACAATGCTATAGCGACATGAATACTCGCGTCTGATTAGCTGAAAGCAGTATTCCAACCTTTTACTCCAAATTGTAATGAAAGTAATCACTATGTAGCAATTCGCTAAACTGTAAACAGTGTTAAAACCATAACTCGTTTCCAGTCTTTCACCCTGCGTTCTTGAGCCATGAAATGATTGGTAAACAATGTAGAACTACACATTATAAAAGTTTATGTTGTTATTGGCAAGTTTACGTGAGAGCCAAGGACTTAGTTCACCCGCAATAAGAATTAGTGTTCTTTCAAGTCACGTGATGTAGGATTGCACAATCGATGGTCCTCGATCAGTGACAGGAGTTGGTGGACGACGGAGTCTTGAGAACGAGGATGATGCACTTTGCGCGGGAAACATCAACCTCATTCCCAGGCTACTTTCTTAGGAACCTGGGAACGAGGTAATGTTGATGGCATCACCATAGCAATATTTCTATTTTTGTCTTGCAGTCTGCAGTCTGCGGTCTGCAGTCCGCAGTCTGCAGTCTGCGGTCTGCAGTCTGCAAATGTCATACACCGGTTGCTAATCAACATTATGATATTTTAGATTGGATAGGTCTTTTCGATTCCTTAAAATTTAAGAAAAATATCACACTGCAGGTCATTTAGTGGTTTTAAAACCTTGACCAGCTGCCGGTCATTTAGACACAGAAATCAAGTGGTATATTATGTAAAATACACCACATTCGTCTGGAATGAAAATCTTCATATCACTGATTTTTTATTTACCTTGCCATTAGATTGTGTAGAAGGACACCCGTTGTAAAAAATTCTTGTTCAGCCAGTTACCGTTGTATGACTCATGATATTTATATTGTAAAGAATATTGTAAAGACAAGAACAAATAAGCATAAACAAACAGATGTACTACTTAATGTATGGCGCAGGGATGGCGCAGTGGTGAGAGCGCTTGCCTCCCACCAATGTGTCCCGGGTTCGATTCCCGGACCCGGCTTCATATGTGGATTGAGTTTGTTGTTGGTTCTCTTCTCTGCTCCGAGAGGTTTTTCCCCGGGTACTCCGGTTTTCCCCTCTCCTCAAAAACCAACATTTCCAATTCCAATTCTAGCTTGGAAAATGTCCCTGATTAGTGCGAAAGCGCTAGAAGACATTGGCACTTAAATAAAATAAAGTAAAATGATGGTTGTGGCTTGAATAACCGTTATTCAATAAAGTGTAAAACAACAGGAAAAGTATTGTGCACTTTAGGTGGCATCGTCACAATCAGGATCAGACCGGATCAGACCGGACTAGATAATGGATCGGATCACAGAAAAAAAAGTCTTAAAGAAAAAAATCCAAAAAAATCAAATCGTTTATAAGATAATAGTAAATAAAAAATAAAAGTGGAAAAATAAATATGTTAAATCAAAATAAGAAATGTTGCATTACAAGCCAAATCCCACTAAATTAAGAAGTTCAAAAAGGAAAACAAAAGGAAACAACTTTGAGAATGTCAGAGAGCTGAACAAAAATGCACAAATTAGAAAGATATCTCAGAGTTCAGAGCTTCACACAACTGACCATGAGCTATTACAGCCAGCTAGGAAAAAAACAAAATTTAGAATACATGAGTGATTCAGTCTTACCATGATACATGTAGCTTTGCATGTATCAAGTGTGGCCCTGAATATATATGTACTTTCTGTGATCAATCAGTTACAAAGTGTGATGATAATAAATACTGTACACAAAGTACACAACAATCTAACTGATATATGTATAACTGGTAAACCTGGTGTAGACAATATGCACTTGGTTAGCTCAACCTGCCATTCAAACCAAAGTAACCAGTCTGCTTGAAGGCTAACAAAATGATTTTCCCTGTGAAACTTTACACCTTTAGAAGAAAGATTAACATTCCTATGTATCCCATTCATGCAAATAATATGTGAACTCCCTAGAGGTGGACAATTATCTATCCATGGCAATGTTGTTAATGTATCAGCTGATATGAATTCAGTTGTAAACACTCTGCCAAAACCTATAAGTGAATCACAAACTATTCCTATAAAATTGAAAAACAAATTAAGTTAAAAGTACCATTATCAGTATCACAATGTTAGACCAAGAAAAGTGTTCAAAGCAGCAAAACATCTTGTAAAAACAAGTGAACTGTTTAAAAAAGAGCATATAGATGTCCAAGAGGACTGGTGCAACAATGTCAATGGTCCAGCTTCAAGTGAACATGATGATTGGGAACAGTTTGTAAATTTCAGTACTAGTATTAAACAAATAGATGTACATGTACTTCATTACCATGAATGGACTTATAGAGCCTTTAACAACACTGAGCAATTAATCAGTGAACCTATTACAGATTCTAAAAATAATGATGGTGATCATGGATGGAGCGAAGTAGAGAACCAACCCCCGATCAGGTGTTACAAATACTTTATTACAAGAACCAGATATGACTGAAAAATGTTGTTAGTTTTGCACCAGGTGAAGGAAACAGACCTTTACAAATATTTCTGGACAAAGAATCTGGATTCCTATCATTTCCTACAATTTACTGTGGACAAACATAAGCTGACAACAAGGAAAGGACAACACCTGTATCTGGGTTGGGGGAAACTATTCAATAATATTTTAGGCAGGAGTGTCCATTGTGACCCAAGAGTCCTAAGCCTGTACCACACCATATCACCAACAATTTTGCCACTCTAGCTATTCTGGACAGGTCTTTGTAATATGTGTGCAACAATAGCCAACAAACAAAGCTTACACTTAATGAATACGTTCAGAAACACGTTGCACCTCTCCATTATTTAATCCACGAGTTTGACCATAGGTCTCCTTTGATTATTTCTATGAATTCAACATGGCAAAACGGATCTTGTGTCTCGGAGTCTCCCAAGGGAAAGAAGAAAAGATAGTCGTGCAACCAATGAAAATACAGCTCATTAATTGCTTCTGCTTACTTCTTGAAGGTTCACGTACACAAATTCTAGATCCAACAGGAATAAATTACGTTCACAAAAATAGCTCCACAGGTAAAATTCCAAATGCGTAATTTCCAAATGCATATATCCTAAATCAGTCAAAATGTAGTTTGCCCATTAATCAGTCAATATAGCCACATTGCTGATGAAATTTCTTGACACTCTCCGGGATTATTCTGCTAAAGGTAACAATGAAGCCTGGGACAGCACATTAGCCGACAGGTAAGCAGACCTGGTTTTTAATTAACTGTTATTGTACTTCAGCAACATACACACTAGGCTTTTGACGTTTACAAAACGCGATGTACAGGACATTATTTGTTCTTGCCGTTCATAATCTGTTCTCACCAACTCCTGGTTGAACGCTCTCTGTATAATTTATGAATCAACTGACAATATTTATCTGTTTTTCTCGGTAAATTAAACTACAGTGCTATTTCGAATGGTTTTGAATCCTCTAACCACTTTTCTATGATTGTGTCACGGATCTCCCTCGACAACGCCTTGCCCTGTTTAGTGAAAGGATTAGGTTCCATACCTTTGAGGTAAATGACACATGTTCACACATATAGATGTAAAACTGCAAAGTTTGGTGCAGCCGAAGTTTGGAACTTTGATTCAAGGTCTGTAATCTGATTACCTAATTTGCCATGCAATTGGCTACTTCATAATCTAGTACCCAACTTCACAAACAACTTCGCAACGTGGTGCAAAAAAGTAACGTGAAATCAACTGCAAACATCGGTCAAGTCTTCTTGACCATTTTGAACTCTTTCAATTTGTGTTGTGGTTCTAAGGACAGAATTTTGCTGTCTACAACAAAAACAAGACACCTGACTGGCGTGTTCGTTTGGATGGTGTGAAAAAATGTTCCCCTATCCCCTAGGATATGCAAAGGAAGGTACCAAAGAATTCTCTGGGGAATGGGAATGTTTTTGATCAGGGACAAGCACTTCGCTCACTTGTAGTGCCTTTCCCAATTTTCTAAACCCAATAGTCCTCCGTCCTTTGGACTTCGCTCTAAAAACTAGTTGAGGTAGGACAATGTTGAGCTTGTATGTAAGTTTTCAATTTGCATTCTTCCCACCAAAATTGATTTCCACAATTTTAGCCCGAATTGGTGGTCACTTATCTTTGACCTGTACCAGAGTTCCCACTAGTTTTGAAAGGTAAGGGTTAGGGTTAGGAATAATGCACACTGTGTCTCCTTTTCATTTTTTGTGCATGACTCACACCTGTGCATTAATGGAAACTCTGCTGTATTGTAAAAGGGAATATATCTTGCTGAAAAAGGCTACATTTTAATTTTTTTCCTAGAGTGAACATTCCCTCTACCAGTGTTATTGGCAACTGCTCTAACCATACTAAAATTACCTCTGTGGTGGTTTTTCTCCATGAGGCTGTCCACTTCCACTTTCATCTGCAAGAGTTTCTTCTTTATATCATCCTCGTCTCTCTCCCACTGTCTCAGGCACAGTTCATAATGTTCTTCAATATCAGGATCCATCCTACTACTCTTGAGTTGATCAATTGCATTTCCATAACTTGCCAATCCCAGTCTCATCAGGATGCCATGGATGTCCTGCCAGTAGCTACCACAAGTACTGCAGTCAAAGGATGCCTCAGTGGAATGAGCGAGGAGATTCCTGTAGCACCTCATACGGGCAATGTCGTCCTCAAGGTTCTTGTCTGTCAAAGAAGGGAAGTTGTCCCAGCCATTTGCAGGAGACCTCAGATGACAAATGCTCCTAAGCAGCACCATCAAAAGGGTGGGATCAAAGTTTGCTGATGTAACAAATGAAGGAATAACAGGATACAACATTTCCCATTGTGCAGGACTAAGAATCTTCTTTTCCAAAAGGAATTTCAATGTCCTCTGTACTGGATCATGAGAAAGAACCATGTAAAGGTCTCCAGGGGGATATATGTTATCAAATGTGACTCTCAAGGCTTGACTTCCACAGTCAACCAGAAGACGGCACAGCTGAGCATAACTAGGCAGTGCTGCTTTGTTAGAAGGTTCAAATTGATCAGAGGCCATCAGGAGTCCAAAGTGTCAACCTAACAGCAAAACAAATTTTTATTTAATACCACTTGATCTGTTTATGAAACGATCTTGAAGGCACTACTACAGCCTACCCAATAGCATAGCAACTTTCAATTAACTGCCAGTTGATGTGTTTGTGAAACAGTGTCACAAGCTATTTCATGTCCATTTACATTTTTGGAAAAAAAAAGGAAAAAATGCACCAGTTTAATAAACATTCCAATATTGGAAATTCATATTGTGAAATGACTGATGGGTCTTCTACAACTTGAATTTACTGGTTATCAGATCCTGCACCACAATCAAAATGGCTGCACAGTCTTACTTAACCAGGCATCAATCAACTAAAGGGTGTCAATTCTTTGTCAAAATTCTGAATTGTTTTTTTAGATATCTGCACCCTAAGTTGGAGTATTTCAAACATTGAAGCCACAAGAAAAAATGTTAAATAACAAAATTTCATGCCAGAAATGTTTCCATTATCCCTAGACTGTTTTGCCAATTCTTCAATTCACCCAGAGTTGATGTATTCTTCCCAAAATCAAAATAATATGCAAGATTATTGCTTTTAGGCTCATAAACATCTTGCCGCACCCCAAATCACCGCCTTCTGTAAGTGTTCACTGTTAGCTTTCTTCTGATCAGTACTGCAGCTTATAAAACTGATCTACAAAATCTGGTCAATAAACAATTATATTTAGACAGAATTTTGCGCACCAGAGAAAATGAAAAGCTTTTTGTTTCTCATGCCAAGTTTAGCATTTAATAAGGAAAAGTTAACAAAATTAAAATGAAAACAAAAAACAAAGAGTCAGTGGCTTGCAAAAATAGTCTCACGGCTCCAACTTGCAAGCTTTAAGATTGAAGGTTTGCCACAAAAATTCTCCCGGATTCATTAGATTAGAAGCATGAAACTCCGAGCAGCGATTAAATGTTTTTGAATTAGTCCGACTCCAGAAACTCATCTTTATTCAAAGCTCTGGTTTTACCATTGAGCTTCATGAGAAGCATGAAACTCTGAGTAGCGATTATTTTTTTTTGAATTAGTCCGACTCCAGAAACTCATCTTCAAATGTTTTTAATTATTTTTATTTTGCTTTGAAGTTTTATTTTCCACACTTTCCAACTTTCTCCACATGTTCCAGTCTTTACATGCAACTGTTAGCTTGATGTGGTAGTGAACAACTTCTGCTCATAACAAGGATACACTAACTTTTTCCAGACACCAATGATTTAAAGTTCTGTTTTTTTGTTTTTTTATCACAATAGTTGGGGCTCTAACTCACATTAGCCAAGGAAAATCCCTGGCCCCCAGCCCTTAGTGACAGCTGTTGAGGTCTATATGAGTGCTTTTATAGAATGACCTAAGGCCTTCTTCAAGCTACTGATGTATAAAAGTGTAACACAACCTATCATTATGCAAATGTGCATGTTTCAGTGAAAAACATGATTTTTGTGCATACACAAAAAATGCAGGTCAGGCACAACTGAGGGACAGGTCAGGTACAGTTTAGGATTGATGTATATACATTTCTTGAGCAGATCAGGCATAATTTATGCACGTTTTATGCGAGATTAGGCATAATGTATGCACATCTAATGTAAAGCCCGGGCACATGTTAGAACATCAGTGCAAGTTGAGTTTCTTCCAGCATGCGGATCATTAAACAATGTTCAACATCATTCAAGAATGGGTTTAGAGTTATTGAAGGTATTACCCTACTTTTCCAATGCAATTTAAGATATACAAAATGTTTGAATTAGGTATGTAAATTTACAATGCTTATACAGGCCACCTGAAGTATGTTTGCTTCTAAAATGGACTAGAACCATGCAGCTCTTCCAATATTTATTGTGTGACATGCCCATGTCACAAATGATATCATTTTGTGATCAGCGGTAAGTTTCATGACTTTCAGCAGTAGCATAAGCTACCCAGCTCATTCTGTTACATAAAGATATGCTTCTCTACAAGAGAACGTGGACTTGGATCAGAACGAGATGAGGGAAGATCTGAAAATGAGAAGGAAGAAGGAAGATGTCCTTCCAGAAATACATAGTGAAAGATATTTGCTTCTAAAACATTCAACATTAGAAAAGTCTATTTATCCTTATGCTTTGCTGTTAAGGATTCTCTCCCAAATGGCTGACCATGTTCGAAAATTGCTCTATAGACCCTATTCAGAAATGGCTGCCAATTAAAAATTCGTTTCAACATTTAAAGTATCAAAATTAGCCCAACAAACCTTGTTTCCGAGTCGATAATTCATAAGAGTTTTTATTCTCAAACAAAGTTAGTTGGTTAGTTAAATCCATACGAAAGAATTTTAAACTTCCAGCCATTTATGAATAGGGTCTATAATGCATTGCAAACCCTTGACCATTGAGAGGTCATGTATGCCTAAGGATTGTGTCTCTTTTGGATCTTTTGTAACTGCATTGGCATACATAAGCTACTACACAAACCTGGCGGCCAAAGACGTTTTGGATTTTTTTCTCTACGGATGTTTTACAGATGTTATGTATTGAGTCCTTTACTGAGTAAAATTCCTACTTACATGTAATTGTTATCACTTAGTCACCAAATGGCAACTCAATTTTAGGAGTTTCGAGCCCTGGACTGACAGTTTGAGCCATACCAGAATTTTTGGTAGCCAAGGTGAAATGTTTGAAGCATTAGCCCATAATTTTATGGATAGACAATGACTTCAAAGGAAAAAGTCAAAATGTGTTGGTGAAATATTCGGACAACACTGTCGGATCACAATGTACACTGTAAAACTGGCTGGACATATTCCAAATTTGGTTGTACAATGTCTCATGATCGAGTGTTATTTCCAGTACTGGATAGAGATAATTATATTGATGATGTTTACCTCTCAGACAAACTGTTGTGGAGGGTGTAGGAGAAGGAACAGAGTTTACTGCCCAAATTCAATTTACCATAAAGACTCATGTATAAGCCACACCTTTTTGCTTAAGACCATCGCCTTCAGAGGGAGTAAAATGGCTTGTAAGGGTCAAATTGAACTGGAAACTATATCAGTGACTTAAGATTCATCATATTGAAACCCGTTGCTGATCATTGCTTTCAGTAAAAGTGGTGACTCCTAAAGAAGACGCTTGTTTGGATCTTCAGGTTCTGAACCCAAATCTTGTTCGCCAGTAGTTCCTCCAGGCATTTCATTGGCAGTTTGTTTGCACTCGTTTAGCAACAAGTTTTTCTCCAATCAATGGATGGCACAGGTGATGTGAAAGCGAACATTTCCATGTCGCATGGTTACCAAGCAAACATTTTGCATTGATCTCCTTCCTTTATTTTTGTTCAAATTTCATCATTTTGATTTCGACTGTGGACTTCAATAATGAAGACAACTGTTGTCAGTCACAGGGAATAAGGAAATCAATTAAAAAGAAGCTTCTAAAAGGTATTTTCAGAGTTGATTGACTTATTAATGTCGCTGCTAATAAGACATTAATTAAAATTTTGTCAAGTTTATTGTAAATATGTATGAACAAATGACCAACCTTTTTTACAAGAGTGCTTTTTTGGAGTTTTTTTTCCAAAATCATGCCTGAATGTTGGGGGTGCAGCTTATACACAAGTGTGGGTGCCTCCTATACACGAGTCTTTATGGTATACAACAGAGTAAATACCAGCCAGTGACTATGATGCCAAAATCTAGAAAAGATTAGCAAAGCTGAGATGCACAAAAATTTGAAGGTAGATGAAAAAAACAAACAAAACAAAGACATGGGTGGGAAAAGCAAAGACAGTAATTACATTTACAGTACGACATTTGATTTCTGTAACTTGAGGGCAACATATCACCCCTCCATGAAAGGGTGCACCAGCCTGAACCTCTTTGACGAGGAAACAGAGATTGTAACAAAATCTGAAAATGCAAAAAAAATATGATTTGGTGGTGAGGTTGCACTAAGTAGCTCAACTGACCAAGGTACATTTACTGTGTGGACTTGTCAATGCCATTTTGAATTCCGAACATGAGATTGAATTGGTCTACAAACTTTTCCACACTCAAGATCTAAAGCAATTTTACAAGAACTATCTCTGCACAAAAAAAGAGAACATCACAGTCAATTATAACATGTCTTCAAAATGGAGCAATTGAATTTTATAAACATTGAGTTGAATCAAGCCATTAGCAAAAAAACTACACCCTTACAGCACAGCTTGATGAGATAGAAAGAAAAAATGAAGAACAAAATTTAAACTAAAATTGTGAAAAGTAAGGTGTTCTGTTTTTGTCAAACCAGCAGAGCCTAAAAGTACTGTAAATAAAGTGTAGTTTTCTGTTGGCTGAGGAACGAAAGAAGCAGAAAACGTTTTTCTCACACACAGCTGGGAGTCTGGGTTCAGGTCACGTGGCTTGTGTATTATGGGTTTCAGTTTTTGTTTTGCCATCTGCCATTGCCTGACATGCCCCACCCACCCACCCGTGAAGTACTTGAATGTAGAATGTGTTGAGTTGAGGTGAAATCATTCTCTAGCCACTTTCTGTGTCATTGTAAGACATTAAATTTTATGTTCTTAGGTAAATACATGTAAAGGTCAGGCTGTGTGGTTCAGCTTGGCATGTTTCCCAGCCATGTGTGAGAGCTAGAAAATGTCACAATTATACATGTATAGCTTTCATGGTCTCTGTTTGGAGACACTTTCTCACTCTCACAAGGTATCTAAATGCACCAGAACCAAATGAGAAACCATTTACATTCATCACTGTTCAAGTAAAGTTTTGCATCAGATTAAATCACCTTACATCCATTTCTATGGACAGTGCTGGAAATATTTTTCCTTCTTTAACAGGACTGTGTGTTTGTATTCACTTCATTTTGGTCAGACATCTTAGCAATTAGCATAATGAAATTCATTAGCAAAAACATTTTTAATTCTAATCTTTAAAAAAATGCATAATTCATCATTCATTCTTCAGAAAAGGATTCAATGCATAACATCTGCAAAGGAAAAAATTCCAAGACTTTTTTGGCCCTTAATTTTGTGCAATACACAATGTCTGCCGAGATAATTACAAATGATCTGTGCATTACGAATATATACAAGACACAATCTTTGGGCATACATGACATACTCATGCTCAAGAATTTGCAATGCATTACAGAACAATTACAAACAAGGTCAGTCATTTTAGAAGTTTACTGTTAAGAGAGAATTCTTTGCAACAAAGCAAAAGGATGGCTTCACATGTTGAATATGTATTTCTAGAAGGACATAATGTCTGAGAAAGTAGCTGTTATTGATTGTCAAGACAGAGAAATGTATAATGTTAGCCACACTGGCAACCGTATCAGTCCCCAAGCTCTTAAGCAATGTATGTTAACATACATTGTATTTTATAAATGGACAATAACTTCAAAGGAAGAAGCACAAATGTGTTGGTGAAGTGTTCGGACATCATGTCCAATCATAACGTGAAATTGGCCAAACCGATTCAAAGTTTGGTCGGACAATGTCCGATGAACAACTGTTATTTCCAGCAGAGATCGAAGCTTAATCAGTGCAAACCATCACCTGGTCAGTAGTGAATTTCAAACATTCACCTCAATGAGTTTTAAACTTAATTCCAGGACATGTTCACATGACACTGGTCAGCAGATACCTTGCTTGCTGATATGGATGACCAACATCAAAGATGTAGTCAACCTATTAGCTGTTGAGTAACTTTCTTTTTGTCTTGCCTATGTGCCACAGGTTACTGCTAGCCAGAGGTCTGTGAAAGCTCTGCCATTACTTTTGCTTGTTTAAGATGTGTCTACTCTCACTTAAAACAAGCTACATTGTACACGAGTCAGGTATGAATAGTTTCTGCCATACCACGATGACCATAACTTTTAGCAGCAGGTGGGGAACAGTGCTGGAAAAAACATGTTGATCGCACCGTTCAGGAGAAGTGAAGGAGAAGTATTGGAATTCTTAGCCAAATCCGTCAGTATGTATGTCAAGAAATTTTATTAACTTTATATTATAGCTTAGTATATCCTTTTCTGATTAATGGACTGATTGCCTGGGGTAATATTTTTGAGTCTACGGTAAATCCAATCTTTACCCGACAGAAAAAAGCTGTAAGGGTGATGACATTTTCTAGCTTTGATCATCACTCTAGTCAGCTAATCAAGTCTCTGGAGATCATTCAATCAATCAATTGTTACCTCATAATCAATTGTTACCTCTGTTATTCAGTCCTTCTTCACTATATTAGATACCATCCACAGTTACAATACCAGGCATTCTGCAAAACATGTCTTACTATCTTCCCAAAGCAAGAACAAATTATGGGAAATTTAATATTCAGGGCGCGTTCTTTTGGAACATATTCCGTTTTCGGAATGAACGGAATGCTATTCCGTTCATTCTGCTCCCAATAGCAGAATGAACAGAATGAACAGAATTCGGTTTACGCGGAATAGGCAGAATGTG
>Ga0126337_10001834_pt1 | contig 13161 bp, 6 predicted proteins | sample DipCmetagenome_FD_92527 | JGI IMG/M metagenome (GOLD analysis project Ga0126337, IMG submission 92527) | Coral microbial communities from La Bocana,Puerto Morelos, Mexico - Diploria C A metagenome | ecosystem: Host-associated > Invertebrates > Cnidaria > Coral | place: La Bocana,Puerto Morelos... | reverse complement strand
GCAAGAGTGCTCCTGCTACAGGTGGTGTCAAGAAACCTCATCGTTACAGACCCGGAACAGTTGCTCTTCGAGAGATTCGCCGTTATCAGAAATCTACAGAACTGGGTATGTTATGTTCGACTCGAAATGGGAGTTTTTTGTTTGGCGTTCTGATGTTACTATCGTCACTGGAGTGGCCTGAGTAGGCGAGGAAAATTAAAAAAACGGGATGCTCTCACAGGTTGGGACTCGATGGGCTGATAAAGGAGACTAACTGAGCCTTAAGAGCTTATTTCAAAACGTCGTTTCGTGCCAGAAATCTATAAATATGAATTGCGAATGCCTAAATTGTACACGCGAAAACCGCTTTCCCTGAAGTGATTTTCGTTATTTACAATCAGGCCTTCGAAGAAAAAAGGATGGTGACCGCCACATTCACCCATAAGCTCACTAGAACTTCACGCAAATAATGAGTACACAAAAGTTCTACTTCTTCAAATCTAGCGTACACTCTGTCATGAGCTTTATGGGACTTTATAGGACTTTATGGGTTTACATGATATTATGGTAAACGGACGATTTAAATTATCATGTCTTGACGATAAAACAGTCTCTCATTTCTGTAGCCAAAGGCACATGTTAAGACAATCGCTGGTGTAAAATTCTTTATCATTAGTATTTCCAAAAGATAAAATCAAACAAGCAAAAAATAAGGACAAAGAGATCCACAAGGTGTGATTGTTATAACTGTTGAGCTATACCAGGGGAACGCACTCACGTATTAAGTTTAAGAAGCTATGAAATCAACCTTGAAAGTTTAATGTTCAATGTTCTGCCAGCAATAGCTGAAGACATTTTTTGTACCTGTTGTATCGTTGAGCCCATGCTATTGTGTCGGCATGTTGCCCTTAAATCTGTGTATGTAGCAACTAATCTGTACAAAAACAATACGAGGAGTTATGGGCGTTTTTTTCATTTGATAACACGTGTTGCCAGCGTAGATAAAGTGGGGGTGCCGGGTGAGCATGCCGCATCTCGTGAGCCGTCTGTACTCGACACTCAAGGTGATGTACCCGACGGTAAAGCGGGGAGGGGGGAACTCTGATTACGGGTTTTGGGACGAGACAAATTTTTCACCCAGAATCTAAAGAAGCTAATGAGATTCAAAACAACTACCAGGGAAAGTGAGTTGCAAAAACTCCAAAAATAATATTTTCCAAAAGTCTGGTTAATTTTTCAAAACTTCTGACAGGTTTACCGAGATGTACCCCCCATGAAGAAAGCAGCTAACAACTTAGGAAACAAATTGCATTGTATAAATGTTGCTCAAGGAGATGAAGGCCAGAAGATGCTTATCATCTATAAATGGATGATTATTTGATTAGCGCTAACTGCACAAAGGCTTGATGATGCGGCTAGCTTGCAGGGGTGGACATAATTACATCAAATACAACACCTCTCCATGTTCTGTGGTGTAGAAAAACGTGGTTTTCTCCTGAGGGGCGTGACAATGAAGATTAATTCAGTTTATTTTTTTTTTTCAGATTAACATTCCATACCTCTCTGAACATTTCATAGGCGCTATAGAGACAAAGTTTTCTGTTACCCAAGTTAAACTGTTGACACCGAATGGCTTATTCTTTGAAAAATTTTCGGTCCGTGGCATGTTCGTCGAGCCCAGCGTATAAATATGACAATTTGTATTTATACCTGAATACGGCACCCGTTTAACACCTGATAATATCATGTACTAGTTAGACCTGAGGGACGACGCATTGACCGCCGGGAGGAAAACTCTCTCACTTGATGTAGTTTTCATTTAGGCCATCATAAAACGTATCGAAAATATGAGAAGTTTGTTTTTACAAATTCGCTTAACATGAATCAAATTAGACGCCCTTTTTAAAAGTGCGATTTACGGAATACACAATCGAGTGGGTATATGTATTATATAATGGTGAGGAATTCTAATGCTACAATCACAATGATCCCTATCAAACAGACAAAGAAACCCTGTCTGGGAGAGCAAAATATTAATTTGAGCAAGAACTTTAGCTGGTGGTATTGGGGAATTTAGAGTTTGACCCATTAAAAATGTTTACTTTTAACAACTCCGCAGCCGGTCAGTAACGAGTTTGTGATGAATACACTATTTGCTCTTATCAACAAATGCACTTCATTTTATAGCTACTAAAAACCAAGTAAACAAAGTGGCAACTCTTTGTTGAGCCGTGACAGTGATTGAGAGTCTCGCTCCAAATCATGATTTGACGAAAATATGTCTCATAAGAAGTTCTGCGATTTTGAAGAGACTAGTTTATACATTGTTGGCGAAACTTGAAATTTCAATTTCATGCCAGAAAATGTTCTATTTTTTAATATGTTGAAGCAAGATTTATTGGACTCCAGTGATAACAAAGTACTCGAATAAAAGGCTATTTAAAAGAGCAAAGTACGGTATTAACACACTCCTTCATTGCCTGAAATGTTGTACTGCATTTTGTAGTTCGCTGGAAATAATTTCTGTTAAATTTCTCATCCACATTCACTTAATTTCTAATGCATTAAACGATAGGAGTTCATTGTTTTCTTTTTTTTAATTTTGGACTCAGAAAGAATAAATGATTATTTCTCTCTTTGACTTCAAAATTCCTTTTTCTACGGTTTTCCTTATTAGCTCCAGGTCTTGTAATGAATAGAGGAGGAAGCCTATGAACTGCCATTGTAGCCAAAAAACAAGAGGACAAACTCAGAACAACTCAGTGTTTCACAATACTTCATGAAAATCGTTTTGTTTATTATTATTTATCATTGATAGTCATTCGTGACGAACAATTCCTCCAATTCAGTGATATGAGCTCAAGATGAGCACGCGAGGCAAAACTTACAATTCACACTATTAAATGCACAGGGATGTATAGTTTTCCTCTTATTTCATTTTCTCTGAAAGGGAGCTTGTTAAAAAACGAGAAATTCATGAACAGAAGCCTCGAAGACAAAAAGAGGAAATACTTGAAGCCAGTATTGTCCTTGACGGCGTTTATGCCAACTTGGTCAACTTCCTGGCTTTGTTAGGACTTTTTAAGAGTTTTGTTAAAGCTAGTTTCTTAGCTACTTTCTTTGAGAAAGTTGTAAGGAGAATGCTTAGAAAGATTGAATAGATTCATTCAGCATTGAGATGCCCATTCAAAGAAGTGAGGTAATCATTTGATTATTAGCTATACAAATATGCAAATGTACCTGTTCCTTCACAAGCTGCACACGTGGTGAGACTGCCAGGTTTTTTTTGTAAAAACTGAACAACTTAGAAACTGAAGACGTTATTCAACTATGAAACTGATCTCTTTATTGAAATCATAAACAAGAGATCAAGAGTTTTCAGTGGTACATCCTTATATTATTCAGATTGATATTTCCGTTATTTTTTGATATTTGTTTTACTAGCTTAAAAAAAACTAACTTGAAGCTTAACAATGTGATAGTTGGTTAGATAAATGGGGTGTCATGAACACAGTAGATGCTTAGTGAGCCTGTCTGTGCGAAGAAAAAAAAGTTTTTTTTTAAGTTTATCTATTATTATTATTATTTCGGGATTCTTAGATTTGAAGTACCAGTTTCACTAGCGACAGTTGACTGTCTCCTTCAAAATCTCTCTGACAGAGCCTTAATCGGTGAAACGTTGAAGATTAATCAATACAGAGTATGTTTTGTAACACAACAGATTCCTGCTAAGGGCAGCTTTACGGCTTGTAGTCAAGGCTGTTTATGAATCTCCTAGAAAGACAAAATATAATTATACATATTACTTGCTGTGGGAAACGTTTTTCAACATTCAGTCATAAGACTTTAAAATTGACATCTTTCAGATGGAGTTGAAACCAAAGAGGCTTCCCTTAAACCCTGCAGCTTCCATTTGCCCCGATTTGTTTCGCAGAAAACATTTTGAGGATGCTGCGGCAATGAAATAGAGACGAGCAAACTTCCATTGTCACGAAGAGCAACTCGGCAACATCGAACAGAACAACACATGAAGAAAAGGTAGTAAAACAATGGAAATGTGAATGCTCAAGACACTGACGTTAAATTAACATTATTCAGCGAGTATCGCAATTCTTCCTTTCAACTGGTAGAAATAAGGCTTACAAAGGGAAACACCTTCCAGGATGGCCCCTAGATCAGCCCGCCCTTTTATCAGACTGTCTTGGGAAAACTTGGAGTTTCTTCGGTGACCCTTGAGTTTGTGACACGGCATAATAAACCACAAGCAAAATCACTATGAAAGACCATATTTACGGTACACACAACTTATGAGTTTATTTGTTTACACACTGAGCTCTTTTGAAGGTCTGTCTGCATGTAGAGAGTGATTCGCGAAGCTCTGTCGGTTGCTTAGTGATTTGAACATAAAACGACCTGCATACGGTTTGTTCAAAGTTAGGGCAAATTAAGCTTACCAAAAGACGGAAACAGGCCTGTGATATATTTACCACCAAAAGCATTAAACAGCTAATTGAAAGAACTTATGAAGTGACCATGATATTGAAAGCAAGAGCCAAAAAAATGTAGTAACTAAGCAATTTTAAACAATATCCATTGAATATATTTTAAACTGAGAAAATCTAGTTTTTTTGTTATGTTACATACAGCTACGAAATGCCAGAAGACGTAAGTAGAGATTGCTTACGATAAATTGATCTTTCTGCCCACTTTTTTCAAATGTTCTTATTCGTACTGTACGTAAGCGTTCGTGGTCGGCCGCATCTTAACACCTGCTGAGCTGTGTAGAGAGAGCGACATATCACTGTCTGACCGATCAAACGGAGAGCCGACGTGTTTATTCTGCTATGTGCCATTAAACTTATAAAAGCTGGACACGTACGAGAAAACCATATCCCAAATAGTAATTTCGCGAAATATGACTATATGGAATCAAAATCTTTTCCAAGTCTTCATTTTTCTGAATTAAATTAAAAAAAAAATGCGCGGAAAATCTCGTATCTTTCGGCTTCCTGATGGCTCTTTAATTTTGACTGCGCAATTGAACTTCAAAAAGCTTTCAAACGTCAAAAAAACTTGGATCTTAATTCTACAAGTCCGAAATTGGACCCTTATAGAATTAGGGCGAGAGAAGCTTTCCGAAATTGTGTTTAAATAGCTATTGTTCATATCCCCATCTGTTTACCAGTGGTTTGTTTTCAGCTAGTTATGATAATACCATAAACAAAACAAATGACTAATTTAAAAAATTTGCAAGAAAATGCAAAATCATATGCGAAGTCGACGAAATATGGGAGCTTGTTTTAGAAAAATTCCACTAAAACTAGGTTTACGAAAGAAGTTATATTTAGCGCAAATAGTAGGCCTGTTTGAGAATGTGTTCGCAATTAAATCAAACACATGGAACACCGCACCATAAAAAGGTATCCAAATGAAAGGAAAGTAATTAAATTGCAATTTACATATTTGCAGAGGATTTTAAAAGGGCAGCCCTTGTAATTGTCTGTCATTTACAAGGCAGTGTTCAGAATCACAAGATCAGCATGCCTCGTTCTTTTCTGGTGAGAGGAAGGGCACAAGCGAATTCTGTCGCAGTGGATAAAAGTGCCGCCCCAGTTCAAACGAAAACCGTGCCAGGTGAGCAAAAAACATCTAGTGTGCTGTAGCGCGGAAACCAATCTTTTATCAGTCTCACTTTACTTTAGAAACTTTCCCGAGAGATCAAGAGAAAAGTGATAAAATGAATAGAGCTTGATTTGATTGTCCGGGAAAACCTGCGATGTTTACAAAATAAGGCACAGGCTTCTTATTAAAGTGACCGTGTGAGATGGGTTATCGCGCAAACCAAAGTGAACAGGCCACAAATCACACACGAACTCTCAACTGCTAGGATTACTCTTCCAGGCGAGAGCGACATCATCGCGCGCATACAAGTACAATTCCACCAAAAAACCCACACCACCATCTCACTCGAAAAAGAAATACAGAAATTGCTAGATGGCGGTCTTTCGAATTTTCTTAGGGGAGCGAGTCTTATTCTGCCTTCGGCAGAAAGGCAGTGTTTCTAAGACACAGCAAGTTCTTTGAGATATTTCAATCTGATATTTAAGACTCACTTACGGTTTGAAAAGGAATGGACGACGCAGCAAACCAAATATACCGTTCCTCTTGAAAGGAATAATCTTTGTTTAATCTTTTAGATCAGTTAAAATTTGCGCCATTCATTTAGCCTAACCACAACTCTAACTTCTGCTCTCATCCATCTATCGATCTTCGTAAAATATATAAATAAAATGAAGGTACAGCAAAATAAAAAACGAAGGGGTAAAGAATTCAGACAAAAACCCCACTGGCACAGGCTTATTGGGAGCTTTGAGCAGATATTCTATTAGAGGAATCTTTCTACCTCGTTTAAATGGGTTATTCTGATGTTCTTAATTGCTTAGCTTTCGATGTTAGGATAATGAGTAATTATTCGCAACTCGGAACAACAAGTGGGAATAGATTTTTGCGAATTTTGCTTACTTCGCAATTTAGGATTATTGAAACACTGAAAAGAACAAATAATTCAAGATTTAACTATATACGAAGAGATTTCCTAATAAGCTAACCTTTCCTAATTCGGAGCAAACTCCCTAAGCAGTTGAAAATCTTTCGAGCTTTATATTAGTTTTGCTGATAAATTTACGCTAACACCAAAATCTCCACGAAAATTTTCGCTTCCCGTTTCAAAGAAAACGGTTTTAAAACTCGTAAAACAGCTTTCAAAACGCTGGCATTTGAAATTCAGTGCAGCATTGAGGATGGGTTTTAAGTGTGTCGGGTTTTCCGCTGGTTACCGTTGGTAGCCCATTAATCTATCAGCTATGTGCCAACCGTTTGGCGTGGTCCTTTCATAACAAATGGTATCCGTTTTCAGCAATCTTCTCTATTAAAAAAATAAGGCCATCCTTTAAAAGCGACTATTATTAAGGCCTAATAATCTCAAAATTTCGGTTTTCTATTGCAGATATCAAAACGGAGAAGACCCCTGCCGATACAAATAAATCAGTGGAAACAAGCCGTGATGTCCTGCCTTCTGCACAAGGCTTTTCATTCAAGCAACTTCACGAGGCTGATTATCGCCCACGCATTGCTCTTCCCTCTCTTGTTAGACGGCATGGGGTAGAGTACTTTGACACGAAGTTTAACTTTCCCAAGGTTCCTTTCTCGATGCCGGCTCCACCAACGCCTTTCGTCTTGAGACCGGTACCTCGATATGGTGCTCTGCCGTTCTCGTACACTTGCCGAAATCTTGTACCAAGCCCAGACGCCTTAGCTTTCCGTCATCTTGTTCATCAGCAGCCATTCATTCAAAGAAACTTCGGTCAAGAGGCCTTCTTCCCCTCGGTCGGAGTGCCGGGCTGCCGAGATCCTCCGAGCTTAGGCGAGCTGGCAGGTCGAGAAACAACTGCTAACGGCGACGAGACAACACAAGACGAACAAACCTTCAAAACGAAACTTTACAAGTGTCAGGAATGTGGGAAAGAGTTTAAGAGGCCTTCAAGTCTCTCCACACACAAACTTATTCACTCCGACCACAAACCATATTCTTGCAATTATTGTGGGAAAAATTTTCTCCGCAAGTCCGACATGAAGAAACACACGCTGATGCACACGGGAGTCAAACCATTCCAATGCAAGCAGTGTGGAAAGGTTTTCAGCCAGTCTTCTAACATGTTAACTCACATGAGGCGCCATACAGGGATTAAACCATTTCCCTGCAAGATTTGCGGCAGGAGATTTTACCGTAAAGTCGATGTTCGCCGGCATACAATGAGGCATGAATATAGAACAAGCCCAGAGAGCGAAAAGACTAATTAACCAAAGAAATCAAGCCTGAAAACATATGGAACTGTATTGTAGAATATAATTAAACATTTACATCGTAAACTGTGAGCGAAGAGTTCAGAGATACAGTAAGACTTATTAATATAACTGATAGGACATCATTGTATTTAAACGCTTAAAGACAGTGAACCGCATGTCCACCTGTACTGAGAAAGGTAGTAGATTTTTATTACAAGATTATTTTAACAATATGTTCTCAGGAAGGTATGCAGGATAATGAAAAAATATCATTATTTTGTGCTATTTTCAAGCTCAGTATGTGCGTATGGAAGAGTAAAAAAGTGTACCGCTTCAACTGTCTTACTATTTGCCGAAGTATTTAGTTTTGCCGTTTGCTCGTTTAATGTTGAATTATAACACCACGTCCTCGAGAGAATTCCACGATCCAAAGATGATAAAGCTTCTGAATCGCTAAACATAGAAAAAGTAGCTCAAAAAAATGAATCACGGTTTTGCGCATAATTATGCATGCGTCGTTTTGTTCTTAAAATAATTCAACCTTAATTTGAATTGAACATGTTGAGCAGGTAACACGTTGTAAGTTGTCTGTTGCGCAATGAATGAAACACTGAGTATTACTAATACACTGTCAGTTCAGAAAATCGATTTTGGCCTCTAAACTGATCGATCGATGATGAGTTTTCTTTGAGCTAGGTCTACCCAACCTTAGTTTGTGCGCCACACAATGAATTTCTACAGTAAAGATTATGTTGCTTTAGAAATAATGTATAGGCCATTCCAATAAACAAACATATTATTGTATGATAATATCATTTTTCCGACAGGTGAAACGGACCGCAAAAATAAATAACTCAGTGTATTTCGTTCGTTTGAATTAAAGTAAATTGTATAAGAATGATTCCAGCTTTCTTTCTTGTATCGATAAACTGCTTAATTAAAAAACTGCGCTCTTTGAAATGTTGATATTGTTGTGACCTGCTCGGAATAATTTGACTAAACAAAGAACAAAACATGCTCTTTTTAAACCACTTGCTGAAAAGTAAGACTGTCTAATAACATTTCAATTTTCGATCCTTTGCCAGCTTTTTAATCGAATACGTCCTCATTGTAAGAAAAATATTGACTTTCTTGGACGCACCTGACAAGGAGGTAAAGTGAAGCGACTTGGTTCCTATGAGACCAAAACCACTTGAAAACACTTCAAGCTCGTGATGGCGCTAAATTAGTTTTCGACTTTCTTTTATTTTTGTTTTACCCGAACCTAAAGCGTTAATGGTAATCCACGTAATATACTTTTGCATTTTATTATTGCTTACAAATTTTTGTTAAAGAGAGCCCGATTTGGGATTTTTTTGGGATTAAAATATATACATATTTTTTTATTCTTTTGTGTAATCATGTCTGTATTCTGTGAATGACAACCTGAGCAAGCGATCACAACGTCGACTGACCACCAAGCAAGAAAATTATTAAAAATGTCAACAAATTAGCGCTGAAAACCAACGTTTATTTATAATATTCGAGTGATATAACATTGAACATTCTGTTATTGCCGTCATATGTCAGGCTTATCACAAAAAGTGCCATTCTCGAGCCAAATTGTCTCGGATATCCAAACCTAGCATTCAACAAAGTTAAAAATATCTCAACTCAAAAAGACAGCTCCGCAAATCAGTCACTTATCCTTATCCTTAGCACATTTTAACAGGTTGCAACTTCAAAAAGCATACGCAGGTTAACAAAAGGCAATAAAATAAACCAGGGAGAGAGGAATATCACGTGGTCGCCGAAGAATATTCTGAAAGATCTGAGCTAATGGAAGATCAGCTACAATGGGTACCTGTCATGGTTGACAAATAAAGCAATATGCACAAACCCAACAGCCTTGTAAAACTCCCATGGTAACATGAGCGAGTCCAAGGGGAATGCAATCAGTTAAATGGGTTACCACCTGCTTGAAATTCACGGAGAAGACATCCCGCTCTCGTGATCATAGACACCGGAATCCAGGCAGTTAAACAATAGTGAGAAAGAAAGTAGTTTTCATGACAAACCCGCAACTATTATACATAATGGATTTTAAATGAGAAAAAACGTGCTCAGGGTTTTTGAAAGTCTCCCGATACTGTAGTCTCTTTTGCAGTATGAAATTGCAGCGCGAAAAGAGCGGTCGAGTCCAAACTATACACCTGACCGTAAAAAATCTTGTAATTACAACATAATTTTTTGACTGTTACAAGACAAAAGCTGGCTCAGTGAATAACTTTGATCTTTATCAAAATTCATTTGAACTGATAGAGAGCGAACTTAAAACACTTTTAGACGAGTTTCAGCTGGGTTCTTGCGTTTTTGGTGTCGTTAAGCTATATCAGGTTTTTGGTCAATATGCCTCAATTAACACAATCACGACTTCCTTTGAATATTTTTATAACCAGGGGGTTTTGTTTAATGTGTTGTCAGTGTTAAATGATGGCGGCTTTCTTTGATAACATTTAGTTCATTGAACAGAAACTGAAAATGTTCGTGTATACCTACATATGCAACTTAACGAAAAAAAAATTGAACAGGGCAAAACCATGTAGCAGCTTTGAAAATTCTCTACTCTTCTGAATGTTTATTTAAGTCGAATTGATCAGCTGAATCACTTAAAAACTCACGTTAACCACAATAACAATTCGATTTTCCTCACTCTTCGTCTTTGGGCTGTTAATCTGCAGCACATATATCACTCTCCACGACTGTTTGATACTGAGTTGCGTGGGAAAATTCTCAAAAATGTCTGACCCCAAATCTAACTGAATTACCAGTTTGAAATTTCAAAATTTCATTACCTAGGGGAAAAAGGAAATTGTACGTATCATTTTTATGTCTCACTGTATGAAAGCAAATGATTTCTTATCTTTGCGTCAAAGGTATAGCCTTGTATTATAAAATTAGGTTAAAAGTTCGTTGTGAAATTTCACACAGGCTCCCTGGCGTTAAGGCCAAGAATAAACGTTACAGAGCAGCAAAAGTTGCATATTTTCAGTTGCAAATTTCCTAATTTCTCGAAGTGACCACAGTGCATTTTTTTCTTGTAAGCGAAGGTAGTGGGTAGCTCCGATTTATCGCACTGACTAAATTATTTCCGCATTTCACTAGTAAAACGGCATGGTAATTTAGCATTTCTCTACTATGTTACAAGTTTTCAGCCTGAAACGACATCGCAATACCAGTGCTGGATACTACGTGAAATACGCACTTTAAATTGCACGATATTAGCTTGTTTAACACTCTGTACTGCTTTGCTTATCTTCCATTGTGAAATTGAACAATAACACAGACCACTTCTACACATGTCCACTGGACAACGTCTGTTCTATAAATAGAGAGATAGATATATAGATAGATAGGCAGATAGATAGATAGGTAGATAATTTCGTTATATCAACTAAGTTGAAAATGTAAATTGGCCACCGTAACGTAACAAGTGAAAAAGCTGACGTTTCGAGCGTTAGCCCTTCGTCAGAGCGAATGCAATAGATAGATAGATAATCTTTATTTATCCACGGCACAAAATTCGTTAGCTTTAAAAATACCTAACACTAATATAATGAAAAATATTTAAGCAAAAAGCTTCTTTCCACGAATGCCGCGCCTTACAGTTCTTGTTTGAGTAGGCGTTTGAATTGCCCAAGAGATTCTGCTTCCCTTAAAAGTTACAAGGAAGACTGTTCCATAGAATGGCAGCACTATAGCTGAAGCTATTTTTGTAATAGTTTGTGCGCGGTAATGGAACATAAGCCGTTTTTATACTAAAGACGCGTTACCCGTCTGGACGAACTTGGGCTTGAAACATTTGTTGCCCATCAGGTTATGCGTCTCTAGTATAAAGACGCGGCACAAGACGCGATACGCGTCTGGACGAGTTATATTTCGTAGTGCGTCGTTCAAGACGAATTTCGAAGGATAGCTCATCTAGACGTAAAACGCGTCTTGTGCCTGTCTTTATAGTAGAGACGCATAACCAGACGGGCTACAAATTTTTACCCAATTTCATCCAGAAGGGTAACGCGTCTCTAGTATAAAAACGGCCATTGAGTTTATTCTCAGAGTCACTTAGGTTATATGCGATTTCTCGCCTTTCAAATTTAGAACTAAGATAGTTTGGAGCCAACCCGTTCAGAGACCTGTCCACCATCGTAGCTCTATGAATTTGCTGCTGGCAAGCTAGATTTTTCCACCCTAGAAGTTTGAACCGGGTGACTGCCGCCTACGTCACAGTTTGAGTAGGTCAAAACACGGGCTGCTCTATTTTGTAGCTATTGCATCTTATTCCGTAAAGTTATCCTACATTTTGCCCAAACAATATTGCGATAGTCAAAGCGTGGCTGTATCAAAGCTTCACATATTAAATGTAAGGTCGCCTGAGGGACAAGGTGCCTTTTTCGTTTTATGGCCGCAATAACAGAAACGACTTTCTTAGTCACTTTCTCAATATAGTCACTCCAATCAAGTATGTCATCGATGGTCACTCCAAGTTATTTTGGCGGCCTCAGAACTCAGACCGAAGATGATTCACTTTTGTTTTGAGATTAGTTAGTTAGAAAATAATAGAACGTGATTTTGAGCCAAGAGGAAGATTAACCACCAGAAGTGGACGATATATGCACGCAGCGCCCATGAGGAATAATATGTAAGTTTTCTGTAACGGCATTTCGCTGGTAAAAGAGTGACACCAAAGACAGAGTAAAAATAAAGGCGCTCAAAATGTTCCAATTTCGATCTTTGTTAGTAAGCATGAATCATAAAAATGACTACAACAACTTGGAGAAATACAATTTTTCCACTGACTTACTGACCCACTGAAATTCCATTTATAATAATAATTACATTTCTATATGGCTAAAATAAAAAAAATATATATTCTCAAGCGCTTAACAGAGTAGCCGGTTAAAATTTGATGGTGGTTGGTGTATTGTGTATCCCCAGTTTAGTTTACAGGGAAAATAAAGACCTTTTCCTGCTAACACACCGTACAAAACCTCAAAGAACGTTGTGTTTGCTGATCGGATTTTCCCGTTTGTTTACTTATCGGCGCGCTAAGAGTGAATCACATGTTGTCGGCAAATCAAGCGATTCAATTAAATTTGTAAAAAGACACAAACACACACACACGCAGGCAAAACCCACTGCTAACGCTCAACATATTGTCTGACCCGATCAATGTGTTTTGTGCAGTGACCAGTGAAGACATGTCCTGAGATGATCCAGCAAATTTCTAATACAGGGAGAAAACTGGCTGACTTCAAGGAGACTTTACCACTGTTTCCCTTCCGAAACACCCTTTCCGTT
>Ga0126337_10001833_pt1 | contig 13162 bp, 9 predicted proteins | sample DipCmetagenome_FD_92527 | JGI IMG/M metagenome (GOLD analysis project Ga0126337, IMG submission 92527) | Coral microbial communities from La Bocana,Puerto Morelos, Mexico - Diploria C A metagenome | ecosystem: Host-associated > Invertebrates > Cnidaria > Coral | place: La Bocana,Puerto Morelos... | reverse complement strand
TTCCGGCTTAACAACAAGCCAACACTTCTTGGAATTGGGATAATATACGAGGGGCGGACCAGTCTCCCTGAGTTCCTCCCACCATTGCTTGACCTTCTCTAGGGGTCCTCCTCCAGTGGCATCATCCGCGAACCAACATTGCTTTGCAGTGCTACGGTTATGAAGTAGCGATTTTAACGGTTGTAATCTAATTGCATACATTGACATAGCTAAGGGTTCTCCATGTGTAGTTCCTTCTGCAGATTTAAGCTCACTACCACCAACCACAAAAAGGCGCACAGAAACTCGATAAGTGTTGGTTACATAGGTGGCGATCAATCAATATTAATAATGATAATTATAAAATGAATAATAAATATAATAATTTTTATAATAATTAAACGTAAGCTTTATTAGCAAATTCTTAAACAAGCTTAATTTTACAACATTATAATAATAATAATAATAATAATAATATTTTTTAAACAACTTAATTGATCTCAAATTCCTATTTACAAGTACACCAATACCTAAAAAATATATAAATAATAATAATGATAATAATAATAATAGTTAATACTTTTTATTTAAAAAAAAAAAAATAAACTAAAAGCGGCAAGACTTTAAGGACTTACAATAAAAACAATAATAATTAAAAGAGCTGTAAAAAAATAATCTATACAAAAAAAAACTCCAAAAAAAAAAAAAAAAAAAAAAAAGCTCCTTGACTGGTGTAAAAAAAATTTGAAAGTCTGACTATTATAAAATAAAAAAAAAAACAAAAACAAAACAAAAACAAAAACTAATGAATTCGTGCTTCGGTTTTCTCTACATCTAGATCAGCGTCACCCATATCTAGATTGTTCCTTCTCATAATAGTACGCGAGCCTCTAAGACGTAGCCGTGCTGCTCTCAAGATTGCAAAAGAGACTTTGGTTCTGACCTAAGCTATAGTCTTGGAGTAGTCTTCCCCTTTCTTTATTGCCAAGAGTTCTGCTAATCCGTTGTGGTATCGTCTGCATTCTTCTGCCATTCCTCCTGTAGTTGAGAATACTAGCGGGGTAAATGTCCCTTGCTCGATTTCCATTACTCTCTTTGCGTATGAGTGCTTCTTTCCATTTTCATGTGGGACAGGCGAATTTTACTGGCATTGAAGTTGTTAATCAAAATGGCAAGGGGTGTTTGCTGTTGCATTTGTATAATCTGCCTAGCCTATGGTAGCCTATTATAATTTATTCATGTTTTTCTCGTCACTATGTTCCAACCAATAGCGTAGCTCCACTTTCTCCATATAAACCCACACACAACCCACAATTCCTCCATTCGCTCTGACGAAGGGCTAGCGCTCGAAACCTCAGCTTTATAACTCGTTACGGTGGCCAATTTACATTTTCAACTTAGATGATATAACCAAATTACCTTGTTACCCCCACCGACGCAGCACCCTAGCCTATGGTATACCTCCCCAAACTGTGCAATTTGACATCTGCATGATTTCTGCGTATCCGCCTTTCGGCAACTCTTCAAGACCGAGCTTCAGCCTTCTTGGGGTCTTTCAATTGTTATTTAGAATGCCCAAGACACAAAGTAGGGACCAATTTTTAGTAGGTTCTCCTGGCACGAAATGCTTGCTGCAAAGTCCTCTGCTGCTCATCGCAGAAATCCACCTTCTTCTTCGCTCCGCCGGTCACTGAACTCTTCCATGCACTCTCCTTGGTTGGTTGCCTGTTTTATTGCCACATCCGACAATGAGGCAAAGAACCATGAAGAAAAACAATAAATTTCTTAGCTAAGAACGCTAGTATGTTGAAAAGGGCCTACACTGTATATGGGAGGTATCCTTTTTTAACTTAATCTTCTCTTAGTGTGACTTTACAGAGGTAATCTCAAGACAAAGGTGGAATGCAATGAAGCAATGAAAATTCGACTCTCTATACCATTGCAGTTATAATACATAACAGAAAATTTACTTAGTATTTCAAAGGAAGACTGACCATCGAAAAAAAAGTCAAGTAATGACAAGCGAAATCGGATGAATTCATTTTTCTCATTTTATAACGCTGGTAAATCTTCTGATTTCTTTTCTTTTTCTTTTTTTTTTCAGCAAACATTCTCATATAATGCCAATCTTTGGAGCAATTACGAAACATTCAACCTTGTAGGTGGCGAAACTGGCTTTGACACAGAAGAGACCAAGCTCCCTACCTACTGGAGCACACCTTTCTCCAAGATCTGTCTTGGTATGAAGATTCCTGGCGATGAAACTACGAATTTTATTGTCATAAACCAACTGGCAGATTCTCTGTATTCACTGATTGCTGACGGGCGATACCGCGCTACATCACTGGGCCGTGACACGTGGAAGACGTTAATTGGTCCACAGACTTTCTTGCAGCACAACTGTAACAAAGAAGGGTTCAATGCACACACACAAAGTGCCAAGGCAAGGATCGGTATCTTTAGTAACAACGAAAACGATTGCCACACCTGTGATTCTTTCATCGGGTTTGGAACAGGATGGCCTGCAGACAATGGTCCATGTGGAGATAGGAATACCAAAGTCATGGGATATATTTTGATTAAGTGACAGTAGAACGTGGCTAGTTTTCTTTTGTGTTTTATTAAGTTCGATTAAATAACCATTAATTACCGTTTTTCGTAGATAACTTGGGTCCCCTCTATTGGAATAAATCGACTGAAAAAGCTTGAACTTGTCAGGATATAAAAAGCAATGTTGTTGTCCTAAGCGCTTCAGTTAACAGTCAGACGGCAATGAATGCATCTTTGATGATGTAATCATCTTGTAAAATCTTAGTACCTTGTACTTTTGGTAATTTAGTACTAAATGTAATTTTCATTTCTTTACGGAACTTTCGTTGAGACAATTATTACACGTGAAATGTACATGCTGTAAGATATTTTAAGTTATTTGAACTTGCGTGTAACCATCATTGTTAAACCAATTGCTGTAATATTAATGTAATCTTTAGTATAGAGTACTTTTCGACCGGCTGAGTTTCGTAAAACCAAAACAAAAGCAGTTACTCACCAATTAGACTACCAAACCACGTAGTAAAACCCAACCCAAAACCAACGTGATTGCCTAATTAGTTTCGATGGAGGCTGCACGGCCGAGTGGTTAGGGCGCCGGACGTGACATTCAGAGGTAATCTACTTCCCCCTGGATGGGATGCTAGTCCATCGCAGGGTTACCCCCAGCATTAAATTTGCCGTTACCCATTTATACACCTGGGTGGAGAGAGGCACGGTGGGAGTCAAGTGTCTTACCCAAGAACACAACACAGTCTCCCCGGCCAATGCTCGAACCCGGACCGCTCGATACGGAGTCGAGCGCACTAACCTTGAGACCGCCGCGCCTGTCAAAATCCGCCAAAAAATCCGCAAAGAAAGCTTTAAAATTAAGGAAAGTCACTTTTTTATTTTCAAAATTGTGGAAAAACCTAACTGCGATTGCCTTGGGAACATTAAGTTTCCTTAATAATCATAGGTCGTTTCGAATTTTTAGAAAAAAAACAACAACAAAAGAATGAAAATTGGAACTCGTTATTTGACTTGGGCCGGGTTGTTCAAAGCCCAATTAATTTAACCCAGGATCAACGAGAATTTTGATTTCAGTTTTGCAACTTTTCGGTGAGGTTTCCTACTTGTCTTGTTTGGCGTTCTGTTTTAATCTTAAACTAAACAAAAAATTAGGAAGCGAAAAACTTTTTTTATATACGAAAAATTATTGCTTCGGGTAAGTTTATTCCTGGGCTAGCGTTAACCGGCTTTCGAACAACGCGGCCCAGATGCTTTTACAGTAAGAAGTGTCTAAAGTTGCCGTATTTTAAGTTTCTTTTTCTCCAGTCTACATGTAGCTAAGGAAACTTCTAGCAATAGTCTTTCCAGCTAATAAACCACCCGCGATCACCCCATCACTATTGAAGCCAATTAAGGCATCCTATTCGGTCTCAGATCTCCTTTAATTAAAATTGTTAGGGCCCATAGAGAGCTAAAGCATTAAACTTGTAGCGATGAAATATCTCTATTGAATTTGAACGTCCGCATGTAACAAACAGTTGTCGAACATACCGCGTGTATATTGCATAGCAAATTGCATAGCCATTGTAAACCAAAAAAAAGTTACTTCATAAACTAATGCAATATTGTTCTGATAAAGTATGTTACGCGCTTATATCATCTCTTTTTTGAAACTTATTTTAAACAAAAAAAGATAACTACATAATTTGCACTGATTTTAATGCCGCTGAAGTTCTGGAACACGATGATGTCTGTGTATATAACTACAGAGACAGGTGTTTTAAATATAAGTTGAAGACTGTTCTGATTTAATACAGGAACGCAGTCTACTGCAGTGTACAATAAATTAGAAACTGTCACCCACTTGCGCTTTAATTTGACAACATGATTTAAAATTCACCAAACTATAATATTTCCAAGCTCCTCGAGCAGAAAACTAGGTGGTTGTTTAGAATATCGATTAATTAGAGAATCTTTCTTTGCGTTGTGAAAGCTTACTAAAATAAACTGAGAAAAACAAAACTTATAAGTTATTGTCATCAGTCGCCGTAACACACAACATCAAATGCATAGGGTGAGATTGTCTTTGAAATTCAGACCAAATCATGCATATAATTGTCATCTTCTCAAAGTATGTCAGGTTCATTCTTTTGTTCGGTGTGATTCCCGAGGCAAAATCTTCTGAAGGTTAGTTTTCCTTTTGATTGAAGACTTGTTGTGATTGCAGTCTTTTGGACTTCAATACGTGAATTAAGTCAATTAAGTTCTTAGTTGTCTCGCATGATAACAGACAACCATTCCTAAAACAGATGGGAAGAACAAATACCAGCCAAGTTGTGGATTGCAATCGTTTCAGTGTTCAATAAAGGAGGGCAAAATAGTCATGTGAATAGGAAATTCTAAAATAGCAATTTTGGTTAGATTTCTGTTTATACAAAGGTGCAACAAAATATTATCAGCGTCAAAATTAATTTCCATGTTTCAAGATCAGTTTAAGACTACTTCTTGGATATATGATCTCTTTTAAGGTGGCTCAAAACAGTTTCCAGTACTTTCAAACACTTTCCAACGTGATGAGTCATTATAACCTCTCTTTATCAATTGATGCTACAAACATGGTATCAAACAGCTGCCCAATCATGGGAAAGCATGTTGTTATCATTTTTTCTGACACAATGGGTGACCATATCAACAGTATAACCTGCTAAAAACACCCTTATTCATAGTTTTAAGCATAATTTAAAACGTGTTCAGGAATAAATTGGCAGTTTTTGATACCATGATTGTAGCATCAACTGATCAAAATCTAGGTCTTGGAAAATGTTGGAAAGTGTTCTGAGCCGCCTTAAACATGCTCGGTTCGTCTTTCTAGTTAGGTTACGTTAGCCTACAAATTGATACAATGTTGAAATCCCGTGCTATATCTCAAGGATTCAGTACACCCGTAGGATTTAGATTCAGTAAAGCTGTACGTAGGGAATTTCTACAGCAACGTTACCAGAGTAGAAGCAGCTCACAGCTAGAGCTCAGAAGTGTGTTTGAAACAACCAGACAAGTTAGAAATAATAAACATTCTATGATTCTATGATTCAACTTTTTGTTGCTGTAGCACAAGCATCATCGATTTATTCGATCAAAGCGTTTTTCTAAAAGAAAGTTTGCTTTTTCCGGACACAAATAGCAATTCACGTCATTGATTGAGACTACCCTTATCGAAATCGAACCATCCATAAGTACAGTATAGTGCACGTAAAAACGTACAGATACGACATCGCCTCACTTTCTTAACTTTATTTTTAACACTGAGGTTGCAAGTCCTTAACTTGGAGAGTTACGTAACTGCATGCCAAAAAGGACACGTATTGATTACCAGCCAGAGGAGGTCCATCACCAATCCAACAAGTTCCTTGCGCCAGTGAAATATAGTATCGTTGTCTTATGACGTCATAATTCGAAAAGTACCGATATCTTGGTAGCCGATCCATCATGATGGCGTGTCTTCGACCTGTGAAACCATGCAGCCTAAGAAAGGAAGAATTCAACTAAACTGTCATGCAGTCGAAAAAAAAGGACAAACAATCAGATTTGTCGACTTTTTTTCTTATAGATTAAATATATTACCATATATATAGCCTGTTTGTATCCATAACTCAATAAGCGCACGCCCATGCTTCATAAATTGACAGGTGCAAATCGCAAAACTAACTATAATTTTAGCTTCCTCAAATCAAGAAAAGCTCAATTTGACTGTAAGTGGCAAACAAATGGTAAATATAGCTTGTTATACATACACTTTTCAGACAAATGTCGCCATTTGGAGTTTAGAGAAGCCAGATTCAAGGGTAAACGTATGGTGAATCACGAGATCAACAGTCATGACGTCACGAATGAAGAATTCTGTGGCGCGCTATGCTTCATGGAGCCAAGCTGTGTCAGTTATAATTTTAAGATGAAAGGTGGAACTGGAAAGCACAAATGTGAATTGAATAACTCTACCCATAAAGAACACAATGAAGACTTGGAAGAAAACTCAGATTATCTATACCGTGGAGCAAAGGTGAGAGTAGGTAAATGTAAGAGTCAACATTTTGCACGACAACCAAATTGCTAGCAAGTTCAATAGGTTTGTCTTCTGATAATTTTGAAGTATACGCGGTATGGTTATGCACTCACAATTAATGGAAATCAAAAATCAGTTTTTCTTTTAGGATCTTTCATTCAGACAAGAATATTAATGGTTCATCTTACCTTGTACCATTCTAGAATTATTGCTCAAATGACCTTTGCAGTGGTCAAGCAACCTGTCAAACGGGATTTACAAACAAAGGTTATCGCTGCCAGTGTACTGCGGGATTTACGGGTCAGGAGTGTAAACGTGGTAGGAGATTTGTTTCTACAATGTATTATTTTTGATGATTAATTGCAACGGCGGAGTTCTATCTTCCTAATCTATTAGATCGTTAACACTTCTTTTTTATTCAAGCACAACAAATTACAACACAGTCACTACTTCAGTAACCTATACCAACAGTTTAACATGCTGTTTCCTTTGATTCAATGGCGGGCATCGTTTCGAAAGTGCAAAATTATCTTAAACAGAACTTCTTACAGTCTCAGCATCATGACATATAGCTGAAAATTAAAGTGACATAGAATAGGAGAAATAAAATTCAAACTGATTGAAGGAAAGAGCTAGAAGAACTGTGGAACCTTACGTTTGATATTGCTGAGATAGAACATAGTGTTTGAGTTGTGGAAACTTGCGTTTGACGTTGCTGAGAAAGAGCATAGTTTTTAGCACTTTTCGGGAAAGCAAATTAATTTAGATTTTTAAACTTGCATGGTATTTCTTGCCAAAGATCAATGGCCATAAATGAGATCATTTGTTTGCCAGTATTTGTTTTTACTCGGAATTTGGGAAGACTTTGACTGGCCGTATACCTGGTGTTATAATTATATACGTTGCTATCATAACGACAAAAAGCAATGGTTCCTGTTCCTGTTGCATGTCCAAATTGGAAAGCATGCAAGCGATACATACATTAGTTGCCGTTAAGATTTCCAAGATTTTATGTAAAGTTAGAGCGCTATCGGTATTTTGTCAGATAGGGTTGCAAAGAACATTAACCTAATAACATGATTTTGCTTATATTCTCAGATATTGACGAGTGTGCTGCAGGAACAGCCAGTTGCGATGATGATGCTGAATGCATTAACAGTGAAGGGTCATATACCTGCTCTTGTAGGCCTGGTTATACTGGAGATGGAAAGCATTGTGAAGGTTAGAATTTTTTGTTCCAAACTCAGCTCCTTGTTCGGTGTTAATAACTTAATAACATCAAGTTGTAAAGTTGATGCTGAGTGTATTAACACCAAATGGTCATATACCTGCACTTGTAAGCCCGGATATTATGGTGTAGGGACGAATTGTGAAAGTTGGAATTTTTTTTCTATGATATATACTTGTTACTATGTATGGAACTAACACTACCAAAAACAAAAACACTGTGAAGGATAAATTTTTTCCCGTGATCTTGAATTTTTTTCTGAATTAAATAATATTAAATATGCATTAATTAGAAGGAGAATTCCATGAAGCCAAAAAGCCGCATCAATTATCGCCTAGCAGAAATCGAGAGCTTATAATCTAATCATTTTAGTAGTATTCTCACTGAATTTGCCTCAAATAATGATTACAATTATTTCTGGACTTAGTGTTAATCTGCACACTTAAGAAAATTTATTACGCGGACTGAATTTTTATTGAGTATAACACCAGAGTATCGCACAACTGTTCTTGTAAGCCTGGATATGATGGGGATGGGGTGAATTGCGAAGGTTAGAATTTTTAGCGCTCTCTAAATTGTGTGGAATTAAACTACTACCTTTTGGGTTTGTTAACAACAGTTGAAAAAATACTAACCGTTCAAATAGATGCATGTTACATTTTAAGCCAAATTGATTACATATGAACTAACGTCACGTGGTCTGACTGACCAGGATCATAAAGATATGTCATCTCTTAGTTATTTATAATTATTGTTAGTGGATACGGCATTTTAATTCCTTTCTTACTAAGTCCTGATCCTTGAGTGTTCAGGAAGGGAAAGTGGGATAAATACATCTATTTTACGATTAGATTCCGTGCCTGAGTTTTCTATGAGCGAATCCGCAATGCAACGAGGCCGAGGTGTAGACGACTTGTTAATCGGTCATAGATAATTAGGGCGAGAAGAGAATTGTTTTGGTAGACATTTCAATCCATTGCACCACAATACCTATAATTTTGTGTATTTTTTGAGCTTAATACTGAGAATAAATTTTGAGGAAAAAACAACGCGATAACTAATCAGATTCGCGGATTTCCAATAGCCCCTGATAGAAAACACCTGAGTCGTTATGTAGAACCTTTATTTTAGGATGCAGAAGCTTTCTCCATCATTGCCTAGACCTCTCTTTCATTTTGTTTGGCAAGTTTAGGCAGCAAATGATGAATAAAATGGGAATTAAAGACTCTTAGATCTTTCTGTTGTTTTACAGATATTGACGAGTGTACTACAAGAACACACAACTGCGCAGCTGATGATTTGTGCAACAATATTAAAGGATCATTCAATTGCACTTGTATGTGAAATTGGGCCCAATTTTTAATGATTTATATACCATTTCTATTTAAAGCGATAAGGTCCAAACTTGGTGTTTTTCGTACGGTCTATAACAAACCAATTGCTCCCACGGTAAGCGTATTCAGTAAGAAACATGTTTTCCAACTAAGGGATTGTTCAGTCTTCAGACGAAGAATTATTTACTGTAATGCAGGAATTTTCTTTTGTTTTCAGAAAACTTTACATTTTTAGCAGTTGTTGTTACTTTTTGGGGCTAGCTGTAGGGTGACATTTTTCCTGACATTTTGTCGAAAAATCGAAGACGAAGTATTCAAGACGGAGTCTTTTCAGAAGTTATATGACTTTTAATTAATTTCATGGCCCATCGGGGTGGGTGGATTCCAAATGCAACGGGCCCAATACAAAGGGCTCCATAAAGTTCGCTCTGCGTTGTGTTATCACAACATTTTATTGTAGTATATGTACATTGACAGTTTGAAGGACTGTGGAATGTATCACCAATTTTACTATGTTTAGATATAAAAGGGTAATGTATTTTGTTAAGTCTGACAACATTTTTATTTTTTCATACAGCTTTGACATCGTACAAGGAGGTCTACAGTAGATATTTGTGAGTAAAAGACATGAGAGTTCCAGCGTTTACATTCAAGTTTTCAGCACACAATATCCCTTTCTTTTTCTCGCTCGCCCTTAACTACCAAGTGACTGGAAATGTTACATTTGAGTTTAGGGATTTCACGCTGGTCTGTAAAGGAATCGATGCCGCTCTGACTAAACTTGGCTTGGACTGGCTAACAATTTTGGTAGTTAAGAAAGCAGAGAAAAAAAAATTCTTCGGACTGACCGCCAGTTTTAAGTTGTATTAAGCTTAATCCACGTATAACACAATTAGCTTAAATGAATTTGGTTAATTGTAAAAAAGCTTTCAATCAATAGTCAAAAATGCAGAGAAACAATAGGTTTCAAAATTATTGGATAGGTTTAATTCTAAATAAATTTCAGAAGCAACGTTCACGGCCTCAAACTAACTTCCATTTCATTCCCAAAACTTTGTAACTGTGCTGGAAACTAGTGCCAGCCTTCTTAAGCGCAAGCAATCCGAGCGCGGAAAAACTATTTTTTTTTTACCCTTTTACCATTAAATAATTTTATTCACTCTTTTACTTGTTTTTTATGTTTTTTTGGGGATTAGTTACTATGATATCTTTGTACATTTATGGTTGAGATGAAAATTTTAATTTGTATAGGCATGAGCTCGTTCGCAGTTAAAGATGAACGCTACGAGTGATGTAAAATTCTTTTTTCCCAAAATTTCACGAGCCTATAAGCGTGTGAATCCTTAAGTGCTCGAGCTTTCAAACGGTTACTCATTTATTATAAATTTCGGAAAATTACTCGAGCGTAAAATTGCAGTGCATTGTAAATCAAACACATGATACATTGGCGTGCTCTCGGTCATTCACAATAAAGCAATTTATATCAGTCATATAATAAACTGAAGAAAAAGAAATTAACTCCCTTACGGCTGTCTTGCTAAGGGATGAAATGTGTCTTAAGTGACAAATCGAACAAATTTAAACATTTTCCGATTTTAGGTTCACTGAAAACAAAGCCTACCAACTGGAATTAGGATCCGCGAAAACCCAAGTCTACTGCGTGATGGACGACGCCGACATGGGGCCGTGTACTGGAGCAGGATGGACCTTGGTTATGAAGATAAACGGGACAAAGGTACGAAATAACTCAATTCCTTTTCACGGTTCTCAGTGGGCTGAAGCAACATTTAGTGCAATCAAACTGTAAGGGGTTATGCGAAAATCAGTTGCCTTATTAGAAGTTGATGAGGGTATAAGATCAAAATTGTTTTTAATGATGTTTTCTTAGCTTTTCATCATCATATTTATTTAAAGTATAAGTATATCAATTTTAGGCTTGAGTTCTAGAGAGCGTGCAATAATAATAAAGGAAATCAGATGCGTTTATTTTATTTGATGTCGTCTGCAACTTTTACTTCTGGGCTGACAAATCTTTTGATTTTTTTTTGTTTCTTTGTGGTATTTTTTTTCTCCAACAAACCTTCTCCTACGATTTTTGTCCTAAATATGTCAGAGTTGAAACAGTCTGTAAGTCACTTTTACAGGCACCTCGATAGTCTACGTTCTATATCTTGGTCCTGCGTATTTTCATCAGGTTGAAGCAAATTTCACACAAAACGGGAGCCATGTCCTTTAGCAGCTCGCCAAGGCGCCCTCAGAAAATAGTGAAAAAAAAAACTAACAAAACAAAATATCCTTTCGGTAGAAGTTTCCTTTTATTCTCTTGAAAATCGAATGTTACAATTCCTGGATTAGCTTTAAGTTTCTTATTTCAATCCATTTTATACAAAATACAACTAGAGATAACTGAACAAAACTATCTTTTTTTCAGCAAAACTTCAATTATGATTCTCATCTTTGGGGAAACAATGAAACATTCAACCTTGCAGGAGGCAAGACTGGCTTTGACACAGAAGAGACCAAACTCCCTACCTACTGGAGCACGCCTTTCTCCAAGATCTGTCTTGGCATGAAGATTCCTGGCGATGAAACTACGAATTTTATTGTCATAAACCAACTGGCAGATTCTCTGTACTCGCTGATTGCCGACGGGCAGTACCGCAATACATCAGTGGGCCGTAACATGTGGAAGACGCTACTTGGTCTACAACCTCACTTGCAGCACAACTGTAACAAAGAAGGGTTCAATGCATACACTCGATCTGCCAAGGCAAGGATCGGTATCCTTGGTAACAACGAAAACGATTGCAACACTTGTGATTCTTTCATCGGGTTTGGAACAGGATGGCCTGCAAACAATGGTCCATGTGGAGATAAGAATACCAAAGTCATGGGATATATTTTGATTAAATGACAGTAGCAAGTGGCTATTTTTCTTCTTTGTTTTACGATTACGTAAGCACTGAATTACCGTCTTTTGTAGCACAGGATGGCCTTATAACACTGGTCCATGTGCAGATAGACAGACTTACAAAATTATGGAATTGAATATATTTTGATTCAGTGACAGTCGCGAATAACTATTTTTTTTTTTTTCATTTTATTTTTTTTATTAAATAACAACATTTACTTACAACGACGTACGATACATTACATCACTAACAGACTTCTACAAAACTACTTAACATATATGTATTCAGTAAGCTATGAAAATTTCTCAGCTAGATTATAAATCTTTTCTCGTGCATGCATGGCTTCCTTTTAAAACGCTTATATTGAACTTGTTTATTTATTTAGTATTTATTTATTTATTTTGAGGTTTAGGAATCAGAAGGTAATAAAGAAGATAGGAAACCAGGAAACCTTTCTATTTATGGGAGTATTTCCTTTGTTTTGCAGGACCATATGTAATATCTGGCAGCAAGGAGGTGTCCGACCTTAGGCCAATTATTACATCGAGAGTGAAAATGTCGGATTTTAGTTTTATTTGGTCCCCGGCCAACCCTTTCATAAAGCCCTGCCAAAAACAAGAGGTCTCGCAACAAGACCAAAATAAGTGAGAAAGGGACTCCTTCTCGGTTCTACAAAAGGTACAAATATGATTATCTTTAATGCCTATTTTGTTCAGAAAATCGTTTGTTGCTAAACGTGTGTGAAGTAGTTTAAACTGAAAGATAATTAATTTGGTATCTCTAGTTCTGCAGAAGGGAATTTTGTAAGCCATTTCCCAATCGATTGTTTTGAATTGGAACACTGAAAACTGCAGTCGGCACTCCATTTCTCTTGAATTTTCCTAGGGCTACTCTGTTTAGTGCTGACTAGCTTTTTGTATGCCAATCTGTTGGGTTTAGGAGCTTTTATGAAGTTTTCTACAAAAAGTGCTCATAATTCTGTTGTTTTTTCGTTTTCGTTTTCTATGGCATTCCTTAACGATTTTATGCACGATACCAAACCGTGATAAACAAGAAAATTTGTTTTAACGTCGAAGCGTTCCTTAAGTTCAGTGAAAGATAGGAAGTT
>Ga0126337_10001832_pt1 | contig 13162 bp, 13 predicted proteins | sample DipCmetagenome_FD_92527 | JGI IMG/M metagenome (GOLD analysis project Ga0126337, IMG submission 92527) | Coral microbial communities from La Bocana,Puerto Morelos, Mexico - Diploria C A metagenome | ecosystem: Host-associated > Invertebrates > Cnidaria > Coral | place: La Bocana,Puerto Morelos... | reverse complement strand
CGATCGCGCAATGCAAAACGCGCACCCAACAAGACAAATACACCAGACCTTGCATCAAACCTCCCTGAGACTGGATCGTCATACCCAAATACAAGTCCGAAAGTGTTTTGTGCAAGTTAGCAAACAAAACATACATACCAAAAAATTAAACGCACAAGAAAACAAATATACAAATACAAACATACAATCACAAACAAACAACAAAAAAATGACACACATACATACATACAAACATACATACATACAAACGAACATGCTTACCTAGATCCGCACATACATCCTTTCATGAATACAGTCTATCAAACGTACTTACATACGCGCACATACATGTAGAAACCTAAAGAACAGAACGATAGACATGAATCAAAATCACATAATATGTGAACAATTGACACTCAATATGATGTTCATTTGAATCATCCGTTCCAGCGCACGCACACATACACACATAACAACATACATACATACATACATACATACATACAAACATAAAACCAAACATGCAGACATAAAAGCATGCATACATACATACATGCACACACAAAAGAAAACAAACACACATACATTATACATTGCAGACATACATGCGAATAATGCATGCATGCATGCACACATGGTTCAAACTCAACAAAATAGATCTCGTTCAAAAACAATGTCCAAGACATACAAGTAGGGCCCTTGGAGATATAACATAGGTTATAACCATCATAAGTTGAGTTATACAGGGTCCAACTTAAGTTGTAAGTTGACAACTTGTTTCATAACTTCAAAAAAGTTATCAAACGTATAGTTTAGTTCTGAAGTTAAAACTTTAGTGAACAAAACCAAGGGGAAAAGTTATGAAACAAGTTATAGAAGTTAGTTCAGGAGTAGATTTTTTTGAAAAAATTGAACTGCAGATGTGACAACACTATTTGCATGCCATTTTTGGTTCAAAGTGACTGCGCCGTATCTCCAATGGCTGAAGATGCGCACAAGCGCGCATCTATGCAAGAGTGGAGATCTTTCCCATACTTTTTGACTGTTGAAGTATGGACAACGTTGCAGTCAGCCCAATGTAGCCAGTTGAAGAAGGTCGATGCCTTGGTGAACCATGTGGTGTCGATGGTCTTACGCAATGCGTCGGGACCGACACAGGGGTTGATAGCAGCTGTGATTGGCCGTCATGAGTTGGATGGTTCACGTTTTGCAGCATTGCTGGCAACTGTGAAATCAGTTACGGAGTTGACTGCGTCCACCGGGACGAACCGACGTGAGGACTTGCGCAATTCTTTGCTGGCCACAGCTTTAAAGACTGTGGCAGGCTTAGAGAGCTGACGCGCAGACACTCGAGGCAGTGACAAAATTTTTTTGGGGGGGCATTAAACTTGTGAAAAAAATTGTTTTTTGGGGACGTCAGGGGGGTTTAAACTGTAAACGTGTATGTGTTTCCAGAAGATAACACCAAACGAACTAGGAAACGCGTATGTGTTTTTTTTGTGCTTCCTAGGAAAGACGGATGGTAAGTTTTTTGATATGTGTTTTCCAAAGAAACGTGAAAAACCGCATGTGTGTGTTTCCAATCAAACCCCAAAAAAACAGGAAACGCGTATGTGTTTTCTATCCTAAGGGGACGGGTGGTTGGAAACGCGTATGTGTTTTTTTGTGTTTCCTTGTGTTTCCTAAAACGACAATTTTTTTGCGTTTTTTGAGGCCCGACAAAGGTGCGCAGTAGAGTTCCTATAGGGAAAGTCAAGGGGCTGTAGTGACATGGCCACCACAGGCATCAAGCATGCTAGACTGTCTTCCAAATGCATGTTCCCAATGCAAGACGCGCGGGCTGGCGATTTCCTCATATGGGGTTCCGATGCCCGGCACGGTGGCATTGTAAATTTCTTTCTTAGGAAAGATGACCGTCTCTATATTCTATTTGAGACGTGCAGGCTGACAGGCAGCAGTCCGGGCCAGCGAATCTTTCAAAAAGAGATGTGACAGGAGTTTTTTCTGCATAGTGCGTTGTCTGGCGTTACGACCCAGCATGGTGGACAAAACATAGCAAAATGAAAATCGTTTCACCCCAAAAAATCACCCAAAAGATGAAGCAGTGCAAATTTGGAAAAGGACCGCATGTAAAAAGTTATGAAAGTTATAACTTGAGTTATGTTCACTTCAACTTAACTTCGTAACTCCAGTGATATCTTCCATAACTTCAACTTAACTTGCCGGGCCCATCTTGTATTGACAAAGTATCATTTCGACATGTAGCACGCGAATATCTAATATGGATGGTATTTCATTACCCACTCTGGAGATTTCAGTACAATTCACAGTCAAGTATAGAGCGATCAAGCCACTTGGGGACAGCGCACATCCCTCAGCACCTAATTACTAATTGAAAACCTTAAGGGCTCTTATTCAGTTGACATGTTATTTCAGACAGTACTACTATAGTAGACGAGTCATTTCAGATACTACCACACTTGTTGAAGCTTGCAAGCAAACACACACATCACAAATCCAAACGGCATGGAAGTTGAAAGCTAGTGCAATCCAATTTCAGTTTCATTTCGCAATTTGCAGAAATCACGCGCAAAAAGCTTATAGCGGCGCTGCACGCAACAGCTGCCCTGCTGGAATGACCCTGGCATTCCATCAGCCAACCAACTGAAGGATGAAATCAGCTTCGTATTCCATCTAGCAATTGAAGACAGTGTTTTTCCATGGATCTAAGGACGTGTTCATAGCATCAACACTTTGAAGTTGCACTTTTCCAAAAGGCTTCAATATAGACTCTAGATACTTTACATCAAACGGTTTCAACCATCTTGAATGTCCATCTCCTCAGGTCGCCGTGCTGCTGCTGCAGGTGCCTCACTTGCCTCAGGTTGCTCTGTCTGGATTGCCTCTTTCAACGTCTTGTCTTCTTGGTCTTGATCTTTCCGACCTTGATCCTTCTCATCCTCAACGCCAAGTCCCGCCGTGCGCTCTTGCAATGCTTTCAAGTGATTTCTCAGGTCTTCTACTTCTTCCTCTATTGTGATCTTGTTTTAATTCACAACCATACCCTTCAGCCAGCCACTTTGCACACCCTGTTGGTCTAAGTCTGCCTTGTATTTGTTTCTGTTGCCACCATCTTTTGTACAAAGCGTTTTGCTCTGACATGGCTCGCGTAGCTTTCTCCTTGTCTCCTTGCAGATTAGCAGTGTTGCGCGCATGTTCAACAATATGTTTGCTGTATTCGCCTGCTTCTGTGTGAAGGTGTGCCTTCTCTGCAATCAGTGTTTGCATGTGGCTTTCTTGTCTTGCGTTTGTTTCTGCAGCTTCCTGAACTTCTTCTTTGAGCTTCTTGATAAAATCGGAATCTTGCTGGGCTGGGCTGGCTGGACATGTTTTGCAAAGCTGATTGAAAATCTTCAAGCTCTTTCCTCAGTAAATAACTTTTCTGTTGTTCTTTCTCTTTCTCCGCTTGCATAGCCTTATTCAAACTGAAAACAAAATTCAAGCAACCCATTGAAAGATATGTCCGGAAGCCACAATGCCAACAGCGAGAGTCTTGTTTTTTTTGGCTCTGTGGCCAACTGGCACCCACTCTTGAAACTCCTTTCTGAATTTATGGGATAGTTGGCTTTGGTGATGTCCAATCCACCTGGTCCATCTTGAATCTTGAAGGCTTTCTGAAATCAGTGGCGGATCGTTTTGGTTTGGTTGTGCTCGTCCTGCTCTGTGTGATACTGTTTGAGCTCTTCAGTGAAAGCATTTGCTTCTTGATTGCAAGCTTGCTGCTCGTTGGTACTTGTTTGTCAGTTCTGCAAACTCTTCCATTTGCTCGGCAAATTCTCCCCTCAGGTTGGCTATTCGTGTGCAGGATGTGGCTGTCCATGGGGCTGTAGCGCTGTAGCAGTAGCATTTGGAGCTGGGCAGTAGCATGTGGTGGTGGGTAATTGGGTGGTGTTGGTGCGTGTGCTGTGGTGCTGTTGCGCTTAAATCAAGTAACGCTGGCTTTGCTTTCGCAGCTGCAGGTGCGCTGGACAACACATTTTGTGAAGGTGGCGTTGGTGCTGTTGGTGCTGGTCGTGGTTTTGGCATGAGTGGTGCAATTGGTGTACGTTGTTGTTGTGAAATCACTGTTGGTGCTGTTGTGGCGCTTGCATGGTTGGTGTAGCTGCTGGTGCTGTTGATGCTGTTGGTGGTGCAGCTGCAGACTGGTTATGTGCCATTGCTGGTCCATAGTTCTGTTGTGGAAATTGCAATGTAAACCAAGGGTGAGGCCGGTTGAGATCTGCCTGATCGTGCTAGTTCCAAATGCAGTCTTCGAACTCCACCATGGGTATTGCTCTGGGTTCATAGCTCCCTGAAAGTATATCGCTGTTGTCTGGACCAGCTCCACCTCTTCCATCTTTTCCTTTACCTTTCCCATGGGCATTGTAGGTTCCATATCCCATGGATCGACAGACGGATGTACTATATAGATAGATGGTTTGTTCTCAAAAAAGCAGGCACGTATAGGATGTATAGGATGAATCATTTGAAATATGCGTTTTGGCGTGATATGTGGCAATTCATGAAATAAACCTCACGCTGCTGCAAAATGATCTGCAGGTATGCCATTAAAAGTGATTGACTGCCAAGTCATTTCCTTTAATTGGTTTGGGAGCGAGCGCTGTGTCAATGAAACATAATGTGGCATGTCATGTCAAAGTGTTTGATGGCAGAATTTGTTTAACCATTGCTTCGTTTTTCCATGTGACTTTGCAGTCGTCAAGTGTTTGCTTTTTCCATGTGACTTTGCAGCCATCATTTCAAAAACCCAGTCAACAAGCACACTTTTTTTGCCATTCATACCGAAACTTCAGAGTGTTCCCCTGAGGGTGTTCCCCTGAACTACTCTGTACACTCAGATCAAAAAGTTCTTACACTTTACAACTTTTTCTTTTGAAGATGGCATTTCCTGGAAGATCTCCTTGATAACTTCAGGAGGCACATGGCACTGGCTCTGACTACAAGCCGCCCACATACACCACTTTTGTTGCCCCTGTTCTTGAAAATGGATGTAGTTCTGATGTGCTGCCAAAGTCGTTTTGAAGCGCTTTTTCCCATTAATTTGAATTTTCCGTTTTCCATTCTCTTGCTCACATTCTTTTTTGTTTTTGACCTGGGTGGTTTTCACTGTTGCTCTGCCAGAAACCATGGAGGCAGCAGGCTTCTTCATAATTTGCTATTTCTTCCTGATCTTGTCCTTGGTGGTTGTTCATTGCAAACAAACGGAAGTAAGGACATCAAAGGGCAAACTGACTTACTACTGGTAATTTGTTTGTTTTGACGAGTTGAAAACAAAAATGAAGGTAAATTAAACCGGATGGGAGGGATCAAAGCCCCATAACCTGCTCACTCATTTTTTACACGCCAAAGGCATCAGCGGGTGTCAGAAAGAAGGATGACACAGGCAAGGAGAAATGAAGCACATCTGCAACAAGAATGCAATGGCTCTGCGAAAAAACGTAGTGGATGGAGTGAACAACTTGCAACTTGAAAAAAACAGTGGAGTGGGCAGGCAACTTATGCAAACCTGATATCAATATCTCAGGGCATCTAACTCATACAAAATTCATATCAGGTTTACAAAGGAAAACAACATATCAGAATTCATTAAGGTAAGAGCTTCGGCAACCCACTTGACCACTAGACCCTCATGTATCCCATATGGGAACGCCACTCTAAAAGATTCGAGTGGTCTAGAGCATTTTAGAGGTAGAGGGTCTGTGGCAAGCGGGTCGCAGGAGCAGCCTGGCCTATGAACATTTGCCAACCTCGAGGCAGATCTATCTAGCCATTTCCGTGGGTTCAAGTGGCAGTCCTGAAAGAACGGTGCCCATGGGATGGTCCACATAGCCATCATTATTCAAATCACGCACCTGAAACACCACAGAGACCGACCCACTCACACTGCCATAGACAATGACACGAGGACTCTGCTCAAAGTGTGTCACACCTACCAGGAAAGCATCTATGATTGGACATTGAAATTTTCACTGAGACCAGCGCTTTTACTCAAACTACAGTGATTGAACTATTCCTTACAGCCGCTGAGTCTGAGTCTTAATCCCACACCTCGTCAACGAGATTTCAGTACTGGAGCTCCGCTCCCCATATCCTCCCGTGGTTAGTTGGCACTTAGGGGCCCTGCTTCCTTTTGAAAAAGTCCATCAACAAAAGGCCTGAATCATTTAGGTAATCATGGAGGTTAGCAGTTAGCCCTCGTCCGATTGAAAAAACAAAATATCACCATGTAGATATCGCAAACCACCAGTTTTGCTCATGTCAGCAGCGGCCAATATTCAAACCAGCTTCTTATTCTGTAATCATCACCCTATGTGGGAATTTCCCAAAATTTGAAAGCTACAACTCCGTTCTGGCAGAGAATACCCTGACTTCTTCAGCGAGACGCAAACAGATCTGATGTGTTGCCGGGATCCGCTGTGCCGTTGCCAATGACACTGCAGGTATAGTCCGGAGGCAACCTTGGTGGATGAATCTTCAATAGGTCTTCTGAAACATTCAAAGTTTAACACAAATGTGAGACTCAAATCTTTGGCAAAAATTTATACACATAATGTTAACATATTGGCATGATTTTGAAGACATTTCGAAGACACGTTTAGTTCACAGGAAGCGAAATGAGCCTGTGACCAGCGCCCATGAAGCATCACAACAGCCTTGACATGAAACCTGAAGAAACCTGTGCTACAAAACGAAGCTTGGCTCAGGAAATTGGCACATATAGTTTTACAGTTAATAACTACATATTTAACCATAATAACCACTATAATAACTACTACTGATACTATTACTGTTGTAACTTTCACTCATCACCTAAACAAAAAAAACATGTGCGTATTTTGCCGCTCTCATTGTGTCTTGCAAGAGGCTCTTCTACAGGGACGATTTCCAATTGGTGGGCTGGTGGCTCTCCGATCAATACGGCTTTATTAGAAGGGTTCTCAACCCCCACTATCCTTTTGTAAGGCCTTATGGAGCCGTATGTTTTGCTCTGGGTCAGAAACCAAGGCACAAGATTTGGACCATGGGCAATGGCAAGATCCTCGGCTAGCTGTCGTGGATGGACCATCAATTGATCACAGAACAGCACAACGTGTTTTTCATTGTCAGGAAACTATGAAAAACTATCAAATTTCCCAGTGACGGGCTCTGCTAGATTTTAACCCTGCCTCCTCAAAAGGGACCCGAAAAATGGAGTGAGGGAAAATCAACCCATGAAAAAACCACGTTTTACAAAGTGTGGTTTTTTCGTATTTTCCTCCTTCCTTGCCTTTCACAGGGGTGACATAGAGGCCCGTATGGGCAAACCACGAAAAAACCACAAAGTGTGGTTTTTTCGTTTTTTCCTCCTTCCTTGCCTTTCACAGGGGTGACATAGAGGCCCGTATGGGCAAACTACGCAAAAACCATGTTTTACAAAGTGTGGTTGCCTCCGACAGGGGTGACATAGAGGCCCGTATGGGCAAACCACGAAAAAACCACGTTTTACAAAGTGTGGTTTTTTCGTTTTTTCCTCCTTCCTTGCCTTTCACAGGGGTGACATAGAGGCGCGTATGGGCAAACCACGAAAAAAACACGTTTTACAAAGTGTGTGTTTTTCGTTTTTTCCTCCTTCCTTGCCTCCCGCAGGGGTGACATAAGAGACCGTATGGGCAAACCACGCCAAAACCATGTTTTACAAAGTGTGGTTGCCTCCCACAGGGGTGACACAGAGGCCCGTATGGGCAAACCACGAAAAAAACACGTTTTACAAAGTGTGTGTTTTTCGTTTTTTCCTCCTTCCTTGCCTCCTACAGGGGTGACATAGAAGCCCGTATGGGCAAACCACGAAAAAAACACGTTTTACAGGGTGTGTTTTTTTCGTAAATCGGAGGTTTGGGAGGGTCTTCAAGTCCCTTTTTCCCAAAAAGGAGGCAACTTAAAATCTGACAACGGGCTCAAGATTTTGGGGATCCACCTCCTTCGATAGGCGTTTTCTGACTCGATCATTTCGTAGTAGCCATCAAAGTACAGTACTTCTCCTTTGGCCTCACTTTTTTCAAATTTGCCGAAAATCTGTAGGGCTTCTGTTCCCGTCTCGTTGTCCTCCGTGCCCTGCCAATCGGGCCAATCGGCAACAAAAGGCGTGGGACAAGATGGAAATGGAAAAACAACAAAGATGCCAAACTTTGCGACAATGGATGTGCAACATTAATTATGATGCCATATGTATGAAAACCTCAAATGTCATTTTGAATCTTTTTGATGGTACAGCAATTTAAGAAGGTACAGCAATGTACAGCATACCTACACATCCCCTGGGCTGGAGATAGGAACAGTAGCCATTTCTACGAGAAGCCCCTCCGATGTCATTGCCTAGATCGGATTAAAAAAAACACTACGCTCACCATGAGATTTATCTTCGTCAGTGGATTGGTGGCCACTAATTTTGGGACATCCCTATGCTTTGGGAGATGGCCACGGTGAAGGTATAGTTTCGATGTAGGTGAATTGGTGCAGGAGTCAGTGGTACGAGTCCATGTTTAGGGTTCATGGGGCAAGGCATTGGGACATGGGGGAACATGGGGACAGGAGGCACTTTTCTTTGTCGATTTGACTGACATGCAGCTTGGGGGCAGGCGGTCAGAGTCTGGATGACGTGTTTTAGCTTTAGGGTTCATGAGGATATGGGACAGGAAATAATTTCTTTATACAATCTACTTTGGGAGGGGTTAAACATGCTTTTCATGCTACACAGGGGGGGCATTGAATGCGGGTTTGCCTAAGCCGTTTGGGTGGATTACATTTTTTTTCGGGGTTGCTTGCTTGGGATGTTTTGAATTGGAGGATGATAGTATGATGATAGTATACTAGTATACATTAGTATACATTGTGCGGTGCTGTGCTGTAGGCGCTCACACGTTGGTGGGAACGTCTACTGTAGATGTTGAGAATGTTTTGTTTTGAATCAAATCTACATTCAAGAAACATTTATTATTGAAAACATTTTTGTTGAAATATTTTGTTTTTTCTTTTTCTGTTGATCGCAACTCCCGAGGTATCAACTCCTTTCATGACAGTGATTTCAGGATTCCAAAGTCCCCCAAGCACCAATTGGCGTGAATGAAATTCAGTTGCATTTTTTTGGATTTGTTAATTTGTTTCTGTTTTCACATTCACGTGGAACATGGCAATATGTTGAAGGAAAACAAGGTGCAAGGATCGTGAAAACGATTGGCTTTAACTTGAAGCCATGGCCTAGTTGAGGAAAACCCGAACTTGGAAATCACCGTGGTCCGGTTCCACATGTCATCACTTTTCTCCAATCTCAAGTGTGAGGCTGATGTAATTTTATGTAATTTTTAGCGAGATCGCACCGCCAAGAATTGTTGCCATTGCAATTGCTGGCGATTTCAACCATGTGTTGGCCACATCATTCACGCCAACTAGCACGTTAAAGAGAGATCGGTCACTAAAATGGTGGTTGACACTGGGTGCTTTTGGGAAGATTCCACACCAAGGTATCTGCAACGGAGCTACGGTACGCACTTGTGCAAACTTGATATGGCAACGGCGTATGGCTCTGCAAATGGCCACAAACCGATCAAAAACATGTCATTTTTGTCCCGCATTTGATCGGTATTGGATTTTTGGGCGGTTGTCTTTCATTTATTTTTCATTTATTTTTGGATTTTTTATAATGTGACTTCCCAACGTTCAATTTTTGACACTTGGCCCAGTTACGTCCAAAATCCGTCCCGGTGCCCGCTTCCGTTGGGCCCCCACCGTCTGCTGCTCTGGACTTCGCAAGGTGACGCCGATCCGAAGCCGAATGATGAGTTGGTTCTCGCGCTCGAAGATGAAGGGCCTCCACGCACACCCAACACCATCCAGCAGAAATGGCTCCAGGAAACTGCAATTTTGGAATAATCAATTCAAATACATTTTTATATGTGATCCATGTATTTTTATATTGTATATTTTTCCCATTGTTGGAGGGAATATAGCCCCATCATGGCATATCGCGGGGTGTCTCCGCGCCGGTCTGTTTCGGCCAAATGATCACTTTGGGCCACCGAAGACTCGTGCTAAATAACTAGTCTTTCGGCAATCGTGCGGTTATATACATTGCTGTTGGGAGGTGAGGTTTGTGTAGGAGTGGTTTCACTACTTTGTACAATCATGGCGGGCCAAAAACTTCAGAAAATCCATGAAACATGTCTGTTCATTTAATAGATTCCACTCTTTCCAGGAAAAAACGAGTGAATGGCGTTTCATATCAAAAACTTCAACTCTTGGAGATGGCACTTTACATTCAAAACTTCGAGTACCACCGCAATTTGTTTTTTCAAAAATTATTACGAGTTGGCCTGCATCGGATTTCTGATGAAAAAAAACACTGGTGTATTGGCCTTTAAACCTTTTACCCAAATCACTCAACCTAGACTTGTGTTGCTAAAATCTGGCAAATCGCGATCTAAGAAAGCAAAATGTAAACAAAATAAATCAATGTAAATGGGAATAAATATAAATAACTGTATAGCAAAGAAAGAATTTGCCTATAGAATGAGCGCAAGGCGACCGACCAGCGCGATGCCCAAACCATTTCTTTGCTGTGAACGAGCCTTCTGCTGTTCCACGGTGGTGATGTGACCGGTTTTATGTCATGAAGTTGCTTGCAGGGTGAGATGAAGTAATGTGGTTGGTTGTGAGGTGATATGGGGTGAGCTACTGTGGTTAGTTGCGACCTGGCATGTCGTATCGTGTCATGTCATTTGATGTGGCGGTCAACTCATTTGATGCGATGTGAGTGCTTGTGTTGTGTCATGTCACGTGATGCAATGCGATGTCATGTGATGAGCTGTTGTCTTTTGTGCGCTGCGGTGGGTCCACTGGTTGCGAGGCCACGCTGTGTGCTTCGGAGTGGTTCTGTGACGATGTGGTGATCCAACAACTACAAAGTACTACCCCAGTACTACTCCGTACCTACAAAGTACTCAATAATACAACGTACTACTCCAGTACAACAAAGTACTACAAAGTACTACAGCGTACTACTGCGGTACTACAAAGTACTACAACGTACTACTCCAGTGCTACTCTGTACTACAAAGTACTAGTCTAAACTACTCCAGTAGTATACTCCGTACTACAAAGCACTACTCCAGTGCTACTCCAGTACTACAAAGTATTACTCCAGTACTACTCTGTACTACAAAGTAAAACTCCAAGTACTACCCTGTGCTGCAAGTGCTGTTCTGTGTACTACAAAAGTACTACTCCAGTACTACAAAAGTACTACTCCAGCGCTACAAAGTACTACAACGTACTACTCCAGTACTACTCTGTACTGCAAAGTACTACTCCAAGTACTACTCTTCTCTACAATGACAAAGTACTACTCCAGTACTACAACGTACTACTCCAGTACTACTCGGTTACTACAAAAATACTACAAAGTACTGTACTACAAAGTACTATTCCAGTACTACTCCGTACTACAAAGTACTACTGCAGCACCACTCTGCGCCACAAAGTACTACAACATACTACTCCAGTACTACTCTGTACTACAAAGTAGCACTCATGATTGATCCTTGACACAAATGAAACGTCATTTACAATACGGTGAGCAGGAAAAGGCACAAAATAGTGCTCCTGCCGCGCAAAATGAATTTCATGATTGATCCGCCTGACATATGAAACGTCATTTACAATGTGCGGTGCAACAAGGGTCAGCCTCCAACTTCACCAAAGACTGCCCCTGCCACGCAAAATGAATTTCAGCAGTGATCCGCGTCACATATGAAACGTCATTTACAACGCGCGGCGCCCGCCTGCCACGAAATCTTTAAGCTCAAAATTTCAGCGGAAACTCCCTGAAGTGCTTCCGCCCTTAGAAGGACGATTCGAGGAGCTCGCACCCCCCCCCTTCACAAAGACCTTATAGTCGTCCGATCTTGGAGACGATTTTGTATTGAAAAATACCACATTTTCGCGCTCCGGCTATCTCCCAAAATGTCATGACATGCTGCGCCTGCAAAGAAAAGTCGCGCTCCAACTTCACCAAATACTGCGCGCCTGCCACGAAAACTGACTCACATGATTGATCCGCTTCACCTCTGTACAATGCGCGGAGCAACAAGAGTCGCCCTCCAACTTCACCAAATACTGCCACTGCCACGCAAAATGAATTTCATCAGTGCTCCGCATCACATATATGAAACGTCATTTCCATATGCGGAGCAAGTAAAGTCACCCTCCAAACTCACCATGTACTGCGCCTGCCACGAAATTCTGAGTTCAAGATTTCAGCGAGAAATCCCTCAATTCCTTCCGCCAATAGAAGGACGATTCGAGGACATGCCGAGGATATCCGAGGATAAAAATCGTCAGCTCGCACCCGCCGCTTCGGAGACCTGACTCGTCCCATCTTGGAGAAGCATTTTGTATGAAAAAACTTTTCGCGCGCCGGCTATCTCCCAAAATGTCATGACATGCTGCGCCTGCCACGAAAAGTCGCGCTCCAACTTCACCAAATACTGCGCCCTGCCACGGAAGATGCACTCTACTCTTCTCATACTCTATTCTCTTGGCATCTATTCTCTCTTGGCATCTATTCTCTTTACTTGTTGTTCTCTAAGCATCTATTCTCTACGCATCTATTCTCTTGGCATCTATTCTTTAAGCATCTATTCTCTAAGCATCTGTTCTCTCTCCTTTTTAAAACTTCGTAACCCGGAAGTTTCTCATCCAAACTTCCTTTGTTCAATATTTACAGAAAAATATCAAACATACAGAAATTTCCAAAATTTTGCATCCACAAATTTCACAAAAATTGTGCTCCATGGCTCGCCCAACCTCGGTCCATTGCCAGTTTGTCCATCCATGACGATGCGCCCCGTGGTGGTTCCAGGCAATGGGATTCGTCGCATGGGCGGAGACACAGGCGCCACGGTGGGGTTTTGCCCTTGGCTGTCCTTGGATGGTGGCAATGGCCAGAAAAATCAATCCTTTCCATTTCATAAGCCTTTATCTTTATAAAAGGGGTTTTTATTTTTATAAAAGGGTTTCTTTTTCTGGGATTTTTGACTTTGCAATGTACCTTTGAGACCTGTGCATGAGACATAATGACAATGCATTGACT
>Ga0126337_10001831_pt1 | contig 13164 bp, 9 predicted proteins | sample DipCmetagenome_FD_92527 | JGI IMG/M metagenome (GOLD analysis project Ga0126337, IMG submission 92527) | Coral microbial communities from La Bocana,Puerto Morelos, Mexico - Diploria C A metagenome | ecosystem: Host-associated > Invertebrates > Cnidaria > Coral | place: La Bocana,Puerto Morelos... | reverse complement strand
ACTAACGATTTCCTTTTGTTTTGCTTCATTGCACACCATTCGATTTTTTGGCTTCGATTTTCGCTGAAACGAAAAGCAACTTAACGAAAAAAACAGCATGGCATTGTTAAGTAAATTGAAGGCCATGTGCAAAAAATCGGCCACTTTTGACGAAAAAAATTTTTAACCTAAATAGTCACTTAGGAGAGTTTTGCACTAGCATCTTCAATTATTATTTTATAATTTCAAAAATCAAGATGAATGACCAAAATGTCGTATTGTTAGGGGTTAAGGATTAATTAAAATCCATAAAAATACAATGGTCATGTCCCCCGGCTTAACACCCCGGCTTAACACCCTGTTAGCTTCATACTAGCAAGTGAATGTAAGGTGTAATATTAACCCACACAGTTTCGCCTTGCATGGCATTAACTAGCTGTTGATGTTGGAAGCCGTTGTGAGGAATGCTAAAATGGTATCCACCAGGACAGATTGGTTTACTGTAGTGTCCTGCTACAGCGCTCGTGACCCAGTCAGTGACATTTTTGAATGATTGACAAGCAAACAGATGCTCTTCTAGACAATTGCCCAGATGCCACCTTTCCGTGTTACTATCCAGTAACACGCAGGATGCTTGTGTGAGAGGTTCTGATGGTTCACCTCGTGCCCACGTGAACACAGCAGTTTCCAGTAGAGCAGGATTGACTTGATCTGCTGCTGGATAAGTCACACCGCACTTCATAAACCTCGAAAAGTCAAGAATTACACCAGTTTCGTTTGGACCATTCCAAAAGAAGAGGTACTCAGTGCTGTCACAGAACACTCTTGATGGATTATCACGGTTAATCCCTGAACAGTTAGGGCTGGCGACAAAGTCGTTTCTTGTCAATTCTTCCCAATATCTGTCAAAAATGTACTGTCCACCGTGTTGATCACCGAACCCAGCTATGACGACGGTTTTGTTGATTTTCCTGAGCTCTCTTAAAGTGGGCCATCTCCCTGGGAAGTACTTTCTGGAGTCATTGGGTGTGAGGACTCTATCTCCTAGATACTTCGCTACTGGGCCATTGATCAAAGCATCATGGCCATCTGTGTGGGCGGTGCCATCTTCAAAATACAAACGAATCACTTCCTGGGAATTTTCTGGCTTGTGTACCCACTCACCAATTTCTTTGATCCCGTCCTCAAATTCCCTGTCCCAGGGAGCGCATCCCTCGTACGCTCTCTCGCTATTATGGCTCATCAGCATCTTGTCAAAGCACCACCAAGGATCTATCTCCATCGCTCGCACACCCATGTTGAGTAAATCGGTGAAACTGAACTCCTGATTCGCTAAGTCCAGGCAGTAATGGTTGTAGGGCGGTGGCCAGTGGCAATCGTCCAGTTCACCGTACCCGTCCGAACGGTCATTAAAGGCGTTGTGCGCGGACACCATTTGTGTCTGGTCGAATGGTTCATCGATTTGAATTTCTCGTTGGGTTTTTAGAGCGAAGGCAAGCCAGGGAGAGATGTGAGCCGTGCCCTTGTCACATCGGCCGCGGAAGCCGCATTTGCAGTCTGCAAGTTTGCTCAGTTGGTCACAGTCATTTTCAGAACGTTCATTGCTCTTGAATTCGTTGAAGTGGAACTTGAAGTCTAATTTTCCATCGTTGTCGAGCGGATGAGGAATTTTTACCTCGAAGAAGGCTTCTGTGAGGAATGTGTCCTCCTCCAGCACCAGGATGTGAAACCAATAATCCGTATTGCTGCGTAACTCTTTTAAATCAAGGATCCCCCGAAGTCGGCAAGTTCTCTTCGACTTTTTGCTGTAACTATCGACGGCTAGTTCAGCTGCTTTGGCCAAAGTGAACAATGTCGTCGGGTTATCGAGAAATTTTTTCAGAGGACTCAAAACGGTCGGCCTGGCGAAGTATTTGACGTATTCTCGTATCACCCTGTCTTGGGAATCTTGATGAAATGGCGCGTCCTCTAGGACTATTGAGAGGGACAATACGTTAATAAAATATAGAAAGACTGTACATAGAAGAAAGAGTTGAAAACTGCATCTTTGCTTCGCCATTTCGTTTTCTTATACTTTTTTTTTTGCATTTGTGTTGCTTCGTGATCGTCACGGGTTAGATCTAGTCTTGGTCCCAGTCTTCCAACTGCGAGGTGTACATAAACGTAACCAACGTCATGCAATCATCTTCCCGGAAACTCTTTCTCTTTCTTGTATACCAGAGTTCACGACCCCACAAGCTTGTTAGCTTTGACGTTTTGTTATCGTGTATAAATAAAGGTTGTATGTATGTTCGAAATTAAAAAAAAAATCTCAAAGTTTGTTTATTTAATAATTGGTAAATCAAGAACATTTTTAAAAATCTAATACTGGTAAATCAGTAAGTTTTGTTTACTGAGTTGTGGCATTTCTATTGGGTTGCCAAGATAAAACAGGTATATTTCATGTATTGATTTTCATTATTCACCTTCTAACTCGCGATGTGACCAGCTCCGAGTTGGGTTGATGATTCAGTTGGTAGAGCACTGCACCGGTATCGCAGAAGTCATGAGTTGGAATCCCGTTCAGGCCTGAATTTTTTTCAGGCTTTAGTTGTGTGTCTAACTGTCTTTCTCCGTAGTTCAAATATATGATATTTCATGTATTCATTTGCATAAACCAGGTCGATGTTTTACTTTCATATGGTAGGTTTCATTCAGACATCAAACGGTGGACTTTAAAGTGACATTACAACACCGAAAGGGCCGAATACAACAACAGAATACATCTGCACAATGAGAAACGGACAATAATAAAATAAGATCGAAAACGAAGCTTAGGAACAAGTGTCACGCGTCACATGAGTAACGAGTGAGAAGTCAATATGTCATTTCCGAGTTCCTAGTGCTCTCTTTCAAAACGAGTGAGACCCCGTGCAAAATCTTTCATATGAAAATGAGTTTGGTTTACTTGAAAATGAATCTCTAGGTGGAGCACATCTAGGGAAATCTTTGTTTACGATATTCGCCTCATTAGCATAAGTAATTCAGTTTCTGATGGAGCTACAAATAAATCACTTCTGAATATGAAAGTTTATAGTATGATTGACTCTCCCAATGAATATGAGCCAGGTCTATTGATTACTTTTTGCGCAACACTGGTTAAAAAACTCAAACTTTTACAAAGAATGTATGAGCTCATTAGCGCTTTTGCCACCCAAAGATTTTGCAGTTTTTGAAAGAAAATTCCCCCTGAATATTATACACAAAGAGCTAAAAATTTCACCTTGTATTAAATTCCACTAGCTCTTTAGCTGCCTGGAGCCAATTTATATCTAACATGTTTCCTTCTGAACGTAAAGCGCTATGCAAATGAGCAAAAATGTAAACAATGACGTCAGCAAAGATCCCCCTGCATGGATGGCGTCCCAAGGAGACTCGTTTTTACATAGAGGCCACAGAGAACTCGGACATGGCCTAAAGGAACCACACATGAGGCTGCTAGCGTGACGGTCGGCATTCTGTGCGGCACAAAATAGAAATTTTCGAAGCATCTTTGTGGTGAAATAAAGCTTCGAGACTTTAATAGCTTTACAGTCCTTTAGCCTATTTGTAGGCTATGGCTGTGTCTCTTTTGGCTCTATCCAACTCCGCGCCTTCTATATGCGCCTGCCTGAATAACAACTAGCCGGAAGCCTGGAACAGGCTCTTCCCGGGAATGACTCCCATATGAAAAGACCAGGGATTCTGCTAGTCTTGCTTAGAGCTATAAATCACTCAGGGTGTTTAGGACAGTTGTTAGTACATTATCCATTATTTTTTATCTAAGTGTCTTTTAGGGTGTATTCGAGGAGATAACGATTAAAAGACGCATTCATTTCCGTTTCTAGTCTCGATTCCTCCGTTTACTCGAGTCTAGGGGACTAGCCCGGAGACTAGCCCAGAGCCTAGCCCGGGCTCCTTTCCCGGGGGTGAAATAAAGATCGAGGCATACCCAGATTGGTCCCCTTTGGGGGTTTACTTCAAATTTTCCGACGAGCATCGTCGACATTTCTTGTATGGACAAGGGGTCTTCATCACTGCTTTCGTTCTTTATCGTTAACTAGTCTAGCACGCGTGTCTTGTGACGTTAACTATATTATTCACTGCAGATGTTAATGAAGATGAATGGCAAGATGTGGATGACGGTGCCAGCGTGGACTCTGGTGAAGATGAAACAGAGGAAGATGTGGTTCAACAGGATGTAGATATGGTAAGAACCCTTGTTATACATAATGTGGAGTTTTGTAAAACGCTCTTGAAGAATTTCCGATTGTAATCGGCCAATCAGAAAATTTCAAGCCGCCGGAGTGTCACCGTCATGTTACTAAGCAACTTTGACGCCGAAAACCATGGGCTCTTTTAGTGTTTGGCCAACTTTGGTGGCTTGCTTCCTCGCGAAGTAGTTCTTTTTTCCAAGTTAAAATATAAGTACAAGTTAGCAACAACAACTCGAAGGAAAAAAAAAAAGAAAGTGATCACTCTAAATACTCTTAGCTCATAACATTTTCGGTGGTAGCTCGACTGTTCTGTTTTTTTTTCCCTATGTTTTAGAGTCCAGAGAGTTTGTCAGCCGAAATGATCAATGCTATCGTCACACAAGGAGTCCCGAAACGGGTAAGTAGAACGACAGCTTGCTTAGAGCGAAACTCAGTTGAGGAGAAAGTGATCTGTGATTGATTTGGCCTTACTTTATTGTGACTGGTTCAAAAATTTAATCGGTGCTGCCTAGTCAGCTAGATGCGAAACGAACCTTGTCTCTTTCCCGTACGTTACTTTACTTTATTAAGCTTTGGCCTTAAATTACATATAAAGAAAAAGAAAAAGAAGAGGAAGCAAAAAACAGACAGCAAAACAAAACAAAATGGAAAATTATATAATATATATAAATCTAGATCTAATATAGCGAGCTTAGAAGCAGCAGTGCGGTGGGCGCGTTAAGTTCCTAGCGGCTTTGCACTTTGGGCAAGTTGTCCGCCACGTCCTTATATCTTCTTGATCAAAAATGTTTACAGCATTTGTATAGTATTTTAGTAAGGATCTCTTAAAAGCAGGGGGTGTTCGATTGTGTTCCTTAAGACTTTCACGCTTCACGCTTGGAGACCGGAAGGTAGATTTGCTTCGAGGTCTCATTGGTTCATTGTGTTGTTTAGTTAACTGTGATTGGCTCTTTTGGTTTTGGTTTTGCGACATCTCAATGAAAGCCGCGTTAACGGTTGATCAAGTCCCGATTTCTCTTCTCCTAGTTACGTTCTGACAATTAATACCCTGATAGTAGTTAGAGATATAGGTTAAAGTTTTATTTTGTAACCTTCAGGTTCTTTGCAAGAGTTCGTTCGGTGAAGCAAGCATTTACGAGGCCCTGAAGGCGCATGCGGATGGAAAGAAGCTGTTAGAAATGTGAGAAGTTTATCAAACCTGTTGATTAATTGAATAGACCAAGCTTCATTGATATAACCTTCGTGATTTTTTCCCTTTTAGTTTAAGTATAGTTCAAGCAAGAGCATTGATTTGCCTGAACAATATAGTATCAGCTTTGGATACAGATCTGCTGGGAGGAGAAGAAGCCCTAGGGCATCTTTGGAGTTCGCTTTTCTCTCTCACCTTTGCCACAGAAAGTAAGTGCTAAGTAAAACAATATTAGAACCAAAATTGCCCGTGAAGAAATTAATGTACCGCGGAGGGCGCGGCAAACGGTGTAAAATACACGGTAAAAGACCACTGAGCGAACATCAGTACAATTTGTGGTCTTGGATCTGATTGGCTACGAGGAAGTGATCGTGACTTTGATTTAGCACGTTTCGTGGACCAATCATAGACCAGTAGTTCTTTTTTTGCCGGTCATCCTCTCGCAAGAAAAACAATTTCTCGTTTCTATTCATAAGGCCTGTGTCATAACACTTGTGATTAAAAAACAGCAGCCCCTCGTCAGCGTGCTGTTGCCTCCAGACAACTTATGGGTTTTTGGTTCTTCTTTGACGTAAGGTAAAAGCTTTGTTTGTGACGAGGAAGACTTCCTTGAAGCTGCTACTGGAGTTCTTAGATCAATCATGGACAAATTGGTTTCTTTACAAGAGCCGCAAGTAAGTACTTTATTTACGAGTGCATCTTTCGTAAATCCCCCTAACTACGTTTAGAGCTTGTGGCAGTCAGCGGAAAAAAGAGAAAAGATTGAAGTAAGAATTTAAGGTCAATGGAAAAACCAAGCACCCTAGAATTGGCCTGGTAGCCAAAAAGTATGCGAAAACGTTGTTAAATACCCGCTTTGAAAAAGGCAAAGCAACGCAATTCAACTAGGAAGTGCGGGGTTTATACAGAACTAGCAACGGTCAACTTGTGCTCCTGTATTTCTCGTAGTGTATTACAGCTGAGCACGTGACTATGTTATGTCAATCCACTGCTGTGACGTCATGTGAAGCTGTCAAAGTCAAGCTGATTAGCATTCTGGGATTCATCGGCAAGATGGCCGCCAAAAAAGACAACACGCTGGAAGTTCTGAAGGTTTGTTACTTTTTTGCGCTTTATTTTTAATTATTGGCCACACTAATTAGAGTATACGACAATTCACTATATGAATTATAGAGGAAAGAACGACCGAGAATGAGATCTTATTGCGAATGTGAGCATAGATAAGATGAGTGAGCTGTCTAAGTGAGCAATAAACTTGTCACATCACTAATTACAAACTACACGCTCAGTACAAATTCAACCTAGTATACACCAGTTATGCAAGAGACTGTTCACAGTCTTTCTTTTTTTCAACGCACGCGCAATAGAAAGCGAGCGAAGCGAAGTACGTTGTTGTGGGGGCGGGGAGGCGAACCAACTACTTTTCTCGGTCCCCAACCCCTACCCTGTTGGGTCTGGCTTTTTGCCCTGACGCCCAGTTATCTAGCGATTCCATCTGAAAGTTCTGTCTGTAGATTTTGGATTAATGATTGACGATTTATTTGCACTAGTCTACTTTGAAGGATTCTAGGCAGGAATCGTTGAAGGTAACAAAAACTAACACGTTGATACTTATATCCTTTTAGTCCTTGGGCAGCGTTTTTCGTGACATCATTGTCAATCAGGACAGTTTATGGGTGATTAGTGAGGCCCTGGATGCCATATTTGATACATTTGCCGACGGTCCGCTGGTTAACAGTGCCGCAGACTCAATTGGCCTTCTGACGAGCCTGCAACAGTTGGTACCAGTCCTCAAATCCAGGGTAAGGTGTACTGTGATTAGTAGACTAGAGGCCGACACTGACATCAGAGTAGGCCACGCTTGTGATTGGTGTGTGGTCCTCTATTGCTGACAAGTTGGCGAGGATACATAATTTTAAGCAGTACTTAAGCAGTTTACGAGATCGCGAAAGGAAGGCATTTAATAAGAGTTTCAGTTGCCGAATTTTTCTGTGGCCAGGTGTTGCTGATTTCCAACAATTCCCATTTTTGGTTTGAGAACTTGCGTCGTTAGACAATCGTTTAGATTCCTTTGCCTAGGTCACTCCCCAGGCTTGATTCTGTTTATAGAATCTTTGTCAGTAAATGCTTGTTCGTGATAATTTTTTCGTTTCCTACGCAGATAAAAAGCGAGCGGAGGACCTTAGGGGACCATTTCCCTGTGGTAGATGCTGCAAGGGTAAATCTGACCAGATTCATCAAATACAAAATGAAGGGCCACTAACAATGCCACACGAACAGTCAGCTTGTTCTTTCCGCAAATCCTGGTCAAGGCAGGTGATATTCAGCTGCCTTACTCCATTACTACCGTGCGGTGCCGTGTATTGATCCTGCTGTTCTCAAACCGGTTTAAGCTGTATCGTATGAAAATGAAACAAGTGTACTGAGGAGCCGGTATCAGCCGTGCCTGAACTCACGTGGGAAGTAAGACAAAAGGTTGTCTTACCTGTACGAAACCGGTTTAAAAGACCAGAACCTTATTCGGTTAACATCACGCAGCAATATTTTACTCGCCGTTGTCAGTTTTAAATTTTAACACTGTTTAAACATACTAGGGTGAAAAAGAGAAGGTAAAGAAAAAATTTGCTAAAGAAATCCCGGTAGGAACGTTACTGGAACCCCATGAAAAGAATAATATTCCACAAAATTAATAAATGATTTTTTTGTGCCAGAATACTTTTTGTACAGAATACTGCAGAATGCCACGTAAACTCCCGGCGTAAACTGCAAGGAAGAAGTATTTTAAATAAACGTTAATAAGCTTAAAAGATTTCAAATGGAGGCAGTTTATTTACATACACGACCGAGGAGTTGAACTAGGGTCTACCGAGAAACAACTGCAGCTTAGTGGTCAGAGCAGGGCTTAAACTCGCGACCTTCGAATTTCAATACCACGCTGACTCTAAAAAGAATTTGTTGCAGAAAGGAGACAAATGTTTCCGTTTGGTAACGCTGGTGTGTTCAGTGTGTGGTGATGTGAAAATACGGATAAACGGATTTAAAAGAGTTGATGTATTGGACAAGAGAGTTTCGCGGAAGTTTCGTCATAAGCGAATTTCTCTTGTTGCTCTGCAAACGTTACGAAGATAACACCCTACCACCATTGCTATCAAGTACAGAAAGATTCCAGGTGAGGGTAGGAAAAAAGAGGGGGCCGAGGCGAGAAAAGTAAGCCCGAGTCCCTCTGCTTTTTTGCGTTAAAAATAGTCAAAGAAGCAGTGATAACACACAAAAAAATGATATTTAATTTTATGTTCGTAACACGAGGCCGTTGGGTTAGTATCTCTTGGTCAATCCTTGTACTTTGACATAAAATCCCGATGAAAGCTTTTCAACCGATCAAACACAGGAATGAACTTGTCTTCCGAAGGAAGGATGGTTATCCTGCAAAATGGTAAATAATGAATGGATGAAAGAATGAATGAAATAACGATAAAATTAAAAATAAATAATATAGTGGAAGAATAAGCGAACCTTGCCCCATTCCCAAAACGAGCAGGCCACACGGGTAGAGTGAATCGATCGCTTTTACTCACGTGGACGAATAACGAACGGACGGGAGGACGGACGAACGAATGAACGAACAAATGAATGTCTGCATATATAAATGAGTAAAAAGCAGAATCTCACCGGAAGTAGTAGTGGTTGCCGCTGCCATCCATGTTGAAGGCGCGGCCTGGGACCACGTAGCTTCCAGTTTTTTCCAACGCCTGCCAACAGTAGAAATCGTCTGGCGGTATACCCTGAACCTTAAAAAAAACACCGGCACAGCTGTGGTGAAATGTTTGAGATGCAGGAAAATAGGGCGGATGAAATTAGTTGATGTCGTGAGTGGAAAGGCTTAAGACTACGTAAGCGAAGCTATCTTCCTATCTAAACAAATACTAGTTTCTCACGAGGTATGATTCGTAATGGCAATAACTAAACGAAACAAAAATCTCGATTTGCAAGTAAAAAGGTTGGTAGAGACCGTAAACTAGCGAGTCTTTATGGTCTCGCACACAGACATCAGCAACCGCGACAAGGGAGGAGGGACTGGTACCTTTGCTTCCTCGATGGCTCTTTGTGGTATCGTTATCCTCGGAAACGCGTACATAGCGCCTTGTACTTCATTACACTTGACACCCTCCATTGAGTTGAGAACTTCTGTGGTTAACATTGCTTTCTTCTTGTAAGAATCCTGTATTTTCTTCGTCTCCTAAGAGATAAACACATAGGCAAAGAAAGCGTAAAATATTTTTTTCGATTACAAAAACATTCCATGAAACACTATCGTTGAGAAGTTCCCCTTTTACGCAAAAACTGTACAACAGGACTAATGGAACACGAGAGTCTTTAAGCATAGCCCTCTCAGCAGCCAGACCATGCGTTTCATTGCTAAAGTGGGAAGAAATCAATTAATTTAAATGAAGAATAATGGGCAATTATTTGGCTGTTTCCGAGTTTGTTCAGCTTCGTAAACCAAGAACAACAAGTTTCGAAAAACATCCTCAATTGCAAGTTTGCTAGGTGGGACTTTCAAATGTATAGTAAAATATAATTAAGGTGTAAACGTTCTGAAGTGAAACATTTCAGTATCCAAGAGCTCACCTTTGCAAAACGTTCGTAGGATTCGTCTCCTGGACTGGGACTGCTGCAAACCAATCCCATGATTGCCTATAAGAAAGACGAAATAAGAACCGAAAGGAGCGAAAGAGAGACAGAATAGTTATCGAGGAATAATGAAGAAGAAAAGAGAGAGATAGAAAGAAAGAAGAAAGAAAGAACGAAAGAAAGAAAGAAGAAAGAACAGGAAAAATGAAAGAAAAGAAAAAAAGAAAGAAAAAAGGAAAAAAGAAAGAAAAGGAAGAACAAAAAACAAAAAACACCCAACTTGCATTCCACTCTGTCCACTTCTAAATAAACGAACTAGCGATATACTGTTTTTCCGAGCCTTCTGAACATAACTGTAGGCTTCGCCAATTTCAGACAACTAGTTGTTTCTCTGACAAAAGTGTGAACAAAACATATGCTAGCGTGCATACTTTTTGGCACGGAGAGAGCACGGAGAGATTTACAGCATTCAACGCTTTCTAAGGTACTCCATCTTTTGCTTCCGAAAGGTAATCTTGACCTGTGTAGACTGACGTTTATTTTCGTACCTGCCCTATCGTTGATGGACACGATCTTGCGCTTAGGTATGTTTTGATTCGAGACTTGACTTGATCACTCAATCCTACAAGCTCAATATATCCACCTCTAAGACCACATCTACAAAACAAAAAAAAAAATAAGTGAAAAAACAAATAAATTAATAAGTAACATTGTTTGACACCAACATTGGTCAATGATCACATAGCTGAACCGATGCTGATACATCTACAGATATCTACATTGTACATCTTACTCTCCAGTATATCCTTTTGCACTAGAATGAAGAGAGATAAGCTGAAAATCGCTGAATTCCTCTCCCAGGTCCCTGACGACTTTCTTACACGAGTGAAACTGGGCTCCATCAGCGTACACATTGTCTTGATAAACTTCATCCGCGAATAAAATCAGCTTCTCTCGAGCGCAAAACTTGATGACCTCTTGAATGTTGTCATACGTTAGAACCTGACCTGAAAAAACACAATTGAGAAAATAACTGAGACCATTCCATGGCCCAAATCGAATTTTTCTTCCAAAGTTGTTGCTTGTACCATTGTATACACCAGTTTAGACCAAAGGGACTTCCTTCCTGCTGATCTGACGTCCCGAAGCCTCTATAGGGAAAACTTTCGTTTCTTCTCCCTACTTCATGAAATAAACTCACGATCGATCAACTAACCTGTTGGGTTGCCTGGGTTAATCAGCACCAGGCCCCTTGGTACGCAGTGCGGTCTTGCCTCTTCCAGCGCTCTTTTAAGTTCAGTAGTGTTCAAAGCCCAGCTGTTGTCTTCATCGAGACGGTAATATATCTAAATATGAAACAGAATTAAAACTTAATATCCTGCAGGCCTAAACTGACCCAGGATTAGCGAGAATTTTGCACTGTCTGTATTGTTTGCTCTTAGCTTCAGTTTTGAGCTTAAGTGAACTAAAACTACACAGAACAAAAGAAGTGAAAAACCTTTTTCTTACAAGAAAAATTGTTACTTTGGTTAACTTTTAATCTTGGGTTAGCGTTAACCAGCTTTCGAACAACGCAGCCCAGTGGATGATTCTTCGCTGCGGCTAAATCAAGAGACCAGCTTTATTGCCCCCGCAGGGTTTTGCCAGAGGCCAAAACCCGAGGAGGCACCCTAGGAGTCCTCGGGTGTATACATACAAGGACAGAGAATATTTGTTGAAAAAGTAAGAAATGTGTTTGTAGGGTCTTTGTAATGGGCGAAGCATTCTCGATTTGAAAACTAGGCGCGCACGGCCGTCTCGGGTAATATTTTAGTAAGCGCGCACGTTGGTGTCGGGTACTTGCAACCACGAGGTCGCGTTTCGTCACCTTCGTCTTCTAGCAGGATCTTGCAGCATTTGAAGGTCTTGCATCTACGAGTTCGCGTTTGTTTCGTCGCCTTCGAGCTTCGCCATTTTCTAGTAGTATCTTGCAGCATTTGAAGGTCAATAAAAGGCTTCAAACGTTAATTTCTCAGCAGCTGTTGTATACGCAATCTTTGTATTCAATACACATCCAATAAACAGCATATCAAAAGAGGGGGCAGCTATAGTGAACACTATTTCTAGTACTAATTATGTTCTTTTGAAGTCCGCTGAGTGATCTGACCCGACCGTGGACGGGATCTGACCGTGGGAGGGTGGATGTGAGATGACGTCAAACTTTTCAATTTTCAGCGGGAATATTCGTGCACTCTGCATAGAAGGGTGTATCAAACAAAACCTCTAACAGGACAAAGTCAGGGATTTTATGGCCAACAAACCAACACATTCTACAAGGGAAAGGAAAGGTTTCTGACAAAAGGTTAGTTTTGTTTAGCATTTCATTTTGATATGACTTAGCGCGTTCAAATAGCAAGCAACACCGCTCGGAGGCAACGACAAATGCCAACCGCATTGAAAATGTCTCGTCCACGTCTTCAAATTTGTCCGAGTTAAGCGTCAATCTGACGACAATCTCATTAAAAGATTTGGAAGGATTTATAAAAGCTACAAATGAGAGAAATATTTATATATTTTGCTTTACAAGCTCGGTCTCGTTTACCTGATAAGAGTTGTGTTGTAAGAGCCTTGCTTGGTACATACTGTACCCAGGGACAGGAACCATGACTCCAGCACGGCCCGTGCCTTCATTGGTTCCTGTTTGAACAATTCCCATCATAACCTGAAATGGTGACGTCAAACATTTTTTTTTTGTCTGAAACCTAAACAAAACCTTATTGGGCCACTTTAACTCCCACTAGAATTGCTTACTTAATGTAACTGGTCACTTGATAGGGATCAATGGATATTATTCAGATAGTTTGATAAGGTACCAGAATGCATTTTTACATCAAGGGTCAAGTCTTAGTTTGAGCTGAAATAGAGGTGGTAATGCCAAAGGCCTCATCCTAAACAAAAAAGCAATGTCATTCTGAAAGGTCAGTAATGTGCAGCCTATGACTCCCACTGTTGGTTGGTTGGCATCCGCCATCTGCATAAATATCCTTATCAGGGACACAAAAAGAGCCCCTCACCCTCTGGAAGTTTAAGGTGTCTAACAAATAGTGCATTATCTTTGCTTACTTCAATTCCTTCAGCCCCTCCATGTGT
>Ga0126337_10001830_pt1 | contig 13165 bp, 9 predicted proteins | sample DipCmetagenome_FD_92527 | JGI IMG/M metagenome (GOLD analysis project Ga0126337, IMG submission 92527) | Coral microbial communities from La Bocana,Puerto Morelos, Mexico - Diploria C A metagenome | ecosystem: Host-associated > Invertebrates > Cnidaria > Coral | place: La Bocana,Puerto Morelos... | reverse complement strand
AGGCATTCTGAAATCTCTAAACACTTCAAGTCCTTGCAAAATGTAGCAACTAGTTTAACTGACACATCAGAAATTCCCAGGCAACCACAGAAGTTCAAATGCGTTAATTTAATACAATTTGCTGCGATAGCAGAAATCCCTAAATCTGTGACTCCCTGGCATGATTTAACATTTAGCTGGCATAAATCAAGACAGTTTTCAGCAATTCTTTGCACAGCTACATCAGTAATGTTCCCTGCAGGTCTGGGAAACTCACAGCCACATACATTCAAGCACTGAAGCATTTTGCAGTGTTCTGCAATGGCTTCTATTGACACATCAGTTACACAAGGGCAGCCTTTTGCAATAAGCTGCAGCAGGTTTGGACAAACCTGAGCAATAACTAAAATTCCTGCATCATCTATGCCAGGACAGTAAGAGACGTCTAAGACTTGTAGCTTAGGAGACGTGTAACAAAAATGACACAAGACATCATTGTTCAGTTCCATACACCCAGGGAGTCCTAAGCCAAGTAAATTAAATGTACAGGGTCTAGACAGGTCTATTTCTTCTCCAATGATTCCAGCATTAAGTAAATGCAACCTTTCTAAACTTTTACTCGCTTTTATGGAGTCCAAAAAATTGTTGGTTAAGAAGAACAATGCATCATTGGCGTCTTCTTCACATTCACGAGATACACAAACAACTTTCAGTTCTTGAAGTGCTTTGCATGTTCTGATTAAATCCTTTAATGCATTGGATGATACATTTACTTTGTACGCCGTGATGCTTAAGTGCATGAGCAGGCTGCAATTCCTTGCGATGGCTTCCAAACCCCGATCCGTCAACAAGTTACATCCTGATAATTCAAGGACTTCCAAATTGAGACACTTTCTGGCAATAGCCTCCACGCATTCATCATTCACCCGGGCACAGTTCGAGAGATTGACGTCCTTCACGTTGCTACACCAGGACAAGATGCGCCTTAGCACATCAACAGACAGCTCGTCACAGTTCGGAAAACGTATCTTTCTCCACAAGCTGCAATCTTCAGAAAGACGACACCATGTCTTGCACACAAGACGTATCCTAAACAAGTTATAAATACGCTGCCCGGCCACAAAAGAAAATATCTTAAGGACTATAGTCTCCGGCAAGTCTTGGACATTAATGTCACTTCCCATTGCGCTAATATGGCCGTTTAATTTGGTTTGTGAACTTGATATAATGTCCGCCATTTTTCATTTTTCGCAAAACAAAAGCCTGGAACTGAGTTAGATCCCAGCTCTCCATTACATAATTATTACCGACGTGTAGTTCAGTAGGCGTGCGAACCAGCAGTAAAACCATGAGACCAGAAACGCCAACAATAGTAGAACCAGTTTTGCTGAACTTCAGTCGCGAAGAAAATGGATAAATTTATTATATGACTGAAAGATTGACTACTTTGTATTGGCTGAGAGCAGGCTAATTTCTTATTGCACTCGCCTTCATACAATTAACCTATACAAATTTTGTTTCTCTGAGCTTTCCTAAGACAGCCAGGCGCTTGAGAGCGCTTATTAGATAAAATATGGTAAACTAAACTAAGATGGTAAGGAGAATTCTCATTGGCTCCTTAAAGTAAGCCGTCCGCACTTTGCAAAAAAGGACCGCTCAAGCATTACTTTTTCAAAACACTGCACTAAAATGAAAATAGTTCAGTTGTGAAGCAGAAATCGGACGAAAAAATTCTGCCAATAACGTAGACAGTCTGAAATATATTGTCGCAGTCTATGATTAATTAATTGACAAAACTTGTGGTTTGTAAAGTGACCTGAGATTCACGCAGTTCCTTACATTAGAGTGAGTTTCTCGCTTATATTTCCCTACGGAAAAAAGGCAAAAATATTAATAGCGTGTGACACAATATCGACTACTATGCCACGGTGCGTATTGAATTTTACCCAAATCATGCATCGAGTTTTCATGCAAACCCTCCAAGTTTCTAGCCATGTTCACCCTTCTTTCAAAATCACGGAAAATATCCTCCACAAATTAATTAAGATGGCTACCGACCAATGTGACGTCGCGAGGAGATCTTAATTTCCTCGCGAGGGGACGCGTGGACTGGCTCGTGCGCGTTTTTGTCGCGCGTTGATCAACGTTTTGTGATTTCCGGAGCCAGCTGTCAGTTCAGAAGCATAATTATAAGGCGTTTGCCAACAAGACAATGTTCTCTTTTGTACAAACAAGTACAATAAAAGATTTGAACAATAGAACTTTGTAATGTTATCATTGCGTGTGCTTTGTGTTTTCTATAATTTATGCAGGATTTTAGAGAATTAAATCCAAACAAAAGCAGAAACGATCGAAAACTTTTAATCGCAGAGGCTGGCTTAAAGGAGTATATAAAAATAAATGGGTTTTAAATGGTGTTCAGTATAATCAACAGTAATATATGACGAATTCGATGGGCAATTAACACGAAAACGTCGACTAAGGGAATAATTATTGTTGTGCCGTCACGCGTGGAAGGTGTAATTAACTCTAACCGAATTAGAACGCAATGGCGGTAGTTTCAATTACCTCTTTAGTGACGTATATCTGTTAAGTACGCCAATTTGCATCACAACGAAGTAGTTGCCGGTTTTTTGACATTTCGCTCAACAGTGTTTTTCGACAAACTGCTGTTTACAAATGCTAGTTGTATTTCTGCCAAAGTAAATCGGCGAGCATGTAGGTTCGTCCGAATCTGGGATGGGTTGTAGATGGTCCACGCCTATTCAAGAAATCAACGCTGAAGAAAATGAAGCAGTAGACATCTCTAAAGAAAACAGCGTGAATGGAAGCGCAGATCAACCACGGCCAGCAAAAGCCGATGGTATTAAAAAGCCAGCAAATTCATTGCAAGACACGAATCCAACTGAAGGAAATCAACTAGGGCAGGCCAAGAACAACAGCAGCCTGAAGGGACCGAGAGCGAAACGGGGCGGGGAACAAATCATCGATAACGCTTGGGGTATATCGAGAGGTCAGAAAAATATTGAAAGCTCGCAGTCAGAACCTGGACCAGAAGGATTGACTGATTTGGAAAGCGAATATGGAAAAGATGGTGTTGACTTAACTTCAAGTCACGTACACGGAGACCATGAAGTGACGGAGAAAGTGATTAACAACATGTCGGGCGCCCGTAGGTCGACAGACGGAACTTATTCTGTTAATAACAGTGAGAGAATGAGCAAGCAACGGAGCATTCACAAGGTACACACCAAGACAATAAACTAACAGCTCTTCTTGTAACACAGTCAGGACTGTCAGTAGGTAAATAACGGGCTTATTTAAGGCGTCAGTCGTTAGATATCATGTACGCTGCTTTTCCAGAAATCGCCTTTGGGCTGAAGGTAGAATACATTAAATTGCATTAAAAATTTACAGAAAGCTTTGTTTAATATTTCATCACTTATTTGTTTGGCAGAAAGACACAGATGAGACTTTTGACCCATCTACATTAATAGATATCGAGAAATTCAGAGCTGTAAATGCCCCAGCAAAACAGGTGGGTTTTTTTATCAATTTATCTACCTTAATTTCTTTCTCCTAGGAAACTCACGGAATTAATTTTGAACTGTTTCGGAATTCTTGAGCCCAAATCGGGGCGGAACGTTACTCTATTTAACCCATATTTGCTTTTTTCACTATGGCAATAACATCTCAGTCAGTTCTTGCATAAAGTTTGCGAGCCATATGGCGCTAGTTACTTGAAAGATTAGCATAAACTGGCACTTCCTGAATATTATATTTGTTCAACAGTTTAACAGTTATGATATACAACTAGAAAAAAAGGCAAGAACCCTGTTCTTTTGTATGGTTGGTTGGTCTGTGGATAGCTTCAAAAAAAATGTTAAAAGTAATTTGTAACAATTTTACTTTCTTTCAGATAACAACAGCAGACAGAGATTCAGGTAAGACATCCCTCGATCGTTTCACGAGCCGGCTATGAAATACCAGTTGGTATGGTCTTTCGTGGTGAATTCTTTGAGCGAAATTTGCGAAATAAAGATGGAAATTCAAGAGTACCCTATATAGCAGTGGTCTTAGCTGGCTCATTAGATGCGATGACCATCAACGGTGCATCGGCAAATTTTAAGTCTGAAAAGAAGTTGCATTTTATCTACTTTCGAAAATTTTTGGTTTCCAAAGATTAAGGAACAGATCGAGATTACATTAAAAAAAAAAAAGAAACAATTTTTTTGCGCGTTACTTAAAATTGAATTATCACGCAGAAACCATAATATAAGAGCTTAACGGAAAAATATAATTTTTGAGTATACATGCATTTCAGCAGTGATGCGGCGTTAATACTTTTCCATTATTCCTCTCTTAATATGAGTGAAAGTTCTTTATTTATTTTTTAATAAAATTGACAGTAGATGATCACACTAGTTAAATATTGCTACGAAAAACAAGCATACAAAGAATAAACAACAAAATTGGCACGAAGCAAGCATTTTAGCAACATTTCTTTAAAAAAACGTACGTATACAATTTCATAGCTTTTAAGACAAAATCCGATAGGAGCTCAATCGATCAATCAATTTCAGTTAAAAAAAAGAAAACATTCCCATAGGAACACGAGAAATGAATAAATTTTAAAGTTCAGAAAAATTATGCAAACACAGGTAAAATTTTATCAACGGTTTCATTGCACCAATACTTTCAAGTGCTTCATATGAACTTCAAAATTCGTTTTCTACATTTCGCTGTCAGAAATGATTTCTTTTGAGAAGGTATTTAAACAGTCGCACGGCAGAATTTTGCAGTGTGATGCAAATAATGTCGGTTCAAAGTTCTTGTGCACTTGTTACCGTAACATCTGGTGGATTCCTCAGTTTTTGAATGCTTGATTTATCCTTTGCATAACACCTTCGATCGTTTGAGGGAAAAACGATGACGTCACAAGTGGTACCTACAAAGAACATGACTCGGATAAAAACTTTTCTTCGGGTTGATTTCAATTCGTGTGTCATAATCTTTTCATTACATTGATGGCGGTGTGCTTTAGGTGCGCCTGAAAACAATCCTTCTGCGAAATCGACATTTGGGAAAATGAAAGCTTGATTTATCTCTGAGTAAAACAATGCTGAATGTAAAGACTAATCCTAGGAAACTAATTTTCTAAAAAAGATTTTATTCATGTGCTCCATCACGGATACCTCGCTTACGAAATCGTTTGAAGCTGACATGTAATCTCGTACCCATTCTTCTTCCGTTTGACGCTCGGCCAAGGAAGAGCTGGGTTCGAGATTAGCTGGCATGCAGAGCTCGCTTGCGCAGTGACTTGAAATAATACTTTTAAACCACTTAGGTAAATAACATGACAAAATGACAAAATAACTTTTGGCTGTTAATTGTGTCATAGCGAGGAGTAAGAAATCCTCAGCTGAAAACGAAACGCACCCTCCACAATACGCGAAATTTTTGTGTCATGAAATTTCGTACTCTTTTATATTAAGTGCAAAATTCGGTGTATCGAAAAAAGAAAGAGGATTATTTTAGAGAAAGAAAGCGATCGATATATAAATCACCTTTCCGAATTCGGGAAAATAGAGAGTGGTATGGTGATATTAAAGATCACCCTTTGACAATTAATTCACTTTGAAAACGGGCTTTACAGAGGTACATGCGCGGGTTGAGTGTGATACTGTTTCCGTAAATTTTGAAATCAGACAGTTTTATTTTCAGGAAAACCAATGGTCGGAACAGACAAAAACGGCAATAATCAAGAGATGATCACGAAGAATACTCTCAAGTAAGAAAAGAAAATGTGTAACTAAAATTTTACTCCACGCATATGAACTAAGTTAAAAAGTCAGTGCAACTCCAGAAAAGTTAACGAAACACTTAAAAATGTTTATCTGAGCTTTTATTACAATCTTGCACGTAATAGAATCAGTAAGATAATTTCTCTCGCACTCGCTTGGTTGAAACAGTTCAAGTAATGCAGCCATATCCAAGATTAAGGAGTATTAGAGTCACCTTAATTTTTTTAGGGCCGAACTGTATTCAAGACTTTTCAGGCCCTTGCAAATCTTCTGGAATGAAGAGAATTGCTTACCTGGTTACCAAGAGCTCGAACTGAGAAAGATCGTTATCAAATAATTAAGGGCTCGATATGATCGCATCTCTGACAATGCATTTGGTTAATCAGTTTTCATTTCTTCAGTATCAAATCTGGCCATCGCTTTGAAATATCATAGAAAACTATCCGCTCAGTTTGTGTCATCTACAACTGATATCTTTACAATCTTTTTTTATGGCCCGTTTCTACTACATTCAGAGACCTCAGAGAATCAGAAAAAGCAGATTTAATTCTACGGTTCTACCTTCTGTCCACACTAATCCGACATGAAAACGGAGCTTTATTTCGAAAACACTCTTCAAACGTGAGGAATTTGAAAACACCTGCTTTGCGTTTTAGCGTGGACATAAATCGTGATGAAAATTGAGTTTTTCGAAAAAGATGACCTCACTGTAATCATGTTGATTTCCTTACCCGAGTTTTCCTCAAACACAAATCGAAAAAGAAATGACCGGTGGTTGTCGCGTTTTCAAATTTCTCCAGCATGGTGTGAACGGAAATCATTTGATGCATTCTCAGAGTGAATAAAACGTTTTCATATTTCTACAGCGTAGTTTGGGCGGCGTCTTAGAAAGCGTCATTTTTGTAACAGTCTTTTCAGTCTGAGCTCCTCTACAGCTTTTTTTTTTATTTCTTACCCTTCACACAGACATAAAGAGGCCGAGATCGCAGTGGTCAGCCCGTCAAACTACTGTTACGATGACGACGAGAAGCAACTAATTGCCAGCATCGAGAACGATTTCAAAAACACTTCACCTATCGCACTTCCAGGAGCTGTGATGTAACACGACACTACGTGTCAGACGTATGGAGCCATGCAGGTAATAACATAAGGCGTCTCAGAGAAGGCCTCAGAGGATCAATTCTTCAATCAATCTCAGGCCACCAGTTTCTCCGCTTTCCTTAGCCCTTGAAAGCGAAGCCAGCGAAACTCTGAGCTCGAGATTATTCTTTGCTATACATGATGTAGCCTTTCGCCTGTTCACTGAATCAACTGACCGGTGGGAGGAGACCGCGAGAGGGCGAGAGTCTCAGGTGAAGGGGGCGTCTCCTTGAGGGTGAAAATTGCGGATTCTGGTCTCACTTGACTTGGAGACCGTTTCCAGGAAGGAACGTTAAGTTGTCCTTACCATTAATTAACATCTCTTTTGGAGCTGTTCTCGAGTTTTAGGGCTCAAGTAAGCGTCAGTTAAGCCTGATGACTCTCCTTTATATTAATTTAAATATAATTTATAGTAATATAAATATAATTTATATTAATATAAATATAATTTATATTAATATAAATATAATTTATATTAATATAAATATAATTTATATTAATATAAATTAAGTGTGAAGTGACGCTTTTATACTGAATTTTTTTTACCTTCCTTCAGCGTTTCTGACTAATTTCAAGCATGTTCTGAACAGTTATCTGTTTCCAAAGTCACCTTTAATTTAACCCTTAAACTCGCAAAAACGTGCAGTAGATGTATTATCTAACTCAATAAAATTATTTACTTATCAACAGTAAATGAACCGCTCGATGGAAACGAAGGTGCCACAAGATATTTTAAGTTTGCTAATGAACAATCTGTCAAGCTGTTGATAGACAGGAAAATTCCATTTCCTGAGAGGTTTAAAATGAATTTATTCTTAAGGAAATGCTCTTTCTTCACACAGCATTTTGAAAAAATATCTGCTTAAACACACAAAGGGACAGGACATCAAGGTGGAAAATTTAGGGGAGGGGGTGGTAAAGTAAGAGTAAGAGACTTTATAGATAAAAAATCCAGAAGGTTATAAATACAGCCAGTTTCCTGCTGAGTTAGGAAGTGTGTAGTGATTCTGTATTGCATTAACTGAAAATACACTGTACTGAATAATTCCAGTTCATTAGCATCTTTCTCAACATTGCTCTTAACGGTTGACAAACATGTGAGCTTTTGAGAACGTGTTAACAGAAGTGCAATGGTGAGCCTATTGAGAACAAGTGATAAAATATAAAGAGTAAAAATGAACACATGTAAAGGCGAGTTTTTTAATAAACAGAAACAGAAAATGCAAGCTTCTGTGTTGATCATTGTTGACCATGCTAAAAACACAAAGGTGGAGGAAGAGAGTTTCATGTAATTGGTTTTCTTTCTCATTCAAGGCTTTTAAAATCAATCAACATCAATTGAAATATGTCACAGTCTGTGCGTCTTGAAATGTCTAGTCTAAATTTTCAAGATTCGAGTGCTCTAGGTATCAAGAAGTCTTTAACAACTTTAATGCGTTCATCAAAATCTGTTTTTCTTGAATTCTTAACTGTAAAGCTAACTCCATATTCAAGGACAGTTGACCATGAAATGACAAACAGTCATTACTTCCCAAGATCTCAGCTTCCTCATAAGATTCTAGAATTCTTTGAATCAATTGCTGCATCCATCGTAAAACTGTTTGTTCGGTTCTTTTACCTAGATGCTCTGCAGTAAGTGTTCTCTGCCAGTGATTCCGTAGGTCTTCTTCATTCATTGCAAGAATTCTAAGCAAGGCAAACACACTCCATGAAAGGCCATTCTCTTCAGAACAACATAAGTCCTTTTCTAGTTGATTAACTTCAATAATTTCCTTTTTCTTCCTTGAAACACCACATATCTCAGGCAAGACAACTGAGTAAACTAGATCTTGAGAGAAGGTAACAGCATTGTGCAAGTTCTTCGGTAAAATGAAGCCATATTCTATAAGAAGTTTTCTGTTGTCATGAGGGCCATAGTTGATAAAAACTTGTTTGCCTTTTGTGTACTCTGTTAGAGTGTGAATTTCATATCTATTGTTTTCTTGGCTGAATGCAGCTCTGACCTAGAAAATGCAAAAATAAATTAATAAAAATAAATTAATAAATGAACTTGTGGATTCCATTTTCATTGTACCACATAAAGGTGAATGGCCTAATGTTTAGTGAACTGGCCTGTCTGGGTTTGAGCCCTGGCTGGGGGTTCTGAGTTGTGTTCTTCAGCATGACACTTTACCCTCACATTTTTCTCTCCAACCAGGTGTATAAATGGGTACCAGCAAGTTTAGTGATGGGCAATGCCTGTGATGAACTAGCATCCCTTCCAGGGGGGGGGAGGGGGGCAGAAATAACTTACGGTAAGTTTTTAGTTAGAAGTACATTCCAAACAAGTGATCAACCCAGAACATTTAAATGAGCAGGTGCACAATGCAAAAATGTTGTGACCCAACTGATCCATCAAGATCACTGATCATTTCACCTGTACATCTGCCAATGTCATCTACTGCATAACTTGCACTATTTGCAAAGTTATACATTGGCGAAACAGGGAGATGACTACTCACTAGGTGACTGATTCCGAGAACACCTTCATGACGTAGAGACATACGACAACGACGCATCTACACTGGTCGCAAGACACTTTAATTTCCCCAATCTAAACAACATATGGCAGTCTGCGGCCTTTCCCTACATCAAGGAAGCATGGAAGCCGCAAAACTCTAGGACAAAATTTTATTTTTCAAATTGGCACTCTTAATTCTCACGATATCAACGAATGCTTTTTATTCAATCAATTTATTCTGTTGTTTTTCATGTTACTCATACACCAACCATGCTCCATATTTCTGTATATAAAACACACACAACTCACAATTCCTTGATTTGCTATGACGAAGGGCTAACGATCGAAATATCAGCTTTCCAATCTCTTTACCGTGGCCAATTCACATCAATAACCCAGTTGATAAAGCCCAATTATCTTAGAGTAGACTAAACACTACTAGTCACTGAAACTGGAAATAAGTGCCAGTGTGATGGCCCATATAACAAGTGACCAAAGGCAACTATAAGGTTCAATTTAACCTAATTGACATTCCTGGACTTAGTAAACTTGAGGAATCACTATTCTTTTACATGCCACTAGAATTAAAAAAGAGAGAGAGAGTTGTTTCTTGCTAGAGTCTACATGTACCTACACTGCTCACATTTCGCCCTTGCAATTCGACAAAATAAGTTGGCCTAGATAAATAAAGTACCATACTCTATCTTTAAATATCAAACGTCATCCTGATATATACCTCTGCCATGTCAGTATGATTCAGCAAATCAAGAACTGGGGCAAGTGCATAGGAATTCTCTGTCTGTAATGTTCCCATGGCAACTGGTGATGTAACTTTCTTGTTGGCTTTATACACAGATCTTGTATTCACAACAAACCAAGCCCATCTGAACTCATCAAATGTCAGGCTGTCTAGAAATTGTTCATATAGTTTACAGTTAGAGCTTTGAAGCAGTCCTTTAAGCTCTTCATAAGATTCGCGCACAGTCTTGATCTGGGTTATACACTGTTCGCGTACACTTGAAGGCAAAGTGTTAAGCTCTTCTTCATTGAAATAAGCGGGGGTATTGAAAGACTTAGGCAATGTGCTGATATAAGGATGCCAGAATGAACTTTTCCCTCGGTGCTTTTCATATAAAATGAAAACGCATAGCATCAGCAAAGGTTTGAGTCGTACATGTAGTTGTGTCAACTGCTTTCCAATGTCACTCTGTTCCGCTGTTTTTGCGGTAATCAACATTTCTTCTGGGACAGAGATCACTAAATCGCCACTGGTAAGCTTCTTGCAAGCCATCAAGCCTCTTCCAGTTGCTGGGAAATACGCTGGGCGAAGTTTACCAAATGAAATTCTGTTTCTTTTTGCCCATCTGAGAAGTGTGATATATTCGGCTTCATTGACTGTTCTGCCATGTTCGCTGCAACAGATGCCGTTTCTCCTACGCTTACGTCTCCTCCCTGTTCTACCAGCTTTTCCCATCGATAAAATTGACGAAGAAGACTGGAAATATCTTACATAAATCGTTAAACGAACTTTTGAATTAACTATTTGTCCACCATGTTGGAAAATTTCTGTTCCGGGAGTCTGGGTACTATATATCTTCCATGATGCATTGCAAGTTTTGTGTTGAAACGAAAATAAAACATGGCGGCTGTCTAGTTTCCGCCTACCCTCTGATTTGTCCAGATCTTTTGTAGTTTAATGCGAACTAGGGTTTGTGGAGCCAGATATGTCCATCGATATTCAGAAGTGGAAGGCAGAGGCTCATGAAAATGCTGCAAAGACGGTGGCGAATATGCTTCAGGTAAGTAGCAAGGTTCTACAGAGTTGTGGCAATCTACATACCCTGTACATATCATGCTATAGATACTGTAAGTTTACACATATGACATCTAAAAAAAAGGTTTTGGGGTGCCATCAACCAAAATCACGGTGATAACCTAGAACTTTGAAAACAAGAAACAAAAAAATGGATCAAATTTACCCGTCACAACCCACAGAGCTTCATGAACTTTTTAAACCACAATTTTCTGAGCGGTCCACTAATATGATTCTCAGCAGCAAAACTCGAAACCCTTGATGGTAAAAAGTTTGCATGTTATTTACTGTGGTGCATTCTGTGTGAGTTAGACGAAAGGTCTCTGCTGTGACCTTTTAAATTTAATGGCTTACCAGCATGAGATTGGAGTGTAAATTTAATATTTGCTGGTGCTGGCATACAAATGTATATGGTTGCATGATAACTGTGGCTTCTTAACTTCTCTGTATACTCCATTTTATCCCATATTGAATACTGTTTCGTGGCTGATAAGGTGGTATCTTGTATAGTGCAACGTTTCCCAGTAAATGTAATAAGCAGGAAATTGGGATTATTTGAGCAGAGCAGTGTGGAACTTTGGCTACTTGTCAGCCCCTTGGTACTCGAGTGCCAAATTTGTTTGTTTTTCATGGAGAAGCTGCTAACCGTGAAGAGCAAAGCTCTGATTGTTGGTGTGGAATTGCACCCTGGGTTATTGAAAGGAACAGTTGATGGCTCTTCGACAGTCATAGTCAGCATTTGTAGTTGGAAATAAGAATGAGCGGCCATTAACTGTCATATAACAGTACTGGCAAGCCACTATAATTGGCCCCTGCACACAGCGCCACCCACGCAAATTACATGCAAAACTCATTGAAATTGATGGTAGCAAAGATAATGCCTGGAACTTGTCTGATATCATGGCTGTCTACTGTTGACTCTTTTAGCATCCTGACAGTCTGGATAAAGTGGAGCAATGGAGGAGAAGATATATGAGAAACAAAGTTAGTTGTACTACTTGAATTTTTCAATTTTGATGAGTACAATGTACTTATGTTATATTCAAATGTGGAAACCCAATGGTCCAGTGGTTAGCATGCTGGACCAGGGAGGGGGGGAGGGCTTCTTAAAAAAATGATGGGGGTGCTTGTCGAAAATTTTGGAAAGAACAACCGTAAGAGGTACCAAGATCCTGTTTTATGGGCGTGGCTCAAATTTACACCTCAGAGGTGCCAATTCTTATATAACACATTGTCTCCTGTCATATTTTTTGGGGGGTCAATACTCTAAAAGGTACCACGAAAGCTGTTGATGTGGACCTTATAAGGCTAAACACCGTAAGACGTACCAAAGTCACCATTTTAATTATAACTCCTGAAAGGTTGAATGAACACCCCCATCTTTTTTGACTCTGAATCAAGCAGTCCATGTTCGGGCCAGTGGCCAATAGATGTATCTAGCAATGTCATTCACATTGCTTCTTAGATGTAATTTCTCCATCTTCTACTATTGTCCTTCTTGTTTGGGTTATTCATCTGTATTATTGCGGTGTTTTTTTTTTTTACCTCAGTAATACTTGGCTTGTCAGTATTAAAGTTTCTTGCAATCTGAAAGCAATTTGTACTTCTCACAAAATATTAATATTGACGGTTCAGATTTATACAATTTTTTGAATGACAGCTCAAGTGCTCCATTCTTTAAAGTTGAAAGTTTTCATAACTTACTAGTACATATATTAAAGGGACACAGTCAGCTTTACTACCGCGCTGACCTGGACACTAGTTTCCCAACTTTGAAAAAAGTCCCCCTGAACCTGAAATCAAAGTTACGCGTCGAGTACCTCTCGAAATCTGTTTCAATCCTCGCAGTGTTTTGCTCAATTTTCAATTGTTTACTGAAATACTGTTTTTGAGTATGCTTTTGTTCATCTTATGATATTATTTTATCGT
>Ga0126337_10001829_pt1 | contig 13166 bp, 7 predicted proteins | sample DipCmetagenome_FD_92527 | JGI IMG/M metagenome (GOLD analysis project Ga0126337, IMG submission 92527) | Coral microbial communities from La Bocana,Puerto Morelos, Mexico - Diploria C A metagenome | ecosystem: Host-associated > Invertebrates > Cnidaria > Coral | place: La Bocana,Puerto Morelos... | reverse complement strand
TTTTCGATTTTTATTGATTATGTAAATTAATCAATATTAATCAATTGATTATTATTGAATTTTATTGATTATATTGATTGAAATCAATGATTGATTTTCATTGATTGAAGTCGTCGGGATGATTTCTAAGGGTAATCATGTCAAGTTCGCTCGCTTTGTTTTTCTTGCCGTCAGTGAAGAAGCACAAACATGAGTTTTTTTTGTTTCGTTCAATGTATAATAAAACAATTATTAGATTCGGTTTTTGTGATATCCAGAATAATCAAGGTCTCGGTAAGGGTTATCAGCCGAAGCCGAAGGCTTCGGCTGATAACCCCTACCTCGACCTTGATTATTCTGGATATCACAAAAACCTCATCCAATAATTGTTTATAATCAACTAGTGACTTAGTTTGATATTCTTAATAGCATGTATAAGTTACCCTTGAATTGACAAAACCTTTTTTTTTTTTTATAAACGATACCTACAGCTAAATAGCTATTTTACCTAATTATCCTTGTAACAAAATTTTGTACAAAACAGAATCAACATGCTCGAGATATAAAATGTTAAATTTAAAAATATTTACATTTCGAGAAGGTTTCGAGGAGGCTCGTGTTTCCGTTTCCTGCGCAAGCCAACAGCGAAATCGGAGGTAACTTAGACGCTGGAACGAGTTACAACACTGAGGGGGGGAGGGAGGGGGAGAATAGAAAAAGCCTTTTTTTCTCGCTCCTCACCTCGCTCGCCGACTTCGGTTTCGTTTCCACAGCTTCGATGGTTACGCGTGAACCCACAAACATGAGCTCACTTGCAGACTGTTATTCAAAATCAACGACGCTTCTCTAGACTTCTCTAGACTTTGACGTCGCTCCCCTCTTAATTTGGCTTCGCTTTCCACCCACATCTCGTGGTAGCTAAGTCATGTAACTTGGTTAAGGCGGCGTAGCAGGCGTACAAAGGAGTAGAGGGGAAGAGAAAGCAAGAACGGGGACACAAGTCTTTTGCCTCCCTATTCCTTCCCCATATACGCATGCAACGCAGTCTAAACTTAGTTCAAATAAAATCACAAATACAAGAGTTAACTAGCCAATAGGAGACTTTGTCCGTGTTTACCTAGCCTCCTCTAAACATGAGCGAGAATTTGAGACAGTTATGCAAATCCGAGGTCCAGTCAAAGGTTTGCGTAAGCTTGAAAGCCGTCGAAATCTTTGTCAGAGATCTTCGTCAGTAATGGTCGGAAGCCTCGTCATCATCTATTGTGTCATCTCTTCTCTCTGTTGATCAAGCAAATATTATGGTGTATAGTTTTTTTAATCTGTAAACATCTACCACCTCTCTATGACGGGCTGAATATTTCGTCCCAGCCCTAGGTCGGGTACACACTTGACGCTAACCTCTCCAACGGCCAATACTCACTTTAAAAAAAATATTAGTGACAAAACATAATATATGGTATTTATTAAAAGAAATACTACGAACTGGCGCTCGCAGTTTTTGAAACAGAAAGCTGTCGGGTAATTAACCTGCGGGGTACGCATTTTGTAGATTAATGTGAAAACTGAAGAAGACAAGGAAACCTTCGAGAGTTCCCGGTCAGCCAACGTTAAGGCCCTATGTTCAGTTTGTCTATTTACTCTATTGTATGACGTGATCTTGAGAGGTCTAGATCAATATTTCCGACCAAACATCAATCAACAGAAATTGTACAGCAGTTATTCGGCGAAAGAAAATTATTTTTTTATTACCTCTTTTTACTTGCTGCGCGCATGAAAAAGATAATCTTAATAAAAAAATAGACGGGCACATACTTTTTGCCGCATGTAGATTTCTTGGCATTCTTTTCTGGAACAATTGAATATCATCAACATCATCATCATCATCATCACCATCATCATCATCATCATCATCATCATCATCATCATCATCATGTTCAACATGATCATGCGCTCTATATGATCGTTTCGGAGCAAAACGATTTTTCTCCTTTATCTCGCGGTTTCTTCGCATGGACAACTGGTTGGTTGAGTTGAGCAGTTGTTTCTTCAGCGTAGCTTCAAGCTTGAAATACAGACTGCCAATAACTGTTTTTAAGTCTTCTTTCACGGAGTTAACGGTTTTTTCATCCCGACTTTCCAGCTGATCCACGCGTTTCTTCAGAGAACAAGTTTCCTCTTTGCGCTTTTCAACCGACGACCTAAGTGCCATAATTTGTTGGTCTTGCTTCCGCATTAGACGTTGCGCTGCTGTTTTCCAGTTTAGCAAATGTACTTCTCCGTTTTTCACTACCTCCAACTCCTGAACTCGCGTTTTGGTTGCATCTGTTTCTTGTTGCAGCTCTTCCAATTGATCACGTAATTCTGCCAGCTCATTCTCTGTTCCATCCTCTAACTGACTCAATCTGTTTTTCATAGATGCGATTTCTTTTTGCATTTCTATGACTTTGCTATCTTGTTTCTTTAACTTCTCTTTGAGCGATTTGGTTTCAGTTTCACGCTGCTTTAAATGCTTAGTTGTTTCGACGAGCTTCGACGATACTTTTCTCAGATGCTTCTCATTCGAAGTCTCAATGTGATTTCGCAGATTACTTCTTTTGTCCTGTATAAAGGTTTTAACAAGTAGACTGTGTTATATCATAGGTCAAATATTCTGGACGCCACACAAAGGAAGGACTCCCTCCTTCCTTTGACGTTAGGGAGTTTTAGCAATGACGACGGCGACGCTGAGGACGACGTATATTATATAGTATATTGATATAGTATATTTTATAACATAGACACGGGTGTTTTACTGGAAAATACACCACTCGTAAAATTCATACGAAACTGTATCCGGGACCTGAGTGCCGTATTTTCCATATCCTCACTAGTAACGTCATTTGCCGCTTTTTCACGGCTGTTTGTGTTTGGGTGGTTGTTTGTCTATATAATAAAAGAACATTACACGTAAGCTCAAAGATATGAATTTTATGTTCTCGTGGCAAGAACAATATCTCACTCGTTCGCTGCGCTCTCTCATGAAATATTATTCTTGCCACTATATATTTTACCCTTGAATGTCGCAACTGTGTAGATCTGTTCAGCATGCAGATCGGACTAAAAACCTGCTCAAGCTAATTTGCAATGACAGGGTTAAATTCAAAAGGAAGACACGAAAAATTAGCCATTGTGGTACGCAGGACTTTGTCATTTTACAAATCTTTTTTTTGGTGACCTTCTCGTTGCCGTCGCCGTAGTGGTTTGCTAAAACTCCCTAACATGTATCGTCCGTGTGATAGAAGCAAAAACCGCAATAGCAGTAGCAATAGCGGTAGCACTATGGGGAGTTTATGAAACCACGACGGCAACGGCAACGAGAATGTCACTGAAAAAAAATTCATGATCAGAACAATGGCGGTGCACGTGCGTTATCATTCTTGGTACAATTCTTTGCCGTCCTCAGCAAAATAACAACGTGAAATGACCAGATTTTGCGTTGTGTCCGGATTTAGTTTTGCGATAGTTTTGATAGTGATAAACAATTATATTAAATGACTTTAGAGTATCGCGACATTCGTAGCTAAAATAAAAATTCATTTTTAATCAACGTTGTCCTCGGCGTCGCCATCGTAGTTTCGTAAACTCCATTGTAGCAATAGCAGTACCACAGGCGTTTTCTTCTTTCGGGGAGCGGAAGGAGTAAAATGGTCCCATTTACCAGAAAAAAAGAACGCCTGGTCGCGGGTTGTATCAGCAGCCAGAACTGAGCAGCAGTAGTAATAGCAGCCAAGTAGAGGCAGCGTCTTGAACAATGAGCTAAGAGACACTGTTTGAGACGGATATGTGCGCCCAGATGTTGTGCAGGTCAGTAAAAAAGAAGGGCAGAAAACATATATTCCTGCTTTGTATTGACGACATGAATTGAACGCTTCGGTTAATGTTGCTCCCAATAAAAGAGTAATCCTGTACCTATTCCAGACCTGTATTTTGATTCGTTCTCTTATCCCGTAGCTTCTATTGTTTTCGGTGACATGGCTATTGTGTCATTATTTCTTCTATTCTTTTTTAGCCAATCCCAGATCCTGTCTGGAAAGGTACAGGCGCGCTCGAGTAAAAGCGTTACGTTCTGCCCCACCCATCAAGTCAAAACACTGAACATATGCGAAAAAAGTACGCATGCGCAAACTGAACTGCATTCCAAAGTTGCTGAAAAGAATCTTGTTATTGATAGCTTACATGGAAGTCGCATCCCACTTCCTTGTAAGGACAGTACACTGTGGTCATCATACATGCGTCCCTCTCATGGACCTCCGTCTACAAAACAAAATGTTGGTGTAAAGCCCCGGCCAAACGATCGCAACATATCAACGCAACATATCGCAACATTATTGGGCGCAACATGTTGCGCGCGTTTGGCCACCATGTTGCGACGTGTTGCGTTGACATGTTGCGATCGTTTGGCCGGGGCTTAAAGCGGATGTTACTAAAACTGGGAACGGGGAGCGGGGAGCGGGGAACGGGAGTCTGGGAACGTTTGTGCAGCGGTAACTTCAAAATAACGGACAAAGGAAAAGGGTCTGGGAACCAGTTTTGAGCACGCGCTCTTCCAATGCGGTGCTCAGAGCAAACAGCATGGACGGTAAGTGTAGGGTTATTGAAGGATTTTGGAATGTTGACTTCATAAATTAAGTTGTTCTCTGAAATACATTGCAGGTTCGATAGAAATCCAATCTTCGGAGAAGTGAGTATCTTAAAATTCATCATGAACGTTTCTCAGTCTCAAAATTATTGTTGACATAGATCGATGTCAAGGATGAAACATCAAATCGTCACTTCTTAAATTCAGTTAAAATAAACACGTAACCTTGCTTTCCGACGCGAATATTCCAGTCCGTTTCAGGGCACAGCAGTGAGCAAAGTATAGCTCACTACAGCACACGGCGAACTGTATCGCAGCTTTAAGGTGTCTGCTATGCCATGTTAAACAGTTCTATGTTCTGTATAGTTATAGATCGGCTATCGCCTCGTGTGCCACTTCTTTGTTCAACATAATCTGTTATCTATTACTGAACAGACGCATGGTAACATGGAATCTATGTATTAAATAGTTAGAATCTAAAATCTTTTGGAATTCCGAGATGTGGCAAATGGCATATTTCAACTTTTCTGCACTCGATAGTTGCTTTTCAGCCCAGTTAGAACTCGTTAAATCAACGTCTGAATGTAAAATCTATTTCGTTTGAAATGTTGTTTTTCTCAAAAATACCAAGACATTTGAGGGAAAAATTACTTTTACTAAGGCCTACTTAAATGCAACAGTATGGCAAATTCTATTTTTCAAGCCCTATCGACCTATTATTTTGATTTTTGTGGACATTTGCTCTTTAATTCTAAGCAATTGGAAGAAAGTAAACCAAATTTATATCATCGATATGGACAGTCAAAACAACTCCAGGAAATTGATTTCTAGCAAATTGTACATACTGCACTTTTACCACAGACAGGAGAAAGAGTACTGGAGTGAATCCCCCATTAGCCATAGAGGCCTTATTCCCAAGGGAATCCCCTCAAGGTACTTTTAGACATGGTACCTATTTCCTCTGTGCAATACAGATGTTTTTGTGGTGGACGAAAATCTGTGTACCACTGCCTTGGTTGTCCACATAAGCAATATCCACCTTATTGGTTCCTTCTATAGCCTCCTAGCAAAAAAACCAGGAGGGATTCACTTAGGAAGAAGGCATGTGTGGGGGATGAACTCAGTTACTCTTATCTACTGTTGCATATATTCATTTCTCTACCTCCGTCCTGGGTACCACTTCTCCACACTTTTGAGGACATTTAACAGGAAAACGTGGGCATTCAATATCTTGATGGTTCTGTAGATTAAAAAAAAATGAAGCCCAGTATATGTACTTATTGTAGAATTTAATTCAAACAAATTTAACTGAATTTAAATGCTTGTACAGGAGCTAGACTCACTTATAATAAAACAAAGGTTTAACTGAATGGTTGAGAGCTCTGCTCAAGAAAAGATCAAGACAAAGTAGGAATACCTTGATTTTCTCTTGCACAGTGTGGCTGATAGCCATTTTATGATCGGTTTTATAAGCTTTAAATTTTTCCAGAATTCTTTGCCCTTTATAGTGTAACCAAAATTTTGCTCAAACCTATTTGTTTTCAAATTGTCATATTCATATGTACATTGTACAAGTATGTACACATTTATCTCACTGTGTATAATTGTCTTTCAATTGTTTGGTTGCTTAGAATAAATTAAATAATTAAATATTGTTTGTTTAAAGCCTTAACATAACACACCTCTTTCTCCCAGAAATCGAGTTCCTTTTGACAGTGTTCACATTTCACAATCCTACAGGGACACTCTCTTTCCACGTGTGTGTCAAAAGACCTTCTCTTTATCCAACTGTTACATTTTTCACAATGCACTTCTTCACATGGGCAAACATCTATGTGATTAGACTGAGAAAGACAAGACGTAGATGAACAATATTCAGAAAGTTGGGCAAATCGAAATCTAGACTGCGAAAAGATAACAAGTGTCTAAAAGAGGATTTTTTTAGATGTGCACAACTATTTTCCAACACATAACCAGGAAATGTAAGGAGATTAGAAGTCTGAGGTAGATCAATGTGGATCCGTACGTATGGGTTATTGACCAAGCCCAAGGTCAAGATACCTAGATATTGTTCCTCATTCCATGGTTATGGACCAAGACAAAGTCGAGGTCTTTTGACACCAGTATCCAGCCATCTTGACCTCACACTTACTCAATAACCTATATTTAATACATGGCTAGCTCTGTGAGTGAGCAAGACGAACCAAAACCTGCCACAGGTCAGGAAATGGTCAGGGAAAAAAATTCTTCATGGTCAGGGAAAAGTCGGGGTGGGTAAGAAAAAAATTGACATTTTGAAAAATTGAAATAATTTAAAACAGCTGATTTAATACCATGGAAGGCTTGAAGGTTTGAAGAAACATTTGGGGTGACTGTGATCTCAACTATATTTTTCCTTACAAAGAAGGAAAATTTGTTAAAACTTATCTGTCTTAATGAACAAGTAAAAAGGACAGCTGTAAGTTCACGCTAGAAGCCACTACTAGATCTGACATTTTCTTTTCTTTTGATCAAGGAAATGTTATTTTTATCAGGGAATATCGAAAAGTGATGTCTGTGGTAATCATGCCTGTACTGTGAGGCTCATGAAAGTTTGGGAGAACTTGAAAAAGCTGTGGAAACACTTGCCTCTCGCTCATGTTCCCACAGCATTTTTCGTTCTCCCAAACTTTCACTTGCATTTCTATAACTCAATAGACACAAGGTACATGTTTTCTATTTCTTAAATATGGACACCAATGTAATACCAGGTAAGCTTTTGTGCATAAACATGATATCTTCACACATCAATATAACATGCTGTAAAATTTTCTACTGCTGCAATCTTAATCTTGACAATATAATCTTCACAATCTGAATGCCTAGACAAGACTTCAAACAAATTTTGTGCTGACCCCCCACCCCCCATCCCCCAAAACGTTTGCAAAATTGATGCATCTTTGGTGCGTTGTCCATGATTGTAGTTCTCAAATCTTTGCTATATGTCGAGGCTCTAACATGACTCCTGCAGGCAGGATCGCTGTTTATAGCACATGACGTGGTTCTATCACCTTTAAGCCAAGGCTACTCATAATGAGGTTGCTGGGCCAAAATGTATTAGCCTGGAAAGGGAAAAATGTTTGTTTTTCTAATTGTAGAGAGAATCAGGTGAATGGGAATACCACCAGGACCAGGAAAACTGCAATATAAAGTGGCTGGCAAGGTGCCCTTCAGGCAGGTACAGTTTGTCAGCTCAACAATAGAGTTCACTTCGCAGGATTTAATTTTCTTCAACAGTTTTTTTACCCTCTCCTACCCTGATTTTTTTTAAATTTATGTCAATAACTGGACACTGGTAATCAAAGATTATGTGTGTGTTTGATGCCGTAACTTTAATATGTTTACCTTAAATGATTTCACTAGCTGATTTTAAACTCTGTCTGTTGTTAAAATCAACATTTTTTTATCAACCGAGGTTTTTCAGAAAGATATATAATAGTCATGTTGCGTGACGGTGCCAGTTTCCATAGACTCACAAGAATGGCCATTTTCATACTAGAGGACACATTATCAGTCTGGACGAACTTAGGCCAACATTTGTAGTTCATCTGGTTATGCATCTCTAGTATAAAGACGGGCACAAGATACATTATCTGTCTAGATGATTGACGAACTATCCTTGGTTATGCGTCTTGAACAATGTACTTCGAAAGATAGTTCTGCTAGATGGATAACGTGTCTTGTGCCCGTCTTTATACTAGAGATGCATAACCAGACGAACTACAAATGTTGGTCCAAGTTCGTCCAGACTGATAACGCATCCTCTAGCATAAAAACGGCCAATGTTGCCATAAGCCTTCAAATTTTGTGCTACATATTTTCACATTAACTGGTTACTCTAATGCTCAAGCATAAAAGCTAATTTGTATGATGAAAAGTAGACAGTATTTACATTTCCACCGTTCCTTAGTTCAGGCTCACTCTTATGGATCTTTCCATCAGAGTAGTTTTCCACCAATTCCATACAATATTCGACTGGATAAAGACTGAGCTATCTGTCACAACTGGCACTATTCAGCAAATGCAAGTCAAATACAGCCAGTGAAATATAACTTTTCCAATGGTTAGCATCATAAGGCCAAGGGGATTCTAATTTATGTTCATGGACATATAACATAACACCCAAAAGAACTATAATTGAATATACATTATCGATCCTCAGAATTCCACCACAACAAGCAAGCACACCAACACGTGAGACAAAACATGAAACTCAACTCCCGCAGGTAACAAAGCATGTGGTCGATGGAAATGACGTCAATCACCCTTGAATAATTTTTGAATACATAGTCCAAAAATCTCAATTTAGACTGCATTATGAATGCATTCTTTATCAAACGCAATAGAGAAAGATACATCACACTCAAAGAGCAAGCATTTACCTCAAAGTATTGACTCAATTCTCCGACCCAGTCACATCCCTGTTTACTCTTCTTACATTTGACGCTAAGAGAAAGTATCTCTCTTTCACAAGCCTTGTCATGAAACCACTGCAGTAATACATGTAGGAAAGAAAATGGCAATGTTAGTCATTACAACCCTGTTCTACCTGCACATTATTTGGGAAATCTTTTTTATCAACACTTGAAAAGTACTTACAACTTAAGTTTAAAAACACAGCATTGATCATTATGCCTTTCACAAGTCTGTTACTGTTTTGATTGACATGATAGTAAGGTTTCTATTGTTTTCCAATACTCAGAGCATGCAATACATCTTTCCCAAAACTGGGTCTTTATTACTGGGATTTACACCTTTAAAGACAACAGTCATTTTCTTGGCTGATCATCATGTCGGCAGCATTCTGCTGCAAATGGCCACCAAATAGGTCATGTTGAAAATATCACATGCTTTTCTGAATGAGGATACAACAGAACTGGTAAATTTCTCTCGACGAAATAGAAGATTCACACCTGCACACTTCTCTGTACCTAGCACAAGAAATCTGAGAATGAGATAGCTACCCCACTAAACAACCTGTTCTGCAGGTGAGTTTAACACAATATCACACCTTAGCATAAAGCAAAACCATTGAATTTTCATCAAGTAAGCAGAAGAAACTTTGTTTCAAATTAATATCATTTTCAACAGGTGTATTAAAAAGAAAGTTTCTTCAAATTTGAATTTAAAACTCAATCATCCCACCGAGATGTTGTAAAAGCACACTAACATGGAAGTGTGCCATGAAGTAGAAATAGTTTATGGTATTTAACTCACCTTCCTACCCCAGAGGCTGCTAATTTCAAAAGTTATTTTGGTACTCCACTATTTATTTATTTATTTATTTAGTTCCAGTTAGACAATGTGCTGTGAACAGATGACCAGCAGCCGGTCAAGGTTTTCAAATCACTAAGTGACCAGCAGTCTGATATTTTTCTCAAATGTACTAAGCAATCGAAGAAACATGTCCATTCAAAAATATCCTAATGTCAATTAAGAACTGCTAAGCGATCTAGAAGAGCTTCATAGATTGCAAGTCTAACACTTGGTTTTTGTTTGGCTCAGAAAACGAGAGTATGTTTGTGACGTTTGGATCTTTTTATGTCAACTGCTGTCACATATATATAACTGGCATGAGATCACATACATTAGGTGTCCAGTTACAGGTATCCACTTTCATTATTTTGTTACTGGATACCTGTAATTCGGGACACCTATGCCATTCACAAGTAAATTTATTTGTACTTACACAGATTCCCTTCTAATGAAAAAAGTCTTAGACTTACAGAAAGTATTACTCACTTTTCTGATCATGTTCTCATTATAATGACATCTTCATCAAAAAATTAACTTTGTTCCTGATACAATAAGTTATTAAGAGGTGAATAGTACTTGGCGTTGTTTTGCTGGTATTATTAATTTAATGCTTTCTGGAGAGGAAATGCATGTAATGTTTCCAAATTTCACTTGCATCCTGGTGATTTCAGAATTATTGGGGTGTAATATTTTTTTAATATTTGCTACCCTTAATTGCCTAAAAGACAGTAAAATATGCCACAGCCATTATTTTCATAGTCAAAAAAATCTTTAAAATATCAACAAAGGACGGTTTGTGACTGCAGAACTCCCAGTCTTGTGTTACGACTTTTCTTCTATTTATCAAGTATTTATTTATATCATTTTTACCAAGTCCCTATTTATGTGTACCGGTATTTATTTACAACACTGTACAAATAATAGCGTCATTTGAATTCTCTTGTCTGTTGATCGTTAAAAAATATTAATTATGGATTGAATCATTTAAAAATACATACAGCTAATCTATTTTGTGATCTTTTTCAGCAATCAAGTACTGTTAAACCTCTATGAGGCAGAAACCTCAATGAAATGATCTATTTATACAATAAGCTTCTATAAAGCATTCTCAGATTAGGGCTTTTTAATTCGGGTTTTGATGTAAAGGGACTGCAAAAATTATTGAGATTTCCATGTGATGAAAATGTGTTTTCAAGAACCTATTTATTATTATTATTAATATTGTATTATATGGGAGCATTTATTGTTGTTATTTTTGTTATTCTTTGTTATTACCTGAACTATATTTTAGGTGTTTGCGTAACTGTCAATAGGAATTTAAATTTAATAAAGATATTTAAATTTTTTTGTTGTTACTGGTACTATTATTATTATTGTAATTATCATATCTGATTAGGCAATATTATTATTATTATTACTATTATTATCATCTATTATTATTATTTAACAAAATGGTTTGTGTGAAATTCTATATTCAATGTAGATCATTTCTGTGGTAAGGTATTGGGTATATTGTACTTGCGTCAAAAATGCAAAGAAAATTAGAAAAATTGCTATGAAAAATCGTTTCACCTTCAGATCGGATATATGACTTGAACTTAACTACGACTGCGAAAGCTTTATCCTTTTCTCAGCGGTTCGATCACAAAACGTTTATCAATCCAAGTCAGGAGATCCAAGGAAGGAAGGCAAGGATGGAATAAAACTCACATTGGTAACTATGACTTGGATTTTACAAGTTAAAATGTGTAAAATAAACAAATGAGAGAATCCTAGTAAACTCACCTCTCCTTCTGGAGGAATAGGCTTCCGATCTTGTGGACATTGTGGTTCGCTGTGATCACAAAAGGCATAAACAAGTATGGGTAATCAAATGGTGACGAGTGATTTCACGCGCGTTTTGTCAAAATTCTAATAATTTCCCGAGCTTTCGCGCCAAAATTAAGGAGTACAACCATAAAAACAGCACCTGCATGACTCTTCGACCAACGTTTTTAAACAGTTCTTGCAATAGCGATGACCACAGGAGGTTAGTTGCACTGGATTCCGTAAGGGATGCCGGCAAATAGCACATTCTTTCTCTGGAGAAAGTGGATCTACAAAGTCAAATTCATAGCCTGTGGGTAGGCAGTCCATATTCAGGATCTGTTTTTCCGTGGTAAAAACTAAGAGTACCGGTGCTTCCGCAAAAAGCAGAAAGAAAGTGAAAGTCTGAGGCCAACCTCGTTCCCAGGGTCCTCTCTCTTCCTACCTGTTTGCGGCTGGTCACGTGTCCATGTATACAAATCAAATCCGCACCGGGGGTGGGTCTTTGACTTAATTGTGTCAAAACTGTCTATGGAGGAGAAAGTTGCTTTGCCTCACAGACGCTATTTGTCAGAGATCCTGCCTGACCGGCGCGGTGCTTCGTTTCTATCAGAACTTCTATATGAGTATGAGATGTTGATTGAGAGGGAAGTCTGCTTATTTTCACTACATTTTTAACTCATTCGTCATTCGTTGCGAAGCAGAATGAGTTGTTGTGGACAGTGGGAAAACGGCGTTAGCAGAAATCTGCGTAGACGGCCGCGTTAGCACAAATAGCGGAAGTGACGTAAGGAAATGGGATCAACTGCTGACAACGTAGTAAGCCGTATAGCAATTTTCCATGAACAGCAAAAACAAGCTAATTAGCACCTCCTAAATTGCAAAATACCTCAAGGTAATGTAATTGTAGGTATTCAGTTCTTTAGTAAATAAAATTTGTCAAAATTATAAGGAATTTTGACTTTGGACTTTCACACGTCACTTCGGTAAGTAAAACCGTTATTTCTCCCATTATATCATTTTCTCTAAAACATACACAAAAAGTGAAGCGACCCATAATCTTATTAAAACTGTTTTTAGGGTGCAATCGACAGCCGCGCCGATATATTTTTGGTACAGTTGCCGTACAAGGGCCTGCGATAGAATTGCCGTACAAGCTTGGAAATATGGACTTTTGTTCACAAATGTTTTTTTGTTATTGTTATTTAGACTTTGATCACAACCACAATCTCTGTTGTAGATTATTATCGCCTACTCATTTTCTTTTAGTTCTGTAAAACGTAAGATGAGACACAAAAAGAAAAATCTTGCAAACTCGTATACTACGTATACAAACAAGCTAAAGTTTTTAGATAGCTGCCCAGCTCACATTCTTCTACTGCCCCACCTACTTTCAGTCACTGAATTCCACACAATCGCCTTTGTACATTCCTTTTGTTTACAAAATATAACTGTTAACATTTCGTTA
>Ga0126337_10001828_pt1 | contig 13168 bp, 9 predicted proteins | sample DipCmetagenome_FD_92527 | JGI IMG/M metagenome (GOLD analysis project Ga0126337, IMG submission 92527) | Coral microbial communities from La Bocana,Puerto Morelos, Mexico - Diploria C A metagenome | ecosystem: Host-associated > Invertebrates > Cnidaria > Coral | place: La Bocana,Puerto Morelos... | reverse complement strand
GTGTTTTGTGGTCATGTGACTGGCCTTCCCGGGGTCTGCTGCTCTGTTTCTGATCATAAGAATTTCTTTTCTAGGGACGCTACTGTGAGGAGAAAGACATTAATTTAGACATAGCCTCGAAGCTTTATCTTGTGCTTGGGTTGTGTTCAGTATTCGCCAGACTGTTAGCCGGTCGCCTGTGTGACTCCACATTTGTCAACCGTCGTTATCTCTACCACGTCTGTCTCTCCGTTACGGGTATTTCAACCTTGCTCTGTCCTTTAGCAAAAACGTTTCCAAGTTTGCTGTTGTACTTCATCACATTTGGTTTCTTCGACGGTGCCCAGTCATCCGTGGCTAATGTACTGCTGTTAAATGCTGTTCGTGAAGAACAGAGAGCTCGCGCGTTTGGATCGTGGCTCTTTTTTCTGTCTTTATCCATGGCTTCTGGACCACCACTTGCAGGTAAGTGGGCTGATGTTTTCCTTACCAAAAGCACAGAGGACCTTCCCATTAAATTAATAGGGCTAATCTTGAGAGATAATCTTACCTGCTTTGTGGTGACCATTTTGAATTTTTAGTTTAAATAGGCGGTTATCTGGTAAGAGGTCTGAGACCGAGAAATTTTGGAGACCGGATTCAGTCGATGCCTGATTGGATATCCCGCGTAGTTCCGAATACCTTGGGCGTCCCAGACTTAGTAATTCAAGCCCCAGTTGTGGGATAACGCCATTCACTGGATAAATCACTATCCATAGCCTTTTTCACGGTTAGTTTTTTTATTTGCATTACAATGTAATCCAACGTGCGTGCGAGGAAATTTCGGGCTAAAACTACAAAATAGCCCGAAATTATTGCCTCGCACACACGTTGGATTACACTGTAATGCAAATGTGAAAAACTAACCGGGGAAAAAAGCATTTGGATAAGTATATTAACCAAGAACCGCTTTGAGAATAAGGCTTGAACTGAGTAATATCTCCGAATTCACTCTGCGTCCCAGACCTGGTAATTTTTTGACTCCAGTTTTCCTCATTACATTAACAATGACCTGAATTTATGATTGATCGTCGTAGTTATACACACAACTTACGCTGTTATGAAATTAAAGCCTAAAAAAAATTCAAGCCTGAACGGGATTAGAACCCATGACCTCTGCGATACCGGTGCAGTGCTCTACCAACTGGGCCATCTGGGAGCTGGTCACTTTGTGAGTTCGTAATATACCCGTAGAAGGTGAAGGATGCAAATAAATATATGATCATATATTTGAACTGCGGAGAAAGATATGCATTTGCATCCTTCACCTTCTACGGTTATGTCACGAGCTCACGAAGTGACCAGGTCAGACCTCATACTAGTTTGGCACAGCCACATACATAACTTACAGTAATAAGTGAATGAAGATGGTGAATTTTTGAGCTCGGTAATGAAATAAGAAATATGAATTAATCAACATGACACGAGCGTATGACAAAGAAATATCTTCCCCGACAGGAATTGAAGCCATGACCTCCCGAACACATAGCGGGCGCACAGCGAGCTCAAAAATTCACCATCAGTCATTCACCTATCACTGCTCACGATGAACTCGACAGTGCTGATCCTAGCAGTATGCAGGACGCCTGTCACATATGAACTCAGTTAAATGGCATTGCTCTCCATGAGTTCTCGTAGCTCAGTGGATAGAGCGGCCGCCATGTGTTCGGGGGGTCATGGGTTCTTTGTCCCACGCTCATGTCATGTTGATTAATTCACTTTTCTCGTAACTTACAGTAGTAGTACAGTAATAGCACAGTATTGAACAAAACAAACACTAAATGCACGTGAATAAATTAAAGACGCTTCCTCACTATTGTGGTTTTGAAATTGTTCCCAGGTTACATAGCGGACTCCACAGGCTCTTATGCGCCCGCATTCTACGTGGCCGGAAGCTGTATACTCACTGGTACGAGCTTTTTCTTTATGACATACTTTCTCCACAAAGAGGCCGAAGAAGAAGCAGAAACGCAGACCAGCCTCGTGGTGGTAGAAAAAGTAACTGTTGTTTGATGAGATTTAACATTTAGGGTCAACTCGCCACCAGGAGGAGTCTCGCCAATATCGGCTCATCAAGGCGTGAACACACTAAATAGCTTTCCCTAAACTCACTTCAAATTTTCGCGCTCGTTGCAGTTTTTTTGGATCTGTAGTGCGCCTGCGTTTCTTGTGCTTTCGTCCATGTTCATGGTATTTGCTAACCAGCCTTGAGGCTGTTACTACAAACCTTGCACCCAGTCTGCAAGCTTATCGGTCAACAGTGGACCACGGGGCCAACCCCCCGAGAGAACAAACTACTCCTCTTTCAAGTTCCTGTCACACTTAACAATGGTGAAACGGTCAGTGTAAACGCGGACAGCAAGCAACAATCGAGAGATCTTTCCTGGCAGCTAGAACGCTTTTCTAGGGTCAGAGGGTACTGAAGGGACTTCAGATCAGATCAGACTACAGACTGGTGGTAAAACGCAGACTGCAGACGTTTCTGAGTATATATCGTGTAATTTCCCTTATCGAGTGCTAACCAACAAAACGGTTATTAAGGCTAATCGCAGTGAAAGTCTACACTCGGGTTAGCGTGGCGTGGGTTGGAGTTTGAAATCAAGTTTACAAATCTTCTGTTGGACGTTTGGACGGTTTATTTTGTATTATTCCCTTAAGGTAGCAAAAGAATAATCATAAGTTAGTGGGTAGTGAATTTTAAACTGCTAAAAAAACAGCCGTTTTTTTCTAACATCATTTTCTGTTCATTTCTTTTTGGATACGACAACTCGTTCGCGACGCGATCCTCCCTAACAATTAGATGGCGGCTGGTACGTGAATTCACAACAAACAGCGTTAATAAAAAAACGTACAGACAAATTAAAAAGTCTTCAAATGTAACATACACCATTATGTCGTTAGTACAGAGGAAAATATTAAACAAAGATGGCTTTCCTTGTGCATAATAAGCTGTGTTAGATTGTGGTAAAATGTATGACCGCCATCTTTTAACTACGGAAGATTTCTTCCACTTGGGGAATCTGACATAAATGTGATGAAAAAGGAATTCTAGTTCCGTTCAAAAACGAACTTCTGGAACTCCCCTCCGTTTTAAATTTCTAACCATTGCAACCTAGCATACGTGAACTTAGAGCGCGCATAACGAAATCAATGAACACAAGCGAGCCTTTAAAGATAGTTCCACGTTGTAATGATGTCACAGATTGTCTGGTCTCCGGCTCTGCAGTAAGATGTAGCTGAAGTCTTTCTCGTACGCGACACAGCATTATACTTTGCTATACTTTCTGAAAGCCGCGTCATCTGCTAAACTGTCTAAAATCGCCTCTCTTCTTTTTACTGAAAATCTTGGCTTTCTGTTGTGCTTTAGAGCTTTTATATCCAGCACCAAAGCCGCCGCCGCCGCCTCGTCTTTGAATTCGCTCTCCTTTGCTGCTGTGAACATCTGCGAGAATTCGTTAAGGTATACAGAGACAAAGGCGAGTTTACCATTTACCCAAATATTCCAGAAATTTCAGTCAATATAAATGGTAGTCCAAAATTTCCAACCGAAATAACCGAATGAAAATGTACTTAACATGTGCAATTCTTCGCCGCAATCTTCAAAATATCATCAGGTCGAATCCGTCCTTGGCTCTCTCGGTAAAGTGGGCGTTGTTTTAATGTAAATGGCCAAACCGAACGGAACTTACATCATTAGGCATTTTTGCTTGCCGTTTGCATAAACCGTTGAATTATAGAAAACGTAAATGCTTGATAACTTTGATCCTGCCCACTAGCTAGTTGTTTCAAGCTAGACCCAAGTTCAGTTACTTTTTTTCTCGCAAAGACTTGGCCCCAACAGCCTTTGTGCTATATTTACTTAACTTTCATTGTAACGATAAAGATCAAAACTGTGAGTCTTAATATTTTTTCTCCATACTTTTTCGCTACTGTCTCCCTTATGCGCCAATTTCTACTCTAAAGCTCCTTTAATTATTATTTTTTTGTGTCTGGAAAAAAATTAAAACCGATAAATGATGCGCAAACGTGAAAAATAACAGCAGCTATATTTTGGACTACTAAAACTTGCGATCAGGTGTTTTTATTTGGAGAGAAGAACGCCTGATCGCAGGTTTGGATAGTCTTCTTCGCAGCCGTTTTTTGGGATGTCACGCAACGCTCCCCCCAAAGAATTTTTTTTTCTTTTTCTTTGGGGGAGCGTTGCGTGACATCCCAAAAAACGGCTGCGAAGGAGACTAAGTGTTGGAGTGCTAAGGATTTGTCGTTTTTAACCCAAAAACATTTTTGTCAGGCTTCTTCAAAGGTTCAGCCGTGTTAAATTATTTCAATTTTCCCTGACGTTTCTTTAAAATATCAATTTTCCCTGACTCAAAATAAAATACACTGACTTATCCCTGACCTTGAAGAATTTTTTTCCCTAACCATTTCCTGACCCGTGCAACCCTGTCAGATGCAAGTGCCAGAAGCCTACTGAAGTCCACCCAAAACGAACCAAACAAAACATAAGAAGCCAGTAAGAAGAGTTAACACAACGATCAAAAGGATACTTAGATTAACTCGTGGTGGCACCAGGAAACCAAACGCGGGTGCGACTCTTTGAAGGTCCAAAGCGCTGACATTGAAGATGGTCTTGTGCTGATGTGACGCGTATGCTTGTAAGTATGATCTGTATGCGTCACGGGCTGATTTATGAAGATAGTAGTTCTTTTCTATGAGTTTCTCTAGCTGCAAAACACAACGAACCCATACAGTTGAAGCGGTTTTCAATGAGTATCTTCAAACAAAACCAAAGTAATCACTCTGGCCAATCACAAAGGACGCGGAAATCCAATGAACCAATCAAAACTCAAAGTAAATACGTGGAGCTGACGCGATACGCCGGAAAACGTAGGTGAGAAAATCACGATTGGTTTTACTTTGATTGGATGAAGAGTGGCACGGGTTTTTTAAGCCAATCGTAGAGCGTAGTAATGCAAAAGCAATTACTTTTTGACACTCGAGTAAAATCTACTCTAATATGAAGAAATTTTTTTTCATCAGAGTCTCGTCTTGCTCTAGAGACCCACGCGGGATATTGGGCAAACCCTACCAGAGTTTATAGGGGCGTTAATCACATTTTCTTCACGTGCTAACCCAGAGTTAATGGAGGGAGACCATCGAACTCTGGTTAACCCGAAGAAAATGCGCTCTGTTGCTTATAGGAAGCTCACCTGCGACTGGATGTTGAATATTTTGGATGTTGAAAAGTCGTATTCGTTGAGAGGAACCTTGAAGAAAAACGAACAAAACAATAACATAGCTTTGAAAACTAACGTTTAAAATTAAGAATGATTGATTGATTACACAACTTTCCCCGAAGTGAGAATTCGTTGTAGTGGGTAGGTCTTCGGGTGAGATAAGGTTTGAAAAAATTATTGTCGGTTCTCTGTTTTATGCGAGTCTGCAGGTTTTTGTCGCAAATTATTCCGAGAACAAAAAAAATAATTTTCTCAGCACTGAACTGAAACCCGCGATGTTTATCATAAGGTTTATATGCGCTGAATGAACGCGGAAGTTTTTAAGCCCCAGGGATTTGTAAGAAGTTCTTAACTCTTCGCAAAACAAGTTTTCAAAACAACTGATTTTAGCTTATTTCAGAGTTGGGGAACAAGTGTTTGAAAAAAGTATGCCTGTACATATGACATGCACAAGTAGGCTACAAGAGTGAAACAGTGAGCACGAAAGTCATTGTAGTCAACAACTAAAACAGCTACACTTAAGGTAACTTCAACTGACCTTAGCCTGCTTTAGAAATCTCAAGAAAGCAAGCTCCTCTGGTAGGAGCAGAAGCAAGGCATGGCCACGACCATCGCTTCCGCGTGCTGTTCTTCCAACACGATGAATGTACTCCTGTTAGAGACAAGAAGCCATCAATTTAAGATGCTTCAAAACAAATCAAGTGTTGCAACAAGGGGTTAAAAAAAATTTCAGGTGAATACATGTATTTATCTGAAAAGACCTGACAAAACAGACAAGCCTCGGTCTAAGGCACCAAATCCGAACACACTATAACGAAATAAATTAAAACAATATGTTCACTCTACGGTGAATCAAGAGATGAGCCCACGGGACTGCTGTACATGTATGTTCGTTAGGAGAGGCTTTTTGGAATAGGGCTTATTTTTTTACAGGGAGGGGGAGGGTAAACTGATGGGAGGGGCAGCTTAAACACACACATGTACATCTCTCCCAAGCTACAGCTAAAGCTCCACCCTTTAGTCGAGCAGCCCTGGTCATATCATAACAGCATTTTATAGAGAATGTTAAACAGAAGAGTACGGTGTTGGTGTAGACTTTATTTGCCACCATGGACACTTTGTGTTGTTGATTGTAAAATACCAAGTCAGGTACACAAGAATAAAGATAGGTTAGTAAATTCGCCCAATATCCCATGATATTAGTTAACAGTCTGTTCCTTTTACCTTGGGGTCATCAGGAGGGTCAAACTGAACAATCCAATCAACTTCAGGAATATCCAGGCCTCGTGCTGCAACATCAGTGCATAGCAATGTTCCAGAACTGGCATTGCAAAACTCGAAAAACGTCGTTGTACGTTTCTGTTGCTTCTGCTTTCCCTAGAAGATAAAACATGTTGGAATAAGGACTGCAGGATTGAATGCAAGCGTAAAATTTGCATACATTTAAGACGCCATATTGCTCGCAATTTACAACCGCTACACACTCTCGTAGCACAAAAATATGCCACTAATCATGGTGAAACCTCCCACAGAAAACCGTTACTAAAAACAAACAACAATTTGTTATTAAAGCCTTTTTTGGCCCAAAGACAATGTTTAGTCAGTCACTTTTTCATTTAAAAAACATGATCTCAATAAACCAGAAAGATGGTGGCATTGCAGGCGCGTAGCTGAGGTTTTTGGAAGGGTGTTCATATTGACAGAAATATTTATTTTCGGCTTATTTAATATGTGAGAGCGCCGAAGGCATGAGCCGAAAAGGGGGTCTGGGGGCATAACAGGTGTTTTTAGTCATAACAACAATATTTCCGGCATTTTGTTAACTTGATACATTCATACATACATACCGGCTTAGTAAGGTTCTCGAATTTGCTTGTACCCATTCTCCTAACAATTTAATACTTTCCCGATACTTCTGGCGTTTTCTTGCAGGGCAATTTAAAAGCTGCAGCACTCAAAGTTTGTTTTCCATACCCCCACTATTTGCTAAAAGCTGAAAATCAACAGTTTGTGTTTTCAGTCCTCCATTATTGACCTCCAAAGGGGGTTCATTCGAACCCTTAGAACCCAACTCCTACGCGCCTGCATTGCCAGGGTTCCACTGTACTCTCAGTCATGTTTGGGCTTCTTGACAGTTGTAAGCAAAACTACATTAGACATTATCAAGCACTTCACTCCGGCAGTAAAGTATGATAGCACTTACGTGTATGTGAACCACTGGCAGGTCAATATAGTTGAGTAATTCATAATGGTACTTCACAGAGTTGCAAGATGAGAAGAACACCATGACTTTCTTGTTTCTATTCTTCTTTAGGAAAGTGAACAACACAAGGAAACGCTTCTCCGATGGAACCACTATGTATCCCTGTGTTACAAAGAATATGCACGCATGGTTTGCTAAGATTTCACAAGATTGTAAATTAAGGGGTTTACACTGTAGTTTTTTTTACAATGTCGACTATTGACATCTGTCATTCATTACATGCCCTAGCCTCTCATCCTGCAGGTGTATATTTGTAGGTGTATGTACAAACTGTAGCTAAGACTGTTGAAGATGTAAGTCAACAGTCTAATGTGTTGTGTGTGGCTAAACTGAGCTAAATACTATTATAACACTTTATGAACATACTGCTGTACAGAAAATCAAATGGTTCATGCAGCTGCTTTTCAGATATGTGTATGAGCTATCATCAAATTCACTTTTTACACTAAACTCATTTCCACAACACTGCTAAATGAGTAATATTCAAATATTATTGTTTGAAATTCTAAAAGTTCTTTGCTATCCACAGTAACCTGTTCAAGCCCATCCACTGTTGAAGTCTCTCTGTGATCATCTACACCAACATACAGAGGAGATTTCTTGAGAGAAACACGGGCTAGATCTTCAACATTCCTTGTCTGAGTGGCTGAAAACAAAACCGTCTGCCTGCGAACTAAAGAATAACTGCAGTATTAAATTTTAATTCCTAAATTCCTAAACATCTAATCGCACATTATCAAGCACACCGTTTGTATATAAAGGTAGTCATCGTTAGCGTAAAATAATACACTAGTTATTACAAAAAGTTTCTAATCAATAAACAGCAATAATTTAGTAATAAGAATATTGCTAGTTTATTAATACACTGTACAATTTTTACCTGGAAGAAGTCTGATAATCTGCTTCATTTCCTCTTCAAATCCAATTTCCAGAATTCTGTCAGCTTCATCAATGATGAGACACTGGAGATTCTTGAAAATAAACCCTTGTGTATTCTACAAAATACATCACAGATCAGGGAAGAAAAAAATTAAAATTACATTCATTTGATCATTGTTTTAAATGTAAAATTTTACAAAGTCCTGTTCTTCAAAATCCATCTAAAGTACTATAAACATCCTCAAAGTGCAAATTAAGTGAGTCCCTTACTTTTTTGAAGCAGTCTTTTAATATGTTACATCCTTCAAACTGAACAAATAGATTCCATGTTGCCATACATCTGTTCAGTAAATGATCACAGAAGACATCAAAATTTGATAAGAACAAAAAGTGGCACACAAGCTGTTTGGGCGAGTGTAACACTGATGTCCCTACCACATTTTGACATCTTCTGTGACCTATTATTGAACAGATACACAGCGACATGAAATCTATCTGTTTTAAATAATAAAGAAACAAAACAAAACAAAACAACAATGTCATCTTCATGTCTGTCCTCTGAAATATCATAAGAACCAATCCAAATGCAAGAATAATTTTTAAAGTCTCTTATAATAATATTTTCATGTATTTACACGTATCCCTTAAGTTTAAGACTCACTTGCAGGTGATCGAGTAACCGTCCAGGTGTAGCTACCACTAAGTTCACTCCTTTCTGCAGACGTTCAGCCTCGCCCTTTCTGTTGGCCCCTCCCATGACAATCCCAAACGTGTGACTATGGTACTTGAGCAAATCTCTTGCCACACCATAAGTCTGAAGGGACAGCTCTCTTGTGGGAGAGATAATAATCACTCCAGTACCTGGGTATTGACATAAATTAGGTAGCACATTAGAGAAACCACCAGTTACATGTAAGTTTCTATCTCTACAAAATCTTTTAAATTATAAAATACATCAAAGAAAGGTTGCACCATTTCTGAGGTTTGATCATCCCAAAACAGACAGGTTAATTCTCAAATTAGTTAAATGGTAATTCAATGTTCAGTAATTCTGGCTACATGCATTTTGACAATCAATACCATTAAGCCAGATTTCCTGTTACTCCAAACCTAGGCAAATGTCCTCCAGAAAAAATTTCATAGGTGCACTGTTTTCAAGGAAACCCACAAACTATACATGGATAGAACGATCATGAAATGTAGAATTCCATGATTATTATATTCTGTTTCGCCATTTGATTTCCTAAAGCAGCAGAAATAATTAACATCAAAACGACTGATTTGAGTTTTAGACAGTGAGAAGTTCAAGATACTGAAAAGTTTTAATGTACATGTATGTAGCAAGGTTTTAAGCAAGTGTTTTTTTTATTAGTAGGTTGCTAATCTCATTCATTTGTAGTTACTGGTGAATTAAAAATAATCGTCATCACCATGTAGCTCCTAATGACGACCTTGTATATCACTTTTAACCTATCATATAACACTTGACATAAAACAACTTTGTTGGAAACGTTTCCTAGAGCAGTATATATACAGTAGGTCTTAAACTCAGAGAGAGTTTTTTGACTTCTAAATTGTTTGTCAAATATATGTATGGGTGATTATAAATGACACAAAGACAAAGGTTTGCCGAGACAGCTTAACACCTACCATTTCTTGGCTTAAAGCTAAGTTTGTATAGCAGTTCCACAGCTGGGATAAGGAATGCCAATGTTTTTCCACTACCTGTTCTCGCTGCACCAAGCAAATCCCTGTCACATGACCAATAACAATAAAAGGTTGATAATGAATATTCTCAACTCTACTTTCAAAGTTACCATACTCCTTGATCAGAGCTTAGTAAGCACTGAAGCCTTCAGATCTTACAAAGGTAACTGAGGAATGTTTTTTCACCAACAGAACAAAGAAAAATTGCAACAAAACTTCAAGTTTTCAGTATCATAAACTCGTGTATAAGTACATAGCTAGTACATACAAGTATCCTTCAATTTCCTTTTAACGATCCAATAGTATCACTGATTGTACTTCATTAAAATATTAATACTATTATGTATAACTATAGTATTTCAATGTTACATGCAACTGAATAATATTAAGGTGCTACAGAGTTTATTAAATAACTACCCCCCACATTTATTTCCACACACATTTGACACTTAAAGGCGCAGACATACCTTCCCTTAAGCAGTGGCACTATGCTTTTGTGCTGGATTTCCATCATATTGGTAAAGCCCATGTCAGTGATTGCATTAAGAGTCTTCTCACTCACAAATTCTTGAAGAGTCTTAAACTCTGTACTATCAGGAACTGCCACATCTACAGATGAAGAAATGCCTTCCTTAAGCTGTGATTTTAACTTGGTTTTGATTTCAAAATTTTAAGTTAAATTTTCATTTGTTTGTTTTATACCTAGCGAATAATAAATATCAGACAAGGGAACATAGAAAGGATCCTAATTTGAAAGTTTCAAGCACAAAACAGACTTTATATGTGTTGTAGTTAAAAATTAAATTCGCATAAAAATTATTTTAACCTAGTTTGACTCTCAATTTCCTTTGTCTTCTAACCCTAATTATTCATAATCAATGAATAAGTAGGGTTAAGAGACAAAGGAATTTATTTTTTACCTGAATTTAATTTTTACTACAACATATACCTAAACTACCGGTAATAGAAGATTTCAGAAGATATTTTACACTGTAACTGTGTTTTACACTGTATGTTACAGACACAGCTTTCAGTAAGACCTGCCTTCCACCGGATTTCTGGAGCTCTGGTGAATCGAAAGCTACTATAACATTAGCGGTTTACAAAAATTGAAGAGGCCTCTCTTATCACTCTCTGACTGCTGCCATACTAGGGTAGCAACCTAGAAAGTACTTGAAATCTCATTGAAAGTGCTCACTGTTACAGAATTAAGCTTTATGTCTTCATGTACATGGCACAATGTAGAAAATAATTTGAGTAGTGAAGGACTTGAAAAAAACTTGAATTCCAGCTTGCACTTAGGACAAGTATCTCTCAAATATTGCTTGCCCTGGCAAAAGTCTTAGTTTGCTCCTTTAATGATTTATTTGGCAGATCTGGAACATTAGGCAAGTGAGAATGAAAAGATACTCGCTTAGAAGGAGAATCTCCTTGTCCCAGAAGACAGGGTGAAACATTTTTTTTGCCCTGTATGTAGTGTACATGATCAAAAGAAAATATTTAAAATGAAACAATGAATCAAGACCATCCTGCCTTCTTGGAAAGTTGTGACAAGGGGACTAGCCAAACACCACATGTCCTAACTTTAGCTACCAGACGATGCCGTCATGACAAGGGTCTCAATACTACATGGCCCCTTCATCTGGGGCTACTAAACAAGCTGGTGTGTTTAGAAGCATTCTCACTCATTCCCATACACCTTTTAAAATATTGTTAGAAGTGTTTGTACAACTATTTGGAAATTTTAGAAAACAATTTGACTGGACAAATTACTTCTCTCAGCCAATAACAGAAAACTTTTTAACATGAAAGCAATGTGGTCTGATTACCAAGTACTGATAAATTTATTCTAATTGTCTCTCTTGGGTACCAAATTTGACCATCCTACTCAATAAAGAGATTCTTGATAAGGATTACAAGTTACCTTCTGGCAAGCTAACACTTTCAAATGATCGTTTTTGCTGCTTTGCCACAGCAGGCTCTAAGCAGCCATCACCATCTGATAAAGCAGTGGGATCACCACCCACACCACCTACAATTTGAACAAATTTGATACAAAGTCACAAGCTACACAAACACTGAGTACAATTACTATGTGACATCATTCTGTTAGGGACTGTGCAATGATTTTACCTATGGTGATTTAAACTACCAGGAGGAATAACATGTCCAAATGGCTTTAATTTAACTCTAGGAACACAGAGACATCAAAAAATGCAATACAAACATACATGTAAGGTACACCACTGCACTTTTATTAAAATACTTATTTTTTTCAATGCGCAGTAACAGCATAATGTCACACATCAATCTCACTCTACATCTGGGCCACCTATGGCAAAGTAAGCAATTTATACATGTGGCACTTATGTAGAGTATGCAACAAACAACAACAACCGGCTGTCATTGTGCTATTGTTCTGTTGATTTGCAGGCAATACATGTTTGTGGTTGCTCGGTATGCAGGAAATATCTGTGAGGGGACAATGTTTATAAACTGTTCTAAGTTTACTGGTTTTGAAAATCTGAACCCAACAAACGTTTAAAGCCCTATAAGTCTTAATAATATATACGTGCATGATATTTAAGTTACCCTGATCTTGAACTTTCTCGTCTTCTGAGAAATTTAAAACCCCTTGGCTTTTCTTTGTCCCCTTATGTTTCTTTGCCTTCGAAGCTGTAAATGATACAACAAACATTAATTTCAGCTAAAAAAGGTTTGACACCAGGGGATTAATGCACAAAACAGCTGAGACTTCAGTTCTAAACGATGATGCACGATTCAGAAGAATTATTAATTGCAATCAACGACTGTGCCAGTAGCCGATCGGCTCGCTCAGAGGCTTAGTGTCAACGGAGCCTACCTTTATCGATCGCTGAGTCACTAGGTAGTAGCTTTCGTTTGAAATTTTTCTTCTTTTTCTGTTTTGTATGCTTATCCATACCCATAAAGAACGATAAATCTTGATATCAACTAGCCTTCTTCAAACGCACGTGAATGATACATTAGCAGCCGGGCCTTCTGGCAGTACTGCTGATCTACAATACTCGCAGGCTTCGTAGCC
>Ga0126337_10001827_pt1 | contig 13170 bp, 8 predicted proteins | sample DipCmetagenome_FD_92527 | JGI IMG/M metagenome (GOLD analysis project Ga0126337, IMG submission 92527) | Coral microbial communities from La Bocana,Puerto Morelos, Mexico - Diploria C A metagenome | ecosystem: Host-associated > Invertebrates > Cnidaria > Coral | place: La Bocana,Puerto Morelos... | reverse complement strand
TTTGTTAAAAAAAAAAAAGATTTATTAAAAAAAAAAACCCGAATTATTTTTAACTATAAAAAAAAAAAAACACCCCCCCCCCCCCCCCCCCATCCAAACAAAATATAACTTTTAGGTTTCCGCTAACTTTACCAACTCAAACGAGTCTCACAATACTTGCATGTAAAACTAATCCGAAAATGCAAAAAAAAAACTAAATATAAAAGTAAAAACGCAGTTTCACTTAAAGCGTTTAACCTTCATCACATTCAGAGCCTGGGCTGTTTTTCATTCGGCTACGCGGAAAACGCGTACCAAAATATGAATTTTCCTCACTAAATGAGAAGCCGGAATTTTGTTACCTTATATTGCGATGAATATCAATTCAGCACCTCGGCCTCGAATGCGTTGCTCGATCAAAAAAGCAAATTAAACATTTCGTGTGAAAGAAAACCATTCAAGAGCTAACGTGTAGTGCATTGTAAGTGGGCGTCGTTGTGTTACGTGATCCATTTTGGGACTCCCATTTACGATCTGTAAAACTTTGTCTGCGTACTTTTGAACTGCTGTGAAAAGTGTACCGATTTGTTTTGCTTTAAATGAATATTGCATGTCCCACAAAATTTATGTTTCTTCTTTATCGTGTAGATACGTAAGGGCACGCAAAATATCTTGGGCTATTTTTAGTACTCTCGGTGAGAAAACAGTTAATGAAGTTTCTTCAAAAGAATCCATCACTTCCAGAAATTAAAGTAGATTATTTACTTTCTTCTCGATTCCGAAAGAGCGGAAGTCGAAACACTTATAACTCAGCATTAGAGCACAGGCGGAAAAATAGCATCCTTGGATTTCAACAATATTCTCATTGTGATGGTTGTTAAGCAGCCTACCTTCTTTGGCAAACCGAAGCAATCTCGGTTGGCCGCTCACCTTGCAAACGCTTCACAACCACCGTGTTCCCGTTAAACTTCCGTTTATAGGCCACTCCAAAAGACCCGCTTCCAATTTCAACTTTTGCCTCAATTGCATTACACTGAAACTCGCTCAGACCGTTTATTCCAATTTTCTTCCTGGACTTGGTTTTGATGGTGGGTATTTTGAAATAGAAATGGAATTCGGTGATTAAAGCTTATGCCAAAACGTACCATAATCCAAGGGTTCACATCATATCCTTGTTGGATTATTTTCTGGAAATTATGTTTGCAAATCAAAGGAGGCTGTTAACAAATTCATTATTTCTTTTTCAAAAGTAAAAAAAAAAGCTGCTGTGAAAAATAAAATAGACGCCCTAAAAGAAAACCAATGCACGACACGTTGGTTCTTGAATGGTTTTCTTTCTCACGAAATGTTTAATTCATCGCACTAATATATAGATTTACCCAAGCCTAAAAGCGGAACTCCACAGGCATTTCTGGGAATGTTGTCACTATTGAAAATAGTCCAACATGTACCAGGCATGTCAAAGAAATTGCAAACGATTTTTTAGTTTGAACTCGGATTACACCAGCAGATCGAGGTGTAAAATGGTATACTGATGAAAATAGAGCTATGATTTCATGGGCAGGATTTCAGGAGGGCCACCAAAAACTATAGACATAATACAGAACTGTCTTCTTTGCTTTTTGATGACATTTCTTGTTCTTTTCTACCTTATTCTGAAAGACAAGACATTGCTATAAATCATTTTATCATTTCTTTGTTAAAATGTAGATTCTCACACAAAATAAATTGGCACCTCTCTTGTATTATGTACATTTTTTTGACTGCACTGCACAACCAAATGCACTCAAAGGTTATGAGGCATAGGTACATTTGTCAACCAAGCCCAACATATCCAAGATATGTTTTGATCGACACATCATTAAATATTAAAGATAAGTATAGCAAATGGATAAACAGTACATCAATAACCTATACGCGCCAAAGCTAGACATGGGGTTATAAGGCTTTAAATTAAACAACAAATTGAAATACTGTAGTTTATACATTAGTTAACACTTTAGTTGAACCTGTGTATTAAGCGATCACTCATGGGGAATGGTTAAGTAACCACTAATATAGGGTGACCACCTAATACAGGTTGCAAGTTAAACAATTCAAATGCAATCAGTACTGAAATGACAATATTGACCTCAAATTAGTGTTTTAATAAACAAGGAAATCACTTGTTGTACCTCGTGTGTTACATTATTTGAAACTGTATGGACAAGGAAGTGACACTGCATGACTATTTTATACAGGTCAAGAACATACAAAGAGACCAATTGGTACTTCACAAATGGTGACCAAGACCATATTATGGACATGACTGCTTCATAGGTCAAAATTACAGTATTTAGGGAAATATTTTTTGCGACTTTGAGAACTGAGAGCTTAATAGAGGGTGACCACGTAATACAGGTTGCAAGAAAAATAATTCAAATACAATCAGTACTGAAGAGAAATTTGATGTCAAATAAGTGTTTTTAATAAACAAGGAAATCACTTGTTGTGCTATGTGAATTTGAAACTGTATTTATTTGAAACTGTATAAACAAGTAATGGTCACTGCGTGACCATCTACCACAGGTCACGACAATGGAGAAACACCCATGGTACTTTAGTGGAGGTGACTGCTTAATAGGTCAAAATTATTTTGGAAGTATTTTTTTGGGACCTGATAGAGGTTTGACTGTATCTGTATCTGCACAATGCGAATGTGAAAGCTACATGTACAAGTAGAATGTCACAAATTTCTCAACCCTCTATTTTTCCAGACATACTTATCCTGTAACTTTGCTTAAGACCCAGTTCTCCATTTCCTGTTGGCAAAATACTAATTTATGATAACGCATATTATGAAAAAAAAAAAAAGATTTAAAAGCACTATAAAGCAATCAGAATTAATACATGTATAGTGAAAGTACATTAAAGTAATTATTCAAATAAACCAAAAAACTGATTAAATTAACAGGCACTTTAAATAATTTAAATTAATTAATTAATTAAGTACTATTTGTGTTTCTTATGTAATACAATGTAGCTGTGACAATGTTGCAGCTATGCCATTACTACATAGGATGGGTTTCAAAACTCAATTTTCAAGTCAGTTTGTTCAATGAACTTAGTACAGCATTATACAGCATCACGATGTCTGTGAGAACAGACAAACAAAGCATTAAAAGGTCAAGTATTTTTGTTTAGAAATGAACGAAATTAAAACGATGCAATTAGGAAAATGACACGCAGCATGCATCTCGCCGAGGTAACTGGATGATTTTTATAGCAAATGCCAGACTGTGAAGACGGAACGAAACTTATAGATCAACCACTTTTTTCGCTGTGTTTACTGTTTTGTAGTTTCTCTTAACACATGTACGAACCACGTTTGATTCCTCTTGTGGATCACCTGATGAATTGTGCGACTGTCCTTCCTCGGCTGTACATTAATTCCACCACATCAATTAATTTGGGAAGTACTCCTCTGAGTCTGTTTTTCGGGTATTTCCTCCTCCTTTTTCGAGCTCCTTATCTCCCTGCTTCACGACATTGTTCGGTATTTGTTTCATCTGCTTGACTCGCTCGACTTTATGACAATGTTCAGTACCATTTTCGCCTCCTTTCATTAAGCCTTTCGCGATCTTCCTGGCTACTTCTGTCCGTATTAATTCTTGCTCTCGACTCTTTTTTTGCACCTTCGTTCTTTGATAACGTTTTGTCAAATCGATGGGGCCAAGCCATAGAAAACTCACGAAAAATAATTTAGCATCATTACGGTTCTCGCCGCCATGTTGCGCGACTCCGTCGTCGTGCGTACGCGCCCGCGACCAATACTGCTAGCCATGATAACCGTGACAAAATCAATTCATGGGTTTTCTTTGCTTTCCTATATAGCTATGGGGCTCCACGGAGTTCCGCTATGAGCTAAAAAAACATTGGCTTCTTCATTTAAGTGAGGAAAATTCATATTTTGTACAAGCGGTCGTGAATGTTGGTTTGCTCTTTGCGTGGAGTTATATGTACTTGATGAATACTCTTGATGACTGTGATGTACTAGAAAAAGTTTTCAATATCACCAATGTCCATGAACATAATGATGTTACAGTGCCAATAAAAGTATAACAGTTCAGATCTCGTTATGCAAAGTATGTTTATTGTAATTATATTCAACAGGAAATAGAGTCTGTAGAATAGCACCGGGGGAAACAAACATCCTGTCTCATTTATGCTTGATAAACAATGTGAAGAACTAGCATTTCCAGTATTATTTCCTAAAGGCATAACTGTGTTCTCATCAGGATGACAAGTTGCAATTTCACTAGTGAAGTACTTTAATGCTAGACTCCAACATTACAGTGGAAGGTTTGAGGTCAGGTTTGCCACAAACACTGAATTTAATTTTTTTTGCACAATTCATAATTGACCAAAAGAAAGTATCAGATAGTATAAATATTGCTCTAAAATAAGTCAATCTGTCACTGCTTCTCAATTAAGAGCCAATCCTTATAGGTTAGTGTACCTTATTTGCGAAGATCAATGGTTTATGACATTATCTCGTGCTCATTTTAGATGGCCTGGACTGTTTCAGATATTAGCAGGAATACAAGGCAATGATCTAACTGATAAACAAGTTGATACACTCTCTTGCAATCAGAGGTGTCCGAAGCTCAATCTTAATCCTGCTGTAGTTGCTAAAAAAACCAGAAAAGAGTTGAAACATTCTTCACTAAAGTGTTGCTCCCTAATGCTAAACCGACTGGTAAAATAGTGTACTATGTTCTGATAGCTAAGTTTTGACTGCTGCTCGTGCCGCGGGCACAGTCGTCCTATGCAAGACCAAAACGCTCGATATGAAGCCCGAGTGAATGCTCTTTGAGCATCTAGTTCAAATTTTCAAAAGCGTTAAATTTTGGCTGCCAACTGACACACCAAAATGCTCGCTAAGTAATTTCAACGGGCGTCACTGAAGTTTGGCCACTATACCACTAAATGAATGGTGAACGGAAAGATCGCTTTTTAAACACTGTAGAAGGGTTATACACTTTATGACACTTTTTGATTACTTGTCATATTATTAACCTTTATATAATAATCAAATGAATGCGCGCGCTCTGATTGGTCAATCAGCTATGGTTTATTGTGCCAGTAAACTCATGGAAATTTCGCCTGTCTTCTGACTTGTTATATAAAAGCAATAGACCACACGTTTTTATGGTTTATAGGGTGATAAACCACTGTTGGAAGAACACTCGAAGAGTTCGTGAATCAGTCGCTTGCGGCTCGTGATACAAATTCTTCTCTGTTTTCTTCCAACATCCGCGCTTATTAGGCTATTAACCATTAAAACTTGTGGTCTATTGCTTAAATACACTATAGCATTTTAGAAAACAACCCAAAGCAAATACGCGCGCTGATTGGTTTAAAACCGTGTTTCTATTCAACAATAAGATTATGTGCTCGAGATTGCTATGATTTGATCTATCACCCATAGAAATCGAGAGTGAATAATCTAATTGTTTTAGTAGAATTCTAACTGAAATTTGCTTCAAATAACGATTTCAATTATTTATTCTCTTAGTATTAAACTTCACGCTTTGGAGAAATCGAGCAGACTGACTTGTCAGTTTGACATTTTCAGTTTTAATTCAAGAAACCTTTAAGTCTTCTCAGGAATTTATCCATTTGACTGATTGTGAATGTCCTTTCAAAAGTTCGGAAAAACGAGAAAACATTTCCTTTTTGTGGAGCATACCAAGCCACTGCACACTAATTAACAATTAAACCCGTAGCCCGCAAGGCATGGGCTATTGACTCGTGGCCCTTGGCGGCGAAGGGTCTAATTGTTTTGGTATCACCCAACTAGTCGGACAGAAAAAAGCAATAATAAAGTTTGCAAATGTGAGTTTCGCTACTCGATGTCTATTGCTAATAGTCCTCTAGTAGCGTAGCTAATCAGTCTAAATGCGGGGATTTGCATTAATCCACTAGTTGGGTGATACTAAAGGCTGATAGTGTTCAATTAAAATTCTACTAAAACTCGATAGAAAGAAAGAATTAGCACCAGCTGTTAATGTAATGATAGCGCGAGCAAAGAGAATTTACATTTTGATGATCAAAGTAAACCTGAGTTGATTTCCTTTTTTGCGTCGCGGTATTTCCTAAAGGAAATAGAAGCTCGGTAGAAACACGATACATATTTTTTTTATTTCTTATTAAAACAAGGCCTCACACATGTCGTGTTACAATCACAATATCCGTTAATTGATTCTCAGTACTAACTTACCAAACTGGGAAACCGTTTCTCCACGTCTAAACGTTCATCACAGCTTTTATCTATGGTCGCCATGACGAAAATGGTGTTCTCTAGAACTTGTGTAGATACTAAAAAGAACATAAAGTACAGTATGAAACCTAATGTCTACAAATATAGTAAACTCAAGTGTCTAACTGCAGAAATTAGGCTACCTGTGCTGAATTGAATCTATAGTGCTGTCCATCGTGCTAATAATATCGCACAAACGAAATTTGTGTATGTATTGAACGCCTAAAACATTTACAGTATCCATGCAGATAATACACCGAGAACCCTCGAGGTCCCAAATCTTGGTTTGAACATGACGTAACCATGGGTGTGCTCTTATATAATTAAGATATAAGAACACAGAACGTCTGGAAGCAGCCACTAAACATGGTGAGCGATTATTTCGAAGGATAGCATTAGGATGGCTTTACAATAATCCAAAATACAAATAATAACAAAAATCCCATCTGAAGAAATTCCAAAGTTGGTCGGCAGGAGCTTTAGGAAAAAGGTTTTACTGAGAATGTAACTGAGGTTTTACGAAGATAATCACTGATAGGTGTTGGGCCCTGGTCTCCCTCTACCTCGCCACCGTCTGTCAACGGTTAGTTAGGACTTCATGTTACTACAATAGGTGCTCGAGCTTATTGCTTACGAAACATAGACACTACATTAAACGATTTATTCATGTGCACAAAATGCAAGGCTAACACTTTGTATAGGTAATCGCATGATTTTTCTAGTGCAATTTGAAATAAATATGTACGAATAAAAGGCTTAAAAAATTGTACGCACGCGTAGGACGAGTGTCATTGGCAAGTTCTTTCTTTTTGTAAATGTTATAAGAAAAAATCATATGATTACTTGTTATAAAATGACAAAAAGAGAAACAGTTTTTGGCACTTTTTTTCTTCATTCGAATGCTTCAGGTCCCCTTCAATAAAAAAAAAAAAACAGAAATAAAAGCCCTTACCTTTAATCGTTGACTTTGACAAGGTGGTTACTGTAGTTTGTACAGACTTTTCTGTGATTGGGAAAATAACAAGTTTTTTTATTCGAACTATCACAAATTTTTGTTTTGTTGGTATTTGCTCAGAGATTAAGACATAAGAAAATTTTGATTTAAAATAAACCTTTTTCAAGTTAGAAATGCACTTAATTGATGCAAAATGGTGAAGTTGGTTTCTCGAGTTCACTAACATCCTTAAGTCTGTGGAAAACTTTGCAAAGTCTCATATTAAGCTATTTTCATTGGCCCCTCATCAAGTGCTATATGTTTATCATACAAACGTTCCATATAAAGCCCTACGTATTGTCTCATAAAATACTCCTCTAAAATTCGAAGGAAAAATACCATGGCTTCAATATCTAATAATGTCATGATACAATCCGTCTAATTGTTAAATATATGAATATTTTTAGCAACATACAGAATCAGAGTGAAGCCATTGAGAATGGCCTAAAAAGTTTACTTTTTGCAGTTTCCCTCATGTTTTTGGATTCGGTATCCCCAAATTAATCAAGTTTTAGCATACCTCAGTGATTGATCTATCAAGCGAAAAAATATTTTTTATTTCAAAAAGTTTGATAGATTTGTGCATTGATGCATGCTAAATCGCGCGCGCTCTGACAAACTGCCGTCTATCGATCGATAGACGGCACCTGTGTAGCCAATAAGATTGCGCGTTTACGTGATAGTCGGCCACTGAGGTATGCTAAGGATCTTTAGATCTACAAAATTATATCTCTCATAATTTTAGGAATAAGTGCCATGACTGCCTTATCTTATAATATAAGTATAATACCTGAGAGCTTGCAAAGTACCATATTTACCAAACAAACCCATACAACTTACCAACTCGTAGATAAATCGTGACAGTAACGTTTCCTAAAAAGTTTTCGGCAAAGCAGGTATACCATCCACTATCATTTAACACAGTCTCAGGAAAACTCAGAATGTTATTGGCATTTATCATAGTGCTCGAAAAAGTTTCATTTCCCTTGTACCACGTTATGGTGGGATGAGGGTTTCCAAGTACGGGACAAGAAACTGATACAGGGTTTCCTTCAGATACATCAATACTGTGGCCGTCACTGCTAATCGTTGGGGGATCTGAAGAGACCAAACGCCCGAAAGAGAAAGTACAGCATAAGACCTTTGAAGTTAACACCATGGCGACTGTTGCCTACAGTGCAATTGTGATATCACAAACATGCTTGCAACTGTTGCAGATACTTTGCCCCCGTACTCAATCTCTGTAAATTTTCACTGCAATAGCTTTAGTTTTCCACCACAAATGCCATTGTCACAGTGCACTTGTCTAAAAACAATAAAGCTAAGGAAAGACGTGTTTCAGAAAGCCTTGGATTGAAATGTTTCCCAAAGATGACTAAATTTTAAATGGGAATCGCAAACAATTTTCGCATTCTCGGTATTGGGCTGGATCCAGCTTGTAATTGAGGCTAATGCGCGTCTTTTCAAAATTCAAATGAAGTATAATAAGCAATCTTTTTATATCACATTAGTGGTCAACATAATGATAATCACTGAAAGATTAAACAATTCATTCAAGGGGGTCTGAAGAGATCCTGGATTACGGAGTTGTACTTGGTGCATCGTGCCATCCCTTAATAGCATGCTGGTAGACACGTTCCTTTTTCTGTATGGAAGCACCAGTTGGTTGTGCAGTGAGTATGTCAGAAAAGAACACTCTTACTTTCCTAATACTTCCAAGCAAACAACAATGACATTTAACTGATTAACCTTTTCACTCTCACTTGAATATTGCTTTTGAAACATTTTGAAGCAAACCTACTTTTACAGTGATGGGACCATGAGGTCACACCTATACCAAAGCATAAATAGCGTAATGGTTGTTTTCTTACACTGCACATCGATGTTGACCATTGTAGAGTCCATTCGAAAAGTGTTGTTTGCACTACACCTGTATTCCCCGGCTTGAGCCCTAGTTATCTTGCTGATGTTCAACAGATTTCCCTCAATGATTTCACCAGTGTTCGTGTTCCTCCAGATAACAGTTGGATCTTGTGTAAAGCCATGTGATTGTTAGCATCACCATTTCACGTGGCACGTTTGTGTTCAGTCAGCCTCGTATTAAGGTTTCTGCCAGTCTCACCAACGTAGGAAGCCTGGCAGTCGGAGCATTTGATCTTGTAAACTGCCCCCTCTCTGTTGTTGGGTTCGTCTCTGTCCTTAACGTTTGTCGGCAAGTGTCGTAACGTATTTGTAGGTTTGTGGGCTACACGAATGTTGTAGGGCTGCAGGATCCGTGAGATGGTTTCAGAGGTACCGTTAAGGACGTTCGCACTAATTATTTCTGCTTATCCTTACTGCGCACGAAATTCACACGCCACGTCATGCATCGAGCGCCCGCGCAAGCAAGTAGTAAAGTGAACAATAATAGGGCAAATGCATGGCCATTGCTATAACTTTGCGTGGATTTAGCGAACTTGGATGTTCGTTGACCCCTATTTTTCTTTCGATGGGTCATTTTCTCTACCGATTTTCTACGTTTTTTAAAAAAAAGGATGAAAATCTATCGAGTAGAAGTTTAAATTTTTTGCAAAACGCTAAATCGAATTCCGTTCATTTGTCCTCTTCGATTAACTGTGCGGCAGTTTCAAATGCCTCTTTAAGGGTTAAGATTTGTGAAAATGATGGCAATATTTGAAATTACTAACGTCACACATTCAAATTAACAAATATTACTAGGATAGTTTGCCTCTGTTGAATTATCTTTTATATATTAACCTAAACGCCCTGGAGACCGTTGTGAATTATTTGCACCAATTTATCAAAATCAGACTAGTTTTCCACACGCGTTATCTCTGAAAAGAAGCTGTTGACCCCCGATTTCTATTTCATTTCTGAAACAATTAGATCATTATCTGTGCGCAGTAGAAGTTTTAAAAAAATCTATCGAGTAGAAATTTTTCGCGCGAAACGTCCTTAATGTAAGGTATAGTCACTGTAGTAACAGGTGTGTGGTTTCTGTTCGTTTCGTCAGCTTCGGAAACCGTACACCTGTTACTACAGTGACTATACCTTAGCCACGAGCCACGAGAAATGGTGATGCTAACAATCACATGGCTTTACATCATCAACTGACTAACCACAACATTGACTGGGAGATTGCCCAATGCTTAACCTACAGTACAAACTATTTTCAACGACTTCCTCTGGAAGCTGGTGCACTAACTTAGAACAAATGCCTCTTAACAGATGTCAACCACTACCGGCGCCCTGCTAACGACTTATCCACGACCTAAACAAAACCGACAAAAGGACCTCTTCTAACAGACCGACTTAATTCGACTAACAATACACGGACGTCCAATCGACTACAATAGACGGATCGAAACTGACCTATGACTGATGACAAACTTTACACGAGTCTTTCAGCCAATACCATCATGGCTAAAGTAACCAATCAGTTTCAACGGACCAGACATATAACATGATCGCCTGAAAAACACTATTCACTTGACCCTGAAGATGACTTCCGCTTAGGTTGTCGAAACGTCAGTTCTTCTCAGAACTACCTTCACCCAGACGATCACACTATACGAACTACAGCTGTTTGTTCTTTTTTTTTTTGTAATTTTTTATTTTTTTTTAATTTTGATTTACTATTTTTACATTACTAATACATCATTCCAATACTACATTACAATACCTCATCGTTTGAAAACAAAAGCGTAATTACAAACATATTACTTAAAAGGAAAACATTTTGTCGCCTACAACACAATATAGCCTCATCTAAAATACTTATTATTAGTAAACACACACAGGCATACGCACTCACACATTACATCACAACAAACAAAAAAACTGACCGTGATGTGTTTAAAAATTCAGCTAGAAATCACACCTCTTTATACATTTTAGGTACGGGTGCAACTTACAGTGTTAATTGTTCGCTTCCTAGAATTTATTCCATTTTTTCATATAATCAGAGAATTTATTATTAGACTTAGCTATCTCTCGTTCAAGGTAGTGAATATTTCTAAGCTAATTTATAAAAACCCTAAACAGAGAAAAAGTGTTATTACATCTGCATGAATACAAATATTGCTTAGCAATTAATAATACGTGGTTTACAAATAACTCGTCATCGCATTTTGGCTTTCCTAGAATAATGTCTCTGTTGCTAAGGTTGCTGATTATAATTTTTAAGTTACCAAGCCATTTAATGACATCCTTCCAAAATTCCTTAGCATAGTTGCAAGATATTAATATATGCTCGAGGGATTCGTTTTCGTCACCGCAAAAGGAACATGTTGGCGAATGTACAACACCAATTTTATAGAGAAAATCATGTCATGGTACTTATTTAATAATTTAGATTGAAATTCACGCAGCTTTGTACCTGAAGTAACACAGTGAGATAAGCTATAAATCTCCTTCCAATTTAAGTCATCATTTAAAAAACAGCTGTCGTCTTTCTTTTGAGCAGTGGGGGTTGTAATAATTCTGTTTCGAAGTTCTTTGTAAATAGTTTTGGAAACAACTTTATTAATTAACAACTCTTCCCATTTAATCTCGATTTGCTCTTGTATATCAAAATTCTTTATCACAGTGTAATTTGATTCTTTTAACTTAAATCTCCACTCATTCGGGAAGGGCATTTATAATAGACACCAGTCTGAAAACGTCCAATGGAGTAAGGTCAAGATCCCTCAAATTACATCTGGTTATTAATTCATTATTGTCCGATGTTAGATCTCCTATCTAAAAATTCCCTTTTCCGCCAATGTTTTAAAAAACACTGTTTTCCCGTCAATGCATATAAGTTTATTATTCCATAGTATTGTTTGCAGGATCAAATTTGTATCCTGAACTTCTTGCACACTTTGTATCGCTGCAGCAGAGCATCCTGCGAAACTCTTGAGACATTCCTCATAAATAGATGGAAGCTTTATGGGCAATTTTCTAATGTCGAAATTGCAACATAGAATAAGTTTACCGCCGACCGGTTTTAAGTTGTGCAATAAGATTGACTTCCAGCTACTCGGCTCGTCACTGGCCAATTGTTTACAACGAAGAATTCTCTGAGTCTCAATTATGGACTTCAAGTGTGGAGCTTTAAGTCCTCCGTCTTCTATATCACCTACTAAAACGGAGCGTTTAACCTAATCTTTGCCTTTCCAAATGAACTCAAAAATTATGTTGTTTACTTCCTTTACGAATTCTTGATCTTGATGTTTTTAGAATTGTGTACATTTTTATCTCGTGTACTTTGTTTTTAAACAATAGGCATGCCATATCTGTTGGTTTGTTCTGACGACTTCAACAAATCTTTGTTTAATAGTAATGATGACACCCTTCCCCTTAGCGAAACCGTTCAAATAAACCTAGGCAAGGTCAAGTCAAGAGACTTTTATAAACTGATTAATGTTAAAACTCACAATGAGGATCATACGGGTCCTCTGCGCTGGAGTAGAAATCTATCTATAAATAGCGACACTTGGAGTAAGATTTTTAAGTCATTCAAAAATATCTGCAAAGACGCTAAGCTCAAAGGGTTTCAATTTAAATTCATACATAGGACTATAGTAACAAACAAAGAATTGTTTAGATTTGGTATTAAGCCTGACGACGAATGCCTATATTGCGGAGATAAGGACTCCATCGAGCACACATTCATCGAATGCCCGTTCACAAAGAGTTTTGTGCAAAGGGTTGTTCAATGGTTCAACCAAACAAAACTATGTCAGATCCTTCCAACCATCGAGGAAGTATTGTTTGGCTATTTCTCTAGCGTATGCGATGCACGAATAAAAAAGAAATTCAACTACACCACCTTAGCTATGCGCCAATACATATATGCTAACAAAACCAATAGCAAAGCCATCTCCATCCATGAGTTTATTGACAAATTACTCTT
>Ga0126337_10001826_pt1 | contig 13171 bp, 18 predicted proteins | sample DipCmetagenome_FD_92527 | JGI IMG/M metagenome (GOLD analysis project Ga0126337, IMG submission 92527) | Coral microbial communities from La Bocana,Puerto Morelos, Mexico - Diploria C A metagenome | ecosystem: Host-associated > Invertebrates > Cnidaria > Coral | place: La Bocana,Puerto Morelos... | reverse complement strand
GTCCACTGCGTAGCAGTTTGAACCCAGGTTGCATCACAGCTTTGGACATGTGTGAAGTATGCACCGAAGCAGCCCACTGTGTCGCATTTTGAACACGGTTTACATCATAGCTTTGGACATGTGTGAAGTATGTACCGAAGCAATCCATTCCGTAGCAATTCAACACGAGTTACATCACAGCTTTGGGACATGTGTGAAGTATGTACCGAAGCAGTCCACTGCGTAGCACTATGAACCAGGGTTACATCACAGCTTTGGACATGTGTGAAGTATGTACCAAGCAGTCCACTGCGTAGCACTTACTTTGAAAACGGTTTACATCACAGCTTTGGACATGTGAGGTATGTACCGAAGCAGTCCACTCCGTAGCACTTTGAACACGGGTTACATCACAAATTTGGACATGTGTGAAGTATGTACCGAAGCAGTCCATTCCGTAGCACTTTGAGCACGGGTTGCATCACAGCTTTGGACTTGTGTGAAGTCGGTACCGAAGCAGTCCAACGCAGCGTCGGACATGTGTGACGTCTGCACCGAAGCAGCCCACTGCGAAGAATTTTGAACAAGGGTTACATCATATATAGCTTTGGACATGTGTGAAGTATGCACCGAAGCAGTCCATTCTGTAGCACTTTGAACACGAGGTACATCACAGCTTTGGACATGTGTGAAGTATGCACCGAAGCAGTCCACAGCGTAGCACTTTGAACACGGTTTACATCACAAATTTGGACATGTGTGAAGTATGTACCTGAGCAGTCCACTGCGAAGCACTTCGTTTGAACACGGGTTACATCACAGCTTTGGACATGTGTGAGGTATGTACCGAAGCAGTCCAGTCCGTAGCACTTTGAACATGGGTTACATCACAGCTTTGGACATGTGCGAAGTAACGCGTGAAGCTTGCACCGACGCAGTCCACTCCGTAGCACTTTGAACACGGGTTACATCACAACTTTGGACATGTGTGAAGTATGTACCGAAGCAGTCCATTCCGTAGCACTTTGAACACGAGTTACATCACAGCTTTGGGACATGTGTGAAGAATGTACCGCAGCAGTCCACTGCGTAGCACTTTGAACACGAGTTACATCACAGCTTGGGACATGTGCGATGTATGTACGGAAGCAATCCACTGCGTAGCACTTTGAACACGGGATACATCACAGCTTTGGGAGATGTGTGAATGTACCAGCAGTCCGTTCCGTAGCATACACGAGCTACATCTGTGTGAAGTATGTACCGAAGCAAAAACAAGAACAAGAACAGAAACAAGGACGACAACAACAACAACAACAACAACAACAACAACAACAAGGGCAAACGACAACGACAATGACATAGACATGGACAACACCAAGGGTCTGCTGAGGGATTCAATCTATCTTAATCAGAGCTGTGCATTTAACTCCTTGCAGTCTAGACAATCTGATGGATTGAAGATATTTTACCAATAGTATGGCACGAGCCGGCGCCGGAAGTGTTACAAGGTAGAGACTAGAATTTGTACTCCAGAAAAACATATGCCCAAGAGGACATGACGTCACGCGACGTGACGCGCTGATGTTACACAACGTGACGTGACCTGACGCGCTGACGCGACGCGACGAGCTGACGTGAGGTGACGCGCTGACGCGACGTAGTAACGCGACGTGACGCGCTGACGTGACATGACGTGACGGTCTGACGTTGCATGCCCGGCGTCTCAGGGGCAGACCATTATAGAGAAAACCAACAGAGGATTTGTTTCCTTTGAAGGACAGATCCCAGGTCAAACCTGCGCGATTTCAGAACACTCATGAAAACAACGCCTGCAAGAGCCAAAACTGCATCTAGTTTGAAGAAGAAGAAAAAGGAGCATGAAGCAGGAAAAACAGGCTGCTCATTTTGAACAATGTCAAGTTGAACTTAGCGTAAAACGACACCATCAATGTGAAGTTTACCTGACTGTGAACATAAACACAATAAACGTGAGTTTTTATTTTCGAGAATTGTTTGACATGAAAACAGCAACACGGCCTAACACATTCTTTGCCCAGCTCTTTCACCCATGTTTGCACGTGAAGGTTTTTGCGGCATTTGCAATCATTTTAAAGCTGCTTTGGACCGCACAAAAAAGACCGCACTCCATATTCGAAGACATCGCGCAAACCACAAGTGGTTGAAGCCGGCAAAGAGCAGATGCAGCTGCAACAAAACTTATAACCGCAACGGAACGATTCGAGTTTGTGCCCTGTGTTTCAATCATTCTTATGTCCCAATCATTCAAGTTAAAAGGATGGCTGATTGAACTATGAATACCCTTAAGTTTTGATACAGTTGAGTCCGTTTGTGGCGATGCCTCCAAGGTCGACTCAAACGTGCGCGTTGGAAGATTCGCTTCTTTCCATTTTTTGGTTACAGGCATGGTCAAAGAAATAACGCGCCCAAATTTGTTCGTTGAATCGGATTTGTCTTTCCAAACTCTATGTCTGCAAACATTCTGTCATGTTGACAAGAGTCATGGTAGTAGGGCTCGCTCACTCATCTATTTTCTTCCGGCCTCTTGCACTTGAGCCAATGTATTTGGCGTCTCATCCTTGCAGCAGGGGCCACGCTGTTCACTATCCTGTACAAGAGATTCTCGTAAGACTCGGGGTTGCCATGGTACTCACACTCGACCAACCTCGCATTGCAACACGCTGTCGATCATCCTGGCATAGCGCTCGTGTCAAATCCACTCCAGCTCCAGGATAGTTGCCTTCCACCTGAATTGCACGTAGGTGGGTTTGTTGGCATTCTGGGTCAAGGTATACACCTTCGTGGGCTGCTTCTCGTACCAACCTCTCAATGATGATGGCTCTGAAGGGACCAGGGACAAAGTCAGGTCCCTCACCATCACTCTCCTGTCATGTACAGGCCAGGATCACCGACCTCACTGAGGTCAGGTCCCCTGTACCTCTCATAGTCCCATGAGCACTGTAACTGTCACGGCTGTCATCTCGGCTGTTGTCACCTTCTTCACCTCGATCGTCGGCTTCCTTGAGGGTCATCTCTGCTTCTACTTGCATATCTCTAAGGAAGTCTTTCTACAGGACTTTCTGACACACTGCTAGGACCTTCGATCATCTCCTCTATAGACGAAGTACCTGCGCAACAACAAAGTACTCAGCCCTGCTGTTTCCTCTGTGAAGGCTCCATGAACTCGTTCGCACCTCTGACAAGCATTCTGTAGTAGGTCTCGTGCACATATAGTTCTTCACTGGCGTCCAAGTAGTTCAGGGCCTCATCAATCACGAAGTAGTATCCATCGTCCACTGTCATTGAAGATGCTTCCGTGTGGTGTGGATTCCCTCCTGTGTAGCTGGTTTTCGAGGGGTACATCGTCCTTTCACCACTATATTCAAACATCAAGGCGAGACGAGGTGCTCACCATCAATGCTTCTTGACATCTTCTCGATTGCGCGCCATCCTGTTTCGACCACGGCCACGTCCACCTAGAACTGATAAACACCACCAACGACATAGCGGCAATAGTAGCCAACACCACCACTGGGAAGCCAGCCTTCCATGTAGCGCTCGAACTCCACAAAGTGCACGAGGTACGCAAAGTCCAGGAAGAAGCGCCAAGGCCCTGCACAGGGCCATATCCGTGAAGACCTTGTTCGCCACGAGAGTTACCTGACAGGTCGAGAGAACATTCTTGAAGCAATCCGATCGTGACAACTTGAAGCGCTTGTACCAATCTGTGCGCTACATTCCTCTGAATCCTTCGAGTCGTAAGAACTTCCTCGTCTCTGTCCACTTGGGAGCAGATAGGGTATAAACCACACAAAGTACTCAACAACTTCATGCGTTCCAAACCAAACTTCTTTGTGTTGAGGTCTGCAGGATTCACTCGAGTAGGAATCTTGTGGATGGTGAAAACTCTTTGTCTCAACAATTGCTGCAAGAACATGTGTTTTATCTCCACATGCTTCAGCTTTCCAACACCTGATCTTTGAACAACAAACTTCGCCGAAGAAGAATCCAGGAAAAGTCTTTGTCCAACATCCATTTGGGACCCCGTCAGAAATTGAGCTAACCGATGGCGATACATACATTCAACCATCGTTGAGTTTGCAGCATACAACTCTGCCCCACACGAAGAAAGAGCAACTGTTGCTTGAGCTCTGCAGATGCTCAAGACCAAGCATCCATTGGCAAACACCATTCCTGAAGTCGTGGACCTGCGTGTCAACTTCTCATCACACCAGCTACTGTCACTAGAAGGCACCCAAGGTCCAAGGTCAGAATTGACCTGTCATGGCGATAGTCAGGTTCAACAATCTCTTCCTCGTGCCAACAATCATAAGTTGAGTCATAGGCATCACAATGTCGAGGAAGAATGCCTGAGTCTGAACTGACTTCAAGGTATGAAGCCAAGCGCTTCAAAGCAACAAGAGCTTTCAAGCAAGGGATTGCCACGCACGTTGCCAACACCTTGGTTGAGAATTGCATGTCTGGCCTGTCCTGTGCAATGTACAGGATCAAGCCTAAAGCTGAACGAAACAAACTGGCAGCCTCACCAACCAATTGTTCACCTTCAATCTCAAGATCTGAGTTGTAGGACTCCAATGTCGAATGATAAGGAAGCCTTCGTTTCCTGCAACCACTGACTTTCAACAAGGAGATATAAGCTTGGGGATGTAGGCGCCATTCGGCTGAATGAGAACACCTTCTTGAAATAGAGAAATCTTCTTGAGGTAATACAACACGCTACCTTCACATTGAGAACGTGGTCCATCCACTTTCATTGTCACACTCTTCCCTGCTGTCTCCGTGAACCACTTGACATCCCCCGGCTTGCAAATGAGCAAGATGTCGTCCACATGAACACTGAGAAAAATTCTCCTCGTATCATCAATCAATCTAATGGTGGTTGGGCACACTTGGAAAGGTTCAAAACCAACTGCGGCGCACAAACTGGAAAAGCGCTCATTCCATCTCAGCGCAGCATAGCGCTGAACTGGGAGACATTTCTTGAGTAGCCAGTGTGTTGCTCCATCTTGAAGCAAATTCTGGATCCACCGTGGAATGATGGCCAACATGTACTCCTTCTGGTTGACAAGCAAGAAGGCATCCTTCACATCCAAAGCTGTAACTGCAAGATCAAACAACATCGATAGCACCGGTAAGAGTCTGACTGATGCAAAAGTACTGCTAGGACTGTACTGGTCCATTGGTTTGCCCAGCGCGATATTCTCTTGCAACAATTCTACACCTTCTGCGCCACTGGCCATCTCGAAAACGCCAGTCACTGACAAGCGTTGTATCCACCAAGCTCTCAGGTGGTATAGAATACAGAATACGGATCAGGGGTAACAGACATGATGACATCTAAGTCATGCAATTTCTTGATTTCAGCTATTGCTGCATCAGCATCCAACTGATCTAGATGTTCCTGTGAAACTTGAGGACGTCCTTCTCCTTCGCCACGATTCTTCATCTTCCTCAAGATAGGAAGGGACAAACCCAATTGTTCTTCTGCAAGGCCTACTTCCTCACTCAATGTGGCCTCAAAATCATGTACCACGCGCGCAATTTACTTGGAGGTTCAGAAATTGGAACATCAAGTCTGGGCACTTTAGCCCTGTCTGGGCCGCAAAAGTCTTCAGGCCACTTTGGGATGCTGACATCCATGGCATCACTGCCTGATGCTCCACCTGTCCTCGTAGTTGTTGATGCTGAAGGAAGAATTTGATCCAACGCAGCATCATCAGGAGGTAGTTCAGCATGCAGAGGCATAGTGCAGCAGGTTGTAAAGGATCCAAAGCCCTACCTGAACTAGACTGCTTTCTCTTCATCCTCGCTCCTGCCGCCTTAATAAGCTTGCACATCAGAGCCATCCTTGTCAATGAGTTGCGGTAGTACTGGAAGTAAAAACAACAGGCTTTGCTTGGGAGTAGGTAGCCAGCAGTGTCCCAGTCCAGTCTTCAGGGGCAATGCATCCTCAGCTGACCACAAATTGGCTGTTCGTCGAAGAGCCTTTGTTCTTGTAACTTTCTTCAGGTCCGGCGCCAATCACATCATGCCCTGAAGAGTCTTTGCCCAAGTACACACCACGACGCCAAGCAGGCTTGTACTAGCCAGGCTTGGGATCTTTAACCAAAGTTGGCCAATTTCCCTTACCCGTCACTGCTTGGAAAGGAGCGATCTTCAGGAAATATGCACATGGTATCAACTGTACAACCAAGCTGCGCGCATTACTGCCCAATACCGCAAGCAATGTCCAGCTGGAACCTTGCAACGAATCTCGGCTTCCGAATCAAAGTCTTCTGAAGGTTCCTGATAGTCTGAATCATCCTCTCAGCAGCTGATGTGCGGGACTTGTCATAGTTCGTGTTTGTTGTCACCATTGTAGCCAGTCCCATGCGTAGTCGAACTTCTTTACAAAATTCCAAGCCTCCAACCAACACAAGCTCGTCGTCTCCAACTAATTCAACATCTGAGTATCCCAACAGTCCAAGGAATCGAGATAGTGCATCTCCAACACTACGTTTGTTCCTGACCTTCCCGGGCTCCACATGCACATAGCGAGCCCACATGTCCACCATGAGCAAAACATATCGAGTATCTCCTCCTCGTTCTTCACAGAAGATGAAATCAGCTTGAATAGTACGTCGTTCACGTTGGGCTGCATGTTCAGGATCAGCAACGCCTGCATGATGATCACCATAAGATCGAGTAGCCACACAATGCTGACACCATGGACGGTATGGGATATGTGTGGTCTCATGTAGAGCTCGTTCCCTTGCTGCGGGTTGCTTGGGAATTTCTGCCACTGAAGCTTCTTGAAGCCCTTCTTGGCATTGTTGCATTGCCACCTCAATCTCAGCTCTCTTGAGCGCAAGTAGATGGGCTTTTGCAATTCGATCAAACATCTTGGATTTAAATCCTGATCGGGAAACACCAGCCCATTTGCATCCAGTGCTGAGATCCTTGATGGGTGACTCTCGAGTCAATGGGTGGTCCAGCAGGTTCTGCTTCCATCTCAAGATCTGGAGGTCCTTCAGGCGCTGGTGGTGAAGCAGGTTGACTTGGCTATGAAGGAAGTACCACAGGTGCATCACCTAAGTCAATCGGAACTTCTTCAAACTCCTCTCCATTGATTTCACGCCAATTTCCTCAAGTCCATGATCATAGTCACCCAGCACGGTGAGAAGGTCACACATGTTGGCGCCGTACTCCTTGCTCGCATTCCCAATACTACCAAAAGGGTCGGCTTTGTCCATAAACTTCTGGGATAGTTCCACAACAAGCCATTCAGGACTTACAGAATTCTGAGGGCGTATCAATGTTGAACGATAAGGCAATCTGTTGCCCCACATTGGACGGCGGCCAACGTACCTTCCACCAACAACTTTCAAGAAAGGGGTACGTGTTGTCGTGGCGCCCCATCTGTTGGGCTGTTCAGTGTTGATTTCATCAAAAACAAAGACCACAGCTCGAACATTGTTCCAGAAACTGCTAAAGAACCACCTTGAAAATCACGTAGAGCATGATTTCGATCACTACTTGCATCAGCCAAAAATCGATTTGGCAACATGTCACATCAGAACCACTATCTAAAATCACCCATTCTCCTTCTTCATCTTCAGCAGAATCAGAAGCCAAGTTGATGAATCCGTCATCTTAAGGTTCCTCTTCAATCTTAACCATCTGCACATGGCCATCACAGCAAGTAGAACTTAACGGGGACGAGAGTGATGATGAAGGAATGCGAAAAACTTTTCTCACAATCGTAGCCTGTAGCTTGTAGCTGGACCAGACGCAGTTGTTGCTCCACCAGGTGGTACTGGATGAGCTGGTGCTGCAGGAGGTTGAGAGGTTTGGCCAGGATAAGGCACACATTGTTGAAGTAAAGTAAGTCCACCATGTTGTTGGGGTTGTCCATACGTGGCCTGAACTCGATTGACTCCCATACTTTGAGGACAGTCACGAGACCAAGGGCCATAGCCAAAACACATGGAACATTGGTTGGGCCCCACTTGACCTTTGGTCTGACCCTTCTTTCCTTTGCGATTTCCAGAGCCTCGTCCTCTGCCACGTCCTTTACCTCCTTCCTTTTCCTTTCACACTTTGTCTCCTTTACCACGTCGTCGGCCAAAACTCCAAGCTCCAACATCCCAGCTACCACGTCCACCTTTTCCTCCTTTGTACTTGCCCTTGTCTTTGCCTTTGCCCTTCGGTCCACCTCCATTGGTGATGGTCCTCCACCATCAGGCTTTGGAGTGTCTTGAATGGCTTTGAGTACCTGCTCTTGAGTCCAGCTCTTTGACACACGCTCATATAGTTCATGATGTGCTCTCTCACCTGAGCATAGGTTGAGTCATCTTTGATGTTGAGTCACTCCCAAGTAGGTTTATCGACTTTGGCTGTGTGGGGGCGCCGGGCGTTCGGTGTCGGTTGGTGCTTGCGTTGTGAGGCAATGGAAAGGTAGTCCTCGAGTAAGACTGCTGGGTGTCTCCCAGTCGTCTGATTTGTACTTGTGGTTGGAGTTCGGCTGTGGGGGGGTTGTGTGGTTGGTGGTAGTTTGCTTGAGGTGTCTACTGGAGTTGCCATGGCGTTTGTCTGCTGAGTGTCTGTTGGACTGAAGCCCAGCGCATGGTGCGCCACCATGCACAGGCGTGGCCGTGAAATGGCTTGGGCGTCGGTATCACATTCTCTACGACAGAATGTATTCTGGCATCGTGGAGTTGCTAGCGGATGGGGAGGTCAATGATCATGTGTTGTAACAGGGAACCATCGTTGCCTGATGTGCCTGGTGGGTTTGTCCGGATGCGTCAATGGTCTTTGCATGGTGGTGCTGCTGTGATGAATATGGGCATGTTGTAGAGGAGATGTCCTCGGATTGATCACCAAGGTCGTTGCTGTTGATGTGGTTGATGTCTCCCATGTGTGTGTGTGTGATTGATGTGGAATGTCTGTTGGAAATCGCGGACGCAGGCTGTCCCACCAAAGTGTCTGTAAGGCGTGGAGCCCCAAGCGTTGTAGTGCTAGTGATGCGGCGCCAATGCCTCTGAAGAATGATGAATGGATGACAGGTTGGTGTTGTAGAATTTGTTGCAGCAGGCTCAAAACTCCGGGTTGGTCAGCTATCGGAGATGCTGCAGTCTCCGGGCTGCGCTGTCCCTAGTACTTGCCCTTCCATGGGCCTCCGCGTTGCCCCTTCTGTTGTCCTTTGGTGTTATACTGTTTGCCTTGTCCCTTGTAGGTGGGAATGCTTGTTGGTTCTGTGGTGGCGGTGGTGTGGGTGGAAACGGTTGTGAGTATTGTTGGATTGGGCGTGGGCTAGGACCGTATGTCTCCACGTCTTTTGGTATCCCTTGGGTGCTGCCCAGTAGCCTTTGCCTTTTCCCTTTCCCTTGGCCTTTGCCTTTGTCTCCTTTCGGGCATTTGGGCAAAGGTTGGGGCAAAATGTCGGCAAGGACTGGGTCTGAAAGGAGGCCTTGTGTGATTTGTTTGAAGGTGCTGGATGTTCGCACGTTGACTGCGATTTCCCATGCGAAGGTGTCCCACATGGCTGTGATGTTCGGGTGACGTTGGGAGTTGCATCTGCTCATTTGCTTGAATCTGTCGATATAGGCGGTAACTTCGTCTTCTGTCCCTATCTGGATGAGGACCCAAGCCCAGTTGACGGCTCGCAGGGCGTCCAGTATCATCATGGGTGTCTGTGCGTCCCAGTCTTTCAGCTCTTGCGGGACCAATGCGTTGTTGGATGTGTCAATGGTGAGTGTCCTGTCGAGTTTGTCTCTCTTGACGGTGGAGTTGACTGTGCCTAGTGCCGTGAATGTGCGGTTGGTGATGATTTCTCTAAGTGTGACTGCAGTGTAAACTTTGGATTTGTGATGTTCGTGCCACATTCTGACCAGCATCTTTTCTGCTCCCAGTACTGTTTTCTCCGGCAAGTGTCTGGTGTTGCCGGAGTTGTCGCGGTATGCTTGAATGAGGCGTTGGTATTTTTGAGGTGGCCAAGTCTTGGGGACTTTGTCGTCAATGTTGGTCGGAGTCGTGGCTGGTCGTGTAGCTGGCGTGGGAGTGGGTGTCGTGGTATAACAAGGCTGCTCGTTGGAGGTCATGGTCGTCCTTGCATCGGAGGTACGCTGCTGTGAGTGCACGGCACATTGCGGCAAATTCGTCTTCGTCTTGGTAGTGTTCTTCTCGTTGGTGTTGTATCTGACCGGAATTTCTGTGTCCATGTTTCAAGGCTGTTGGTGTCCTTGCAAGAACACCAATGCGAGTGCGGGTTTGTGTGTGACTCCCTTGTGTCGGAGAAACTTGTTCATTGCGTGGTCTATCGGTAGGCCACACGCATCAAAGACGTTGGAAAGAGCGGCCATGGTATGAACTATATAGTTTGAATGAAAATGGCTGCCATGCATGAATGTCTACGTGCACATGTGCGTATGATGGGCATGGAATATCCGTGGTGGAATGCGGCTGTCTATACGGATTGGTCCTTTTTCGGTCGGTGCGGTCAGGCCTGGTGAGATTCACAAGTCTGCATCGATGTGCGGGAGCTCAATCTCCTCGTGAGTGGGATCCTGGTTGTGTCGGAAGCATTTCCGGCATATGTTCTCCGTGGCTGGAGAAAGGTCTTCCAGAAAGTATATATAGTGCCAGCCGCAGATGGCGTGTGAACGGCGGTTATCTGTGCAGAATTCCAGTGTGGCTGGGATGTGTGCTGTGTTGCAGTTGCTGTGGACAAATCAGCGGACAATCCAAAATTGGTTGTAGGATTTGGCCATCTAGTCTCGGACCAGGGTCCGGGTGTGTGCTTCTGTTGCCGGTGGTGGTGCTTGTGTTGGTCTGGTGAGACATGAGTTCTGGATGTACCATTTGACTGCTTCGGACCCCCATCGTCCGATGAGTTGGATGGCATCGAGGTCATAGCGGATTCGAGTGAGGCATTGTGCTCCGGAAACTCTGCATACATGTTCGGAGAACTGGTTCGAAGGTCGGCCGTCAGGGCCTTGACGTTGGAGTTCGGCGTTGGTTGACTGGATGGCTGTGCGAAAGATCTGAATGATCGTGGTCTTGGCTGATGTGAGCCATCTGGTTCTGGGATGAATGGTATGCATGTCTTGTTCTGTGGGAACATGGTGCGGGCTCGCTTCTCGTGTCTGTTCATGGCACGGTATGGGCAAATTGGGTTCTTGTTAACTTTGTAGCAAATGCAGTTGTGTCCTCGACGCATGTGCCTGTTGCGTCGTTCTTCTGGATTGGCAGTGTGAAGAAGGTGGTGACTGCATGTGATGTGTTTCGGCGCCACACGTGGTGCATCTTGTCTGAAGCGGCTTCAATGCCTCTGAGCATCCACTAGCAGCAATGTCTCGCGCTGTTTCGATGTGGAAGTATCACCTGGAAGGTGTCTCATGTTGATCGAGAGGTGTCTGAAAGAGGTCAAATTCAAAAGATCTTTGAACGGTGTGGGGCCTGACCCGCGCTCGATGGATCTGATGACTCGCGCAATGAGCGCCGTGAGCTTTTTGGTGGGAGGATGTTGGTGAGTTGATGGAGTGGTCTGGCCCTAGAGTCTCTGGGTTATTAGTCTTACCAATGGAGCCCAAGGTTGTAGGATGGTGTCCTTGTAGCAAGTGCTCTGAATGCCAACTGTTCTGCGGCTGTGCATGTGCTGCTGTGCATGTGCGTGTGTGCAACCGTGGCCTCTGCATGTGGGTGTCCGGCGCCATCTTTGAGTGAACCTTGTAGAGCACGGCAAATCCAAGCACGAGGAAGCCAAAAGGTGGGGCCGTGGCGGCGGACAAACTCAGGGTGGTAAGTGGCATAGCAAGCGTAATCGGTGAAAAGTGAAGGGCAAATCATGGTTATTGTGGACGTATTCACAAATGGTATCGGATTCGATGTCTGGTGAGACTTGTTGTGCGATGTCTGGAAGTGAGTTGCAATGGTTGACCATGAATAGTCGAAGTTGGTGGAAATCAACTTCATCTGGATTGGAAGCATTTGGTGAAAGGTTTCCAGGACCAGCGGCAGCCATAGCGCAATGGAAAAGATGTGAGGAAAGGAAAGAAAAACTTCGAGCATGAGTGCTTGAGCCGTGAGCCAAAATGGCAACTGAGTGACATGCGTCAAACTCTCATGCGTCAACCGTGCCATGTCAAAACTCAAATTTCCAGTTCGCTTCTGATTGTTACTGCACAAGCGATGTCGGTACGGCTTTCAACATCATGACTGCAGTTTTTCCATATCTTTGTGGACCAAGTACCTGACTTATGCAAACCGATTTGAAGCCCATGGTCCTACAAAGCCATTTGTAGTAACAAATTTGGAAGTTTGTTGCCGTTCCTCTTTGGAACATATTCATGTACTCTAAGCCCAAATCGATGCCAAAAGGTTTGCAATGCGTGACATTCCAATAGGTTGCGCTGGAGACGCTTTTGGCAAGCTGGATGCGTATAGGCCGTATAGGTGTAAGAAAAGAGATGCGTTCCGCATTGTTAGAGCATGTAAGAAAATATATTGATCGAAGGAAGTTTAAATAGAAACTTCCGACAATATGGAGAGTTGAAAAGCAGATGAAAAGCACAGTAGTAGAGTAGTCAAGGCAGCAGAAAGAAGATGCAATAGCGCGAAAGTCAGAAGAAAGAAGATACATCCGTCCCAAATGTTAGAGAAGTCGCGAAATGCTGTGTTGTTTCAATGATTCATGCGTCGGGTCAGTCGAAAAGTAGGCCCGTTAAAGCGGCGGGCGCGGAGTCAAGTGGTCAGAGGATAAATCAAATTTGCACGCCGCTGTCGCGAAAAGCACGTTTTGCAGTGAAAATGCACTCAACACCTCCGTTTCGGAGCACTTTTTGAAGTTCTGATGTCGAAAAATTGCACACCGCTGTGGCGCGAAGCACATTTGCAAGTGAAAATGTACAAATACCTCATTCTCGGAGCACTTTTTAAGTTCTGAAGCTGAAAAATTGCACGCTGCTGTGGCGCGAAGCACATTTGCAATTGAAAATGTACAAAAACACCTCAGCCTCGGAGCACTTTTTGAAGTTCTGATGTCGCAAAATTGCACGCCGCTGTGGCGATAAGCGCATTCAGAAGTCAAAATGTTAAAACTGAGGGTCTGGGAGCACTTTTTGAAGTTCAGATGTCGAAAAAATGCACGCCGCTGTGGCGAGAAGCACATTTT
>Ga0126337_10001822_pt1 | contig 13176 bp, 3 predicted proteins | sample DipCmetagenome_FD_92527 | JGI IMG/M metagenome (GOLD analysis project Ga0126337, IMG submission 92527) | Coral microbial communities from La Bocana,Puerto Morelos, Mexico - Diploria C A metagenome | ecosystem: Host-associated > Invertebrates > Cnidaria > Coral | place: La Bocana,Puerto Morelos... | reverse complement strand
TGTTGAATTTCTCAAATAGGAACCATGCATTTAACTATTTATTTTAGGTTGTCAGAAATTGGTATTATTACTTGCGAGGCCGTTCTATTTTTCTGGAAACTTTGGAGGCATTCTACGGTCCGGTACAATCGACCGGAAAACGATGTTCCGCTCGCCACTGGAAATTTTCGAAATTACGGTCTTACGGAAACCGCGCCGAATTCTGTAACATTGATTCAGTGTAATTTGGGTTTTTGGAGACATCACCGACGTCTATCAGCTTCATGCTTTGTCAAGTTGCCTTGCCACACTCGTCTACGGCATAAAATTGAACTCAAATCTTGCTAGTTTTCATTCTTTTTTTGCCTTCGGTGACAAAAGTGTTTGGTGTTGGTCAGGACGACTCAGCTAACCTTGCAGATCAGCCAGTGTTTCCCATGATTTGCCTGGCTGCCTATTTTGATATTTGTTTTTTTCTTACATGTTATGCAAATTGTATCTTTGGTCCACTTTTGGTCAATATTTGCAGCAGATGGTCATATTTTGTCAGTTTACTTTCAGTGGTTTCGTATTTTTCGATTTACTTCAGACACTCTGCCTGAGGGTTGTACCGGGGGCGGTCCAGTTCATTTGACAGACATCCTTAAGCTTGACTTTTGATACAGGGACTTGGCCTCGTTAAATCCTGGCAAATTTTGATGCTGAGCAGCAGTAGTCATTTCCCAACTGCTACTGTCAACCAACAAAAACTACAACAACATAGGAAATCGCTCAGCTGTTGAACAATAATAAACATCATCTATCTTTTAATGCAAAATCACAATCTTAGACAAAGAGTTATTTTTATTGATATTGATTCTAACATGTCTAGTACGAAGACAATTCAAACAATATTTATTTGATATATTTGTTGTTAGTTACGAAAACATATAATGAAGTCATTTTGAGTTAGATTCTTTTCGCTTATCTATATTTTGTCGCCAAGCAAGTATGGACAGCAAGTCTGTATATTGTTGTTTTGTATTAATCATATTTTTTTTGAGAAAAGGCTCAGACAAAAATCGTGACAATTTAATCAAGTGGGTTCTATTTTTGCAAAAAGAAGCAAAGGTCGATAATCACGTGGAATATTTCAGCAGGCACTCGTTCGTCAGGTAATGGCTTTGGCAGCTACGATGACCGCAAAAAATGGTAGTTTTAAACGGAAAATCCAGACATATACAGGGTTTAGTATTTCGAGGATTCTTTGCGAACCTATGCACGAGTAAGCGTCCTGTTACAAAGACTAATTCCTCAATGAACTAGATGTCAAAACTAACATTTGCTAGCAGTTTTTTTTGAAAAGAAAAGATCCTCTGAAAAATTCTTCAGTTTTGTCTTCCTCCATGACAAAAGTAGCAGTCCTTTCTTAGTTTTCCCAAAATACTTTTACTAGTGTATTATACAGTTAAAATATTTTTATTTCTTCATTCTGTTCTTTATTAGTCTGAATTAGGTTTATTTTTATTATTTTATTCATTTGTTCATTTATTTACGATATTTGTGTGTTTGTTGGTCTCCTTCTGTATCAAAATGTTGAGATGTTAGTGATGTGTTAGAAAAATATATTATGTGTGGTTTGATGCATATAACAAGACCATACGGGACCAACTCGGGACCCGCACGAGACCCGCGCTGAGCACGCAGGTTGCGGTGCCCATACTGATTTGTTATGAGGTAACAAGAGGCTGAGTTGTCGAGGTTAAATTAAGTTCACGGAGATTACATCTGATATGAACATTTGGGACAGTCTGCAGAGCTAATCCTAGTGTATTTCCGCGAAAAAATGTGGAGCAAATGACCCGCCACTTAATAAGCTTAAACAACTGTCAGGCTAATCACAAAGAAAGAAGACGTCTCAACACAGTAAAGAAAAGACAATTGAACAATATGGAGTAAAGAAACATCATGAGAACAATACTGGCAGACTCACAGCATGTTAAAAGTATGTCTGAGAACGCTACCAAGTCATTTGTCACCCAACAGTACGTTATTGTACCATGACAGTATAGGTAATGAAGCTTACTTGTTTAGTATTAGAATTATTACTTGTTAATTGTTCGACTTCAGATTAGTTATTTACTTATTTCCTATAGTAATAAGTAGAGCAAAATCAAAAGAAAATGAAGTGTTTTCCTGCGTGCATTAGCACGCCAAAATATTAGGCTCAGGAAGCTAGGCATGTAAAAATAGCACGAGCGATCGAGGTGTGCTATAAAACTTGATATCGCCTGTTATCTTACTACAAAGCAGGGTTTCGGAATTTTTCCCTTTTTTACTCAAGTTCTGTTTCGTTCTCCAACGATCAATTACGTCATTTACTGGTGGATTAAATGCTTAGTTCCTTGTACATTTTTCCGCATCTTCGTACAGTCACCAGTAGTACCGAAATAACCTTTTGTCGACGTGTATAAGGTTAAGAAATCACTCAACATTCAGCTGTTTTTTTTTATTTTATTTATAACTTATAAGAATAGAATATCGGTTTAGGAGGCCCATACATCCGGAATAAGCTCAATATTATATATTATCGGCGCCGATTTTCTGCGTGGAGGAGGTCTATTTAAAGAACTGATATACAAGTTGACCTTGTACGTGCTGTACTTTTTCCTAGGAGTGGTTTCAACTTTCAAGGAATCAGTTAAAAAATTGTTCAGTTGCTGTAAGTCACGTTCAGCTCAGGTCACGTTCCTTTCTGCCCGAAGAACAATAGATACCAAAATAATAAATAACATCTCAAGCAGAAAAAGATAATTGTATGTTATTGTCTCGACTTGTGCTGTTGTGGTTCATTTCTGCATGAGCTGGTCACGGGTTTTTGCTTTCTTGCGTAATTCATTGTCAGAATTTTTCAAAAAATATTCTCGACACGGGAGAGCTTTTTACTGAAAGGTTTGACCTCTCGAAAGTGATCCTTTCAGGAGCCAACACGTTTCGAATTTCCTTGTGATCTTGTTATATAAAAATCCATTTAGACGAATAGTGACTGAATATGACTCGACATACCAGCCATTCAGCCGGATGCGTTTATTTACCTCCGAAAGTGTATCTCATCATGTGCGCGGGCCAATATCAAGCTTAATACGCTGCCGAATAGTGCGGTATTGTTGGTGAAATAATTGAAGTGGGTGATATCTGCTTACTTTATTTGTTCTCAGTTGGTATTGCCCTAGTAAGCGATAGCGATATTGCGTGTTCCATTGAACGTGAATATACGCTAAGACGACAACGTGCGAGCCGCTTACGGCAAACTGCTGTCAGTAGAGTGTTTGATCCATTGGAACTCAGCTTTTTGAGGGTGCTACATGTACATGTTAACAGCGTTTCTTGTTACTCTGCTAGAGCTATGAAGTTTGAGGTAATGTTAGTGTGGTCTTTTCAATAGCTTCGATTCAACATTTCATATGGCGGTGCCGGTTTCTAGATATCAGACAAAATACTGATAATACGTGTTTCAAGTAGCTCTTAAAAGTGATATTGATTGAGCAACAAACAGATATTGAAAGCTGTCATTACTGATAAAGCCACAGTAGTGAGTTAAATAGTTTTGTTTCCATAATAATTCATCTTAAAATCAGTCTTTTGTATCGGTTCTTTAGTACCTCAGTTGTAAAAGCTTGATTAGATTCTGTAAATTGCTCATTTTGTTACTGTGTTAATACGATAGTAAAATGCTATTTGTGCGTAACTCCTTTTATCACAACACGCTAAGCCAGGTGCAGTTAACTATTTTACGAATTGTGCTTAGCGATTTCTGTGCTGAAGTGACTCAGCAGTAACTAGGCGTAACAGGTAAATATTTTCCTTCCTTTTTAATCTCTTTCTTTCTCAATTCTTTTCAGCTCAAGTCAGGAGAAACTTGCGTGAGTTCAGGAAATTCAACGGAAGACGAGAAAGATATATCAAGAGACAGTAGTATTAAGTCTGAACACGAGGTTTCCTCGCGCGGCGATATGTCAAGCTATTACTTTTCCTCGCACATGCATCAACGCGATGGAGCTAAACCACGTGGAAGACCCACGTTCAGCCACAGGTCCAAGTCAAATGGAGATAAACGTGGTCGAGGAACCAGTCGACCCGCGGCTCGCCCGGTTGTTCGGGAAAGGGAACCCTATCCTGATCGAAACTCAGAATATGAGCCCAGTCAGCAGCGCAAGAACTCACACCATTATCAGAGACATAGTAGCGAGGTTTCGCGCAATTCTGGGCGCTATGGTTCCCCCGTGCGGAACGCAAGACTCGTGGAAGATTCTGAGGGAAGAAAATTATCCCCGGCCAGTGACCCGGGAAGTAAAAGATACCAACAAATAGATGAGAATAAAACAGCTAAACTTATATCCCATAGGCGTGACGCGCCGCGGGAAAAACAGAGACTCACGCAGGATTTAGCGCGACAAAAGAGATTACTCAGCGAAGATATTGCGCGCGCTGAACTCTTGCAACGCGAACAGCTCACGAAGAAGTTTGCCGATATCTTCGACAACAAGAAAGAAGGCCTTGGGACGGACAGGGCGGTTGTGGAAGTGGATGACGAGAAGGTTTGCAAAGAAAACTGTCACGAGCAGCTGTGTCTCGAAGGAGACAAAGAGTGTAGTCATTCTATGTATGAGCGATGTTACGGTGACCATTCCCCTGAGTACAATAATGAACATACAGACCAGGAGAAGAACGATATTGTTTGTAAACTTCCAGTCGAGCGAGAGTCATTATTTGACAGATTTATGCGCAGAGGAACTGTACAAGAAATGAAAAACATCGAATTTGTAAACGAGAGTAAAGTTGAAGTCAAAGGGATTCGATACAAAAACAACTCGGGTACAAGCCCGCCTCATTCAGAAAACGCGGTATCCGAAGGAGTGCAGTGCAAAGCAGACAGCGTCACCAATCGACCTGAATTTGAGCCGTTAAAGTTTGAGAACGTTTCTGATGACGATCTTGCTTTCAGTGATGCCGATATAGAAAAGGCTGTTGTGGAAGATAGAAACATTTCGGACGGGGAACATAAAACTAATGGTGGAAGCCCAACTTATCCAAAGACCTTGAGCTCCACCGAAAACGGACTGGATTCTGCGTCGGAAACAAAATGCAATGGATTAGAAGAAAATTGCGACTCGATAGATTCACCATCGAAAACCGACTTGTTCTCCAAAGAAAGCTTGATGAACAATCTTGGGTACGTGTCTTGTGAGTGCCCTAGTGAGGAAGGAAATTCAACCTGTGATGATAAAACTACCGAGAGTAGTCTTATGTGTGACAGCGTGGATTATCTACAACCTAATGACCCAGATCACAGCAGTATCAAAAGCTCGAAAGTTGCGCGCTTGATGGAAGAGCCCGACATGCAATGCGAGCATTCCAGTAAACACAGCAATAATTGTGAGCCACCGGGAACTAATGAAGTTTCTTCGTGTGGTGCTGTAGATGAAATAAACAATGGAAATGATATTGAAAACGAGAACACAGATTTGTGGAACCATCATCCCTACGGTCTTCAAGTCTCTGAGAGTCAGTCGACAGACACTAACAAAAACGAATGTTCGGAAAAGGATACTAAAAAACAAGCAGGTTACAGTGTGGGAATCCCTGAAAGCAAATCTGGAAAAGAAAATTTGGAAGTTAAGGACGTTCAAGGGAAAGGAACCTCACCGAACATTTCATTTAATGGTGAACAAAATTCAGAAAATGTTGCCAACGAATCGGAACTTTCAAACATCGAAGGCATGTCGGATGCTGGTGAACTCAGTGAGCCCGAGGGTGGAGCAGCAGTGCCCCGCGGAAAAATTAAGAAAAAGAAACGCAAAAAACCGAAAAGCAACAAGAACATTCATAAACCAGTTTTGAATAACCCACGTCGGAAATCCAAGGCAACCAAAGTTCGTCCAGCTGTTAAAGACGCTAATTCAAGTAAAGCAATTAGGCAGCTTGATTCTGAAAGCGACGATGATACACTACGTAGCAAGAGTAAAGAGGTATGTGAAGCAGTACAGCAGGCGGCAGAAGGCAAGGGCTTCTTGAAAGACACTCCAAATGCGTGTAATGAGTTAATGACTTCAAGAGGTTCTCCTAGTCACGGGTCAGTAGACAAGGATATAGATAACAATACTCTTAGAGAGGCTGATTCAACTGCTCTCCAAGAAAGCGGACAGATTGAAAACGATGATGGGAACGTAAAGCAATCTCTTTCTCCGAACGAAGAATGCTATCGCGCAGATCATACTATCGAGGAGGTTGTTGCTATGGGGACTGTTGGCTCAGATAACTATGATAGCGCGCAGGAATTGAACGCAGACCAACAAAAAAGCGCAACGGAGGAAGATGGAAAAAGAGAACAAGCCAGGACAGAAAAACGAATCGGAAAAACGAAACGAAGGAGCGACGAAAAGGAAAGAGATAGAGAGAGATCCACACCGCCTCATCTTATCAGCCAAAACCGTTACGCGCGAGATCTGCCGAGACACAACTGGCTTGTGGAGCGGCTACTGCAGCAGAAAAAACTCTGCGCCGAGGACACTCTGCAGCATGCAAGAGATACAAACGACGAGCAAGATAGAGAAGATAACCAAGCTGGCAAAGAAGATGAGCTTTCTCACTTAGGGGAAAAAGAGAACATGACTGATAAAGAGGACACAAGAACGTCGCCTGTTGATCTGACCGAAAAACCTGAAGTCCGTGGCGCGTTTTCTCCGAAACAGCAGAGCGATCACGAAGATTCACTGAGTTCCCCACGGGATGGCTTTCAAAATGAACTTCATAAGAGTTTCTTACGAAGAAATTTTCCGCCTAATGTACCTAAAACATTACCTCGATTAAAGCCTTCCTCGCCTGACCCCAGTGGTGGAAATGAAAGTGGTTTTAAGTCGATGGAAAATAAACCTCCGCCACCGCCTTTAAAACACGCTTTGTCATCAAAGGAAGCTTCTGGTTTAGAACCTTTACCTAAACTGAGAAAAATTGTGGATGACAAAGGAAATACAGAAGAACCACAAGAGAAAGAGTCACTTACGTCAGACAATCAACGGAGCGGCGAACCTGCTACAATTGAAACAGAACAACCGCGCAAAGTCATGAGCCCTATTGAGATTCTAGATGATGATGAAGAGAAAAAGAAACGTACTTTTGACGACAAGGTAAGCATCAGTGACGATTCACAAGCAAGTCATGAACATTCTACCTCCAAATCTAATGATTCAAGCCTGAAGGAGGGACCGAAATCACCCATAAAGTCATCAAGCAGCTCTTCACCAGACAGAGTAACGCATTTCTCCTCAGGAAAAAAGCCTTTTGGTGCAGTGAATCCTACAATTCCTGGGAGTATGAAGGACAAATTTGGCCGACCTATGCACATGCCACCCCATCGCGCCGCCATTTTGATTCCAGTTGTGCCAATGCATGATGGAAATGGTATGCCCATATCACCTGGCCTCGGTCCTACATCTCCACATTTGAAAGGCTATTCTCCCAGAACATTTACTCCACATCTTCTTACCCATAGTGCAGCAGTACCTGGGCCGGGCATGTTTGGAAATCCCATGTCCCAAGCAGGGCGCTATCCTGCAACCAACTGTGGACACCATGTGCCTGGCAACATGAAATCTGGGATAACATGCAAACGGGACGTGAACTGTCCTTTTCACGGCAACAACCCGAGAGGTATTCATTCTGGAATTGTCGATATTCCAAGCCATCATGGTCCGATTCACCCCTTTGGACCTCACAGCCTCGATCATTTGTCTGCAGTTATGGCACGTGAACGTCGAGAGTGTGACAAAGTCCAATGCCGGCAACCAGACTGTCAGGCATACCAACCAGATAAGCAATCACCACCCAGTAGGGACACCCTGGGGGACAAATCGGTCCTGCAAACACCAAAAGTGGTGAAGCCTATCGCACATGTTCCAGGAAAGCGACCTCCATTGATGCTGTCTCATCTTCAGCAAATTGGAAAGCATTCCCCTGCTACTCTGAGAGAACTGGAAGCTTTACACGAGGAGAAAGCTCGGCGCTTTGGAGGTGATCTTTTGCGTTCACCTCATCAACTCCAGAAGTCTCCTGAAAGGCCCCCCAGGGAACAAGTCGTACCTAACGTGCCCCCATTGCATGAGCGGAGACCCCTACATCAGCCGCTTACCTTGTCTGATCTCAACCGCAGAAGAGAGGAAGAAATGTTGAGAGTGAGGGTGGATGAAGGGTTGAAATCCAAGACACTCCCTGGGGAATTAATGCTGTCCGGTCTTCCTTCACCCTCACGTGGACCGTCTAAGTTGGCAACTCCACCGCATTCCAAGGACCCGGGCTTGATCTCTCCTGGACGAGGATCCAGCTCGGAAACATCACCTTTAGATAAGAGGGACCAAGCCATTTCATTACGACGCCTTGTAGAGGAGAGGGAACCGAGCTCTATCATGAGTGAGTTTCTCAAACCTGGACCCCCACGCCTTCGATCGTTAGATGAAGCAGATGTAAGAATGCCATCTGAGCGGCTGCGGCGCGAAGAGCTGAGCAGAGCACCTAGCTCGTCCTTTGTAAGGTTGCAGTCAGCAAAAGATGCGGTCACACACTCTGGAAAGTTGTCGGATGGCAAAGAAGGGCTGGGTCCTCGAGGGATAGAACTTTTAGGAAAAGCTGGCCGTCTAGAAAGAGACCGAAATACGGAGTCATTACACAGAAATTCAAATATCGTCAACCCAGGTCTTCGACTGCTAGATGATAGAATGAGACAAAATGGTAACAGGGAGGGACAACGCCCCAGAGAACACCTCAGTCCCGAAACGGAACACAGGCTTCGCCTGGAACTGTCAGGAGAGCACAAGGCGAGAAGCAGGAGTTTAGAGAAAGACACAAGAATGGAACTTAGAGACAAAGAACGCCCTGAGGATCGCTTACTGTTGCGTGTTGGGGACGATAACGGCAGGTCAAGAATGCCATTTGAGCTCTCACCACCTCTCCGTCACAAAGTGTACCCGGACAGGTCATTCCTGACAAGTGCGACTCTGCCTGGTAGGATAGATCCCCGGATGGCTGCTCTGCACGAGTTGGAGATGCACAGGCGCGGTGAACCAATTCGAGCTTCGGAGCCTTCGCACCGTGAGCTACTAAGTAGAATGGCTTCATCCTTGCCTATTACTAAGGGTGGCTCAACCATGGTAAAATCCATCTTTGTGCGACCAGATGTTTCGTTAGAACGGAGAGGCTCCGACTCCGCTCGATTGCCCTCCGATGTTCCTGTGTATTCCCCGCCTACTTCCCTTGCCTCTCGAGAGTATGGGCTGATCATGAATTCACGGCAGGCCATGGAGCGACTGGCTGCCGCAGCAGGAAAACCAGAAAATCACTTAGCAGATGTTGGAAAGGACTTACCACCGCATATCAGACAGGTTAGGTCACGGAGCAGTAGAAATTGAAACCTTTTGTCCCTGTCCTAACTGTTCATTAACTTCCTCCGGTTTCACCGGAGCATTCTTCTATACTGTCGAAAAGTACTCCAAAATTCAGCTTTGTCGCTCATGTCAGTCTGTTGCTTTGGTTTAGCAGGCCCGTAATCGGCCCGTGGGCAATACGGGAGAATATTGCCCGACAATTGGTGACCTGAGTATCAGCCTTCTTCTAAGGCCTAGAAAAAGAAAGGCCTGATACTCGGGTTATACAATTGGCCAATCAGAGTGCGCGTACAAACACAAGCCATGAATATAGTATAGATTATTTATTTTTTACTGTTTACTTCTCTAACAGGACATTGAACGTGAGCGAGAACGAGAAAGACAGCGACTCAGTCTAGAACAAATTGAAGCCAACAGAAGACTTCTTCACGCAGAACTTAAAGACAAAGTGAACCCACTAGTATTCAGCAAAGATCATCAACTCAGAATGGAGCAAAAGCGAGATCAGATGGACGCAATGAGAGCTAGAGAAAAGCGACTGGCTGACCGTGAGCGTCTACTTTTCATGGAGAGAGTTGCACAGGAAAGAAAGAGAAGATTTAATGAAATTGACTCTCATAGCGGAATTCTAATGCGTCATCCCTCGCCTCCGCAGTACAATCATGGCACGGAACGTGAAGAGTACGAAAGAGTGAAAAGACTTAAACTTAGTGCGCCTTCGGTTTCCTCTTCTGCTTCTGGTCAACACTCTAAGCACTTGAGTTCAAGTGCACTCACCTTAGAAAGGAAAGAGCCACCCATGTCGAGTCCCAAAGATCATATAGTGAACTCTGCTTCTCAAGTAAGAGATAAATTAAACGAATCGACAGACACCAGAGTCAGTCGACCACGAGAAAACGAACTGGTTAGCAATGCACCAAACAGTGCGGCAATACGAGATCCCTTATGGCATCGAAATCGCGAGCAACCGGCTCGTTCGCACGGAGTAATTGATAGGAAAAGAGCTGGAGTACATCCGGTAGCGGCACTTCACGGATTTGTGCAGTCCAAAGGAGGGCCACTCATGCCCCAACGGGAGGAAAGTAAAGGCGGCGCTGGCAGAGCAGACGACGATGGAGTGAACCGCTGCTCAGTGTGCAAGCGAGATGCCTCGTTTCTGTGTTCTGGCTGTCAGGCGGCCTGGTACTGCAGCTCCGAGTGTCAGGTGAGCATTTGAGTAGAACAACGGACAAACTTGACAGAAATAACCTCTCATTAAAATTGATAATTAACAAAGATGTATATAGGAACGGTTTTCATTTTGGTGTGGAATAAAACTCGAATTTGCCTTGGTGTTCCAATGCTAGGTCTTAATTCTACACTTACCGATTGGTTGAAAAGACTCACGCCACATTTTCAACCAATCAAAATTAAAACCCAAACCAATCGTGACTCGTTTTGATTGGTTTACTGGATTTTCTGCGTCCTTTCTGATTTGCCAGAGTAGAAACGTGGGTTCTTAATTGAAACCGAACGTTTGCTATTTACGAGGAACTTTATTTGCCTTCTTGTGCACTCCGTGTTAGTTCTTGTTATTGTGCTTCTCCCTTTTCAAAGAGTTTACCAAATTTGTTGTCCAACCAGGATGTTTTCAGGTTATTGAGTATAGTTAAAGGCATTTATTTCGAACATTTTCGTATATTGTGATACTGTTTTGCCCAAAACAAAGCATTTCAGATGTAGTTCTGTTGATGGGATGGTTGCCCCTGACTAATGCAGGCGTTTGTTTAAATCTTGCAGCTGTCTGCATGGGGAACACACAACAGAGAATGCAACCAGAATAAGCGACAGTAAATGAAACTTCACTTGGCTGCACCTTCTTTTCAAGACTTCTCCCATTGGTGGTCAAGCACCTTACTCAAAGAGACAATTGGACTCACAGTTACTCCGGTTTACTTACGTAAATGCTATAAAAGCAAGAAAATTCCTGTGTACGAAGGTCGAAAGATTGGATAAAGCGATGCTTGGGTTAAAATTCAGCCAGGCATTCGACAAGAGTTCGACAAAAGTTTGAGATCTGGCGGAATTGTGACAAAATGAGACACAAATTTGACCAGAAAGTTAGGTTTCTTAGTACTCAGTACTATCAATACTCCGAATGATAATTAGTGTTGTTGGACTGGTTAGCATAATAAACCCTAAATCAGGGCGCCAATTTCATTTCCATTAAAGCGGGTTACTAGGCGTTTTAAAAGATATATTCTTAAGTGGCTCCTTACAAGCAAGTGTAAACGAAGTGATTTTCGCAAGGTTTTTTAAAGGAACTGTTCTATTTATTCATTCTCTCTTAACCCGTGTGATGACTATAATATCTATAGATTCTATGAAAGAGGAAAAATATTCAATTCTTTATGTCACCGGTGATGGTGACAAAGATGAAGTCAGAAATTTTACCGCGAGGAGAAACGCGTCAATTTTTTCCATACGAGATGCGCGAAAAAATGATATAAGTAGCGCGAATTCTTTACATTTTTATATCAGAAAAACAATTATTAACCAGCACAGCATGTGACACAGAGTAAATGAAAAATTGATCTTTTTTAGAGAATTTTAGTTGCCAAACTGCAAATTCACTAACAATCGCTACTTTCTTACGCGCAGTAACGAGGCATACATCACAATGAAGACCCACAATACATTGCTAGGAAAGTTTTCAAATCAAGTTTTTCTCTTTCTTGCCTCTTGAATTAATTTAAATAAGTCGTTAAACGAATTTCAAATCATTAATTTATGTCAGACATTTATATTTATGTAAGCTTTAAATTATGTTGGATTAGAAGTGTAAAGTTTTTAGCAAAATGTATTTATTTCTGGATACGAATTTGTGCCTGTGGCGAATATGATGTACAAAGAAAAACGATCAACGCCATTTTAACAAATAAATCCTTTGCATTTTAAAGTCTGGGAATTGTCAATATATTATTGCTTTCTGGTTATGATATTTAAAGAGACAAGATAACACTATTTTGGGAGGTTGTTGGACATTTCTGTGGGCAAGGGGAATATGTGATGTCTGATCTCTGTTGTCCAACCTTGTCTAGCCCTATATGGCCTCTTATGACTTCTTACCATCATTTCGTTAGTCTTGTCTTTTGTTTCTGATGCTTATAAAACCACTCACCTAAGGCTATTCGACTCCTTGATGAAAATTAGCGTTATCTACACTGCTACTGGAATTCCTAACTCGAACGTTAAACTTTTTTCAAGACCCTTTTAATTTTTATTTTCTTACGTCCCTCTGGAATTCTATAATTATACTAAAACGCACATAATGTTGCTGGAAAAGCCCCTGTCCGAACAACCCAATAAATCAGTTGCTTCGAGCAACTGACTGAAAAGATCGACAACTCGATAACAAATCGATAAACTGACGTCGTCACGTCAAAGATCACGCTGCGATTGATCATTTGAGATCACAGCCCCCATGTGTCGGTGCCAAAAACGTCCTGTGCTTACTAATACATTTTCAATAACAGGTTACGGACGCACTAGACACTGTTAGGATTGTAGAGTAGTTGCTTGGGCCAACAAACAACTTAATGGAATTTTTATTGATTAGGGGTATGCCCTTGGCTTGGTCTACGATGAGCACCTCCTCCTCCCATGTTCAAAACGGTCCTTTAACTCTGTCAACGCTATCTTAGATATACATACTTGATTTGTCAACTTTTTTAAAAAAGTTATATTTGGTTACTTCCATTCATAGGGAAAATCATCACATCTAAAACCTACTTTGTCATAT
>Ga0126337_10001820_pt1 | contig 13180 bp, 10 predicted proteins | sample DipCmetagenome_FD_92527 | JGI IMG/M metagenome (GOLD analysis project Ga0126337, IMG submission 92527) | Coral microbial communities from La Bocana,Puerto Morelos, Mexico - Diploria C A metagenome | ecosystem: Host-associated > Invertebrates > Cnidaria > Coral | place: La Bocana,Puerto Morelos... | reverse complement strand
GATTTTTGAGGCCAGGTCTGAAAACGGGTGTGGGAAATAGCATTTTTTGGTCTGAAATTGGGTCTGGATTTGGAGATGCGGGCGGCACACCCCCACCAAAAATTTCAACAAGTACCCCCCCCCCCCGGGAGATACATGTACATGCAGCAGGGTTAAATATATATGAGCCTTAATAAATCAAGTAAAAAAAAAAATGAATGTTCAAGGGAGCAGAGATTTAAGACACCAAGATAATTTTTTCACAAAATGTAGTAATGTGATTAAATTCAGGATCTACATGTAAGTTGATAGCTGAGATACATGTACTGTAACAGGGAATACAGGATAAGTGAAACTGAGATAACAGGCTCCTTCTAGACGCTAATTAAAGTAATCAATTTCACAATGACGAATGTGCAATTATGTAAGTGACAAAAGATGTGACAATTTGTAGCATATACCAAGCATAACTGGTTTGGTTTACAAGAGTTCTGTCCCAAGAGGTAAACTAAACAAAGAACCTTTAATCACAAGATTAGGATAAAAAACAGAAAGGAAGTGCCTGAGTGTTCCCTACAGCTTTAGCTTAAAATAAATATCAGATGACATCAGCTGGGCTCTTTCAAGGGAAGTCATGTAAGGCCCTGCCCAAGGAAGAGGATGAAATATCCAGGAAGAAACAAAAATATATCTAAGATTATCAGTGACCATACATGGAATAAATTGGCAAGAATGACATATTTCTGGGAGTCTGAACAGTTCCACCCAATATCATGTTTTGTTGATCATGTTCTTGAGCCAAGAAATTTGCATATACCTTAGGAAAATTAAATTAAACACAGCTTTAGTATGTATGCTTTAGACCAGCTTGTTCATAGTCATTCAACTGAAAGCTATTGAACACTGTTACTGGGGTGTTTACCAATTTTTGGCAGAATGAAGTGTGAGAAATGTTTTTCAACTTGAACTTAGCCTTTCTCTTGAGTTGAAAGGGTCAGTGATAAAATTCATAAGCCAAATGTATTTTGTACTAGGAGGATCACATTACTTAAAACAAGAAATTGTTGATGTTGCCTCTAACAAAAAGCAATAATAAAATCACGGAAAGAAATTAATTAAGTCTTATTCAGGACTACAAGAAAAAATTGTGACTTGAACAAAGCTTCCATTCCATTGAGGTTTCAGCATCAGCACTACAACCCTCAAGAATTACCACGACTACTAAAAATGTAACAAAGCACATTACTCTTTATCCTCACCAAAGATTAAAGTATTTTTTTTTAAATTCAAAGCAACTGAACTGTGTTACTGATAAAAACTGACTGACAAAATTTTCAGTTGCATAATTTTAACTTGCCTATATCAAATACATGTATATGTGGTGCAAAATTAATTGTTGTCATCACTGATGCCACATTCTTCATAATTAACATGTATTTTTCATAATAACACACCTCTGGTAATAATATGACAAGATATTGCACACTAATATTTTACCAAGATAAAATAAACTTGCATAGCTGCAATACTTATTACCTGTAAGCAAGTTTGGAATTAAATGCCAACTGCTACCATTTACATGTACACACTGTAAATTTAACAGCTACATGTACAATCAAGAGGGACAGACAATTCTCAGCTCAATACACGTATATCAATATATTGTGGTTATTTTACAGAAGTGAGGGTTGCCACAAAAATTCAAAACTGGATATATTTAAGTATAAGGTATCAGTGCACATTTTTCTGGTCATCTGTAAAGTAAATTGAACCCCTCAAACAATGTGGTTGAGATCATTTTACAGCTTAAGCTGATCATTTAATTCTGGAAAGAATTGGATAAAGGGTCACCCACTGTCTAATGCTTCAAAAAGGGATTTATAAAGAAAGAAAAACAGTTTCTAGTTTAACAAAAAAGGTCCTGACAAAAAAAAATCTTTTACAAGTGTATCTGTATTTTCTTTTCTGCAAGATGTCATTCTATATGCAACAATGCAATTCTACTCTACTGGCTCAGATATTTTTTCACGTTTGTGATTCACGCATGATTTGCCAGTTTACATACAGATCATTAACGTGACATGTTATTTTTTCATAAAACTTGTATCTTTAAGGAGTCCTCAACAAAGTCACATCATTATACACAGTTAATTTCATTTTCGGAGATATTTTTCCAAATTCATCAACTAACAATATTTATGCCTCCCTTTTGCCATATATTGCCCATGGAAAAATTATGTACTCACGCGAGCTAATAAACTGCGGCAGACACAGTAGTGTTTTTTATCGAGTGAAGCACCAGCTGGTAAATGATACTAAATGTACTTTTGGGCTTTGTTCTTTACTTTTTTTTTTATTAAAAAAGAGTTCTTTGAAATAATCATCAAAAGTTACGGTCTGTTTATCGCACATGGCACGCTTCGATTATCTTTAAAAGCTAAAGCTCAGTTCTATTCAAGCGATATCTACCTCGATCTGAATTAACATAAGCTTAATTATTTACAGGTTTTCTTATCGATATAATTGAGAAGTTTCAAAACATTAGGAAATGAAGGTGTGGAAATGTTTTGGGAGAAGGATCAGGAAACTCAGAAATGAAGCAAAAGTAAGCCCTTTTGCTTAAGCTTTTGAGCTTAATCTATTTTGCAAAGCGATCAACATGTTGGTACAAAGTCTCCCATTTTTATAAATTCACTCATTGCCCAAACTTTGCTTCTGAGACAAGATTACATAAATTGATCCAGTCAATTGCCTTCTGGAATGGGAATAAACGCGAATAAACGTGAATAAACTAAATTCCCCATATCTCAACAGGAAACCTATTCAAAGTCTATGCTATCAGCGCCTTCTACAATAAAGATTCCCGAACCGATGCGCTCGAAATCTTGCAGCTCTGATGTATATTTAAAATTCTATTGAATTAGTAGTAATGTCCACTATTTTACTCAATGAACTTCATTTTAAGACAAAGAAAGGTGACTAACCTGTTAAAGAAACCAAATAACCAACGAATACCAAAGAAACGGCACAAAAATACCCGTACATGTACAACCGACGAAGGCCGCTTCGGCAAGAAGCCATGGATCACGTTACAGGCCGCTGCGTTCACCGAACAACACGTTTATAGATATCTGAAGGTTCACGGCTTGAAATACTTGGGTGCGCGACCGTGTTCACTCGGAAATTTTGAACAGTTTTAGTCTCTAGAACAATCTTGTGCAATGGCTGAAGAGCAAGGGGAACTGCCGACCTCAAAATTCATACGCAAACGTCACCGTCATTACCGATAAGTCTGTCTCCTCCCTTCAGAAACGGAAATGCCTATAGTTGATGGCGCGCAGAATGGATGTTTTTTCACGAGACTGTTACGTATTTCCGGTCAGCTGTCGACAACTGTCAAATGTCAATTGACCGTGAAGACCTGGGAAGAAGCCGTATACCGCTGACTTGCTCTAAGTCGTGCGGACCACTTTTCAAAATGGCGGTTGACAGTGGCAGTATTTGTCGCGTTTGAAGTTGGTTTGAAGCATACACTTGTTTTCATGTTTGCTTGCAATGGTATATAAATATATATATCATCATACTGTGTTGTGTCGTTTCTTTCTTTTTCGATGTCCAAGATAAGTGTAAACGAGCCCAACCGTAAAAAAGTTTGTACAGTACAGTCAGTCAACGAATGACAGTTGCATGGTAGCTGACATGTTTTCATTGAACTTTGTAGAGCAAGCATCACAAACGCGGTTTCCTGTTGAATGGTGAAGACCGCAAGAGCTCGCTGAAAGAACCATGTAATTCCTTAGGGTGAGATAATAAAATTAAAAACCATAATGAACATGTATGGGTACAGTATGGGTATGGGTGCAGTAGCATGATTCTAATTTGTGGTATTCTTATTATTGTTCTTTATTTCCTCAGGGCTTCAAAAACATTTCCGCATTCAGGTAGTGATGTTAAAGAATTAAATTTATCTTGGAAGAAGCCACAGATTGGAAAACTTAAAGGGGCAGCCTCTTCATCCATAGGGTCAAAGGTAGAAATATTGACAGGTATTGACAGTTGTTGAGCAAAGTCACAAGAGAGGTGTCAGCAAATGAGGCGAACTGTTGGGGTGGGGGGGGGGGGGGGCTTCACTTGCAATGGCTTTGCTCATGTCCATTGCCAAGCTCAATTGTCATTAAGGTTAGTATCTTTGCTGGAAGAAACCACAAGTTTATTTTATTCCTTGGGATATGGATTTAGACAACCAAAGCTATAGTAACTGGCTTTTAAATAATGCTTAAAACCACCTAACAGACTGTTCCAAATTACTTTTGGGTAATCAAATAACCATCCAGGAGTTAAGGTTCTTACTTCTTAATGGCATAAATATTGTTTGTGTTTTTTCAGAAACAAAGTGCATGGATTGCATCTTCTTTTGGTAGCTTTGATTTCGGCAACGAAAAGAGAGAAAAACAAGTGAATCTTGAGAATTCCTTTAAAACAGGTAAATTTTAACAATAACTTCTGAATCATTTTTCCCTTTTACATGTAGCATAGACAGGCCATCAGCAGATTCCCTTGTCATTCATTCAGGTGTATGTACATATCATTGATTTGTTGAACTTGTGTTAGAGATGTTGTAATTACATCTATTGAGGATTAGCCAGTGGCTGATTCTTTTTGAGATCTCAGTCTCTCAAGAAATCAGGCAAGGTTAGAACTGCAGACTGGCAGTGCTTGCAGAAGATGATTATAAAGAAGCACAGATTTAAGGGTAATTGGTAATGAGTCTGTTTATAAACTGATGTTTAATTTCATTTAAGATGGACGTCAACTGGTTTCACAGAAACTTAAGAAAGATGAAGATCTCTGGCTAGACAAGTACAAACCAAACTCGGAGGTACATGTACAGTATATAGTAACTGCTTTATTAATAAAGCAGTGATTGCTTAAAGTAAAGTTAAAAACTGAATAAAAATTTAACTCTTTTCAACACTGGCTCTGCATTCAGCTTCATGCATAACTAGATTCTTGTGCATATAAATTATTCTCACAAGTAAACCTTGCTCTTTCCAGTCTGAACTTGCAGTTCACAAAAAAAAAGTGGCCGAGGTCCGTAATTGGCTTCTGGAACACTTGTGTTCACAGGTAAACAGATCATCTATCATATTTTATCAATAATTATTAGGCAAACAAATGCACATGTACATGTGTTGGAACAACGCAAATATAATAGAGTAGTCTGCTAAATAGTTTGTCACTAAATAATTATTTGTCTTATTTGTATAGTTCAGTTTATTTCTATAATTCTTACTGATTTTTGTGCGTGTTAATAGATTATTGACCCTAAATCTGAGTACAGGTGTATACCGGTATATGTACATGATTGACTATTGAGTATAAGTTTGACTAATCAAAGCTCTATTTACCAGCCTAAGATTTTGTGTTGGTCTTGGATTTCAGCTCATTTCTCAGTTGTGTTGTGCCAAGTTTGCATCAGCTTTATAATTTGCCTTAGTCTGACCTACTCATCAAAAGGATAAAAGTATATGTGATTGTGTTTTTGATCATCAGTGGTGTTTGACATGACTTCTGCTCTGATAGTCTTCCAAACACATTATTCAGGCATAGTTGGCAACCTGAAGTATTATGGGCTCTGGCAAAAAACTGGATTAAAACTCTAGTCTAATATACGTGGTCTTGTGCTTGTTCTCATATCTATTGTAAACATTGTTATTGAATGTTAGAAAGTATTCCTGATGTGGTTTAAGTCCTCTTGAAGCATCAGCTTATTATTTGTGTTCCTCTTTCAGTCGTCATCCAGAGCTGTGTTGCTCCTGACTGGTTCGGCTGGTGCTGGCAAGACTGCAACAGTTCATGTGTTGGCAAGTGAGCTAGGATTTGAGGTGCAAGAGTGGATCAACCCTCTTAGTGAGACTGAAGGTAAGAGCTACAAATAAGACTTGGAGATAGAGTTAGACATTTAGTTCCTTTTCAGTGTGATTATAAGTTTACATTGATTTGTGGAGGGTACAGTGTCCTAGTGGTTAAAGTGGGAAAGGACTGGTCTTTGTTCAAGCTCTAGCTGGGGTCATTGTATTATGATCTTAGGCAAGATATAAACAGTGGAGTATATAATAATTATTTAACACAACGTCTAGTGAATTGTTGGACAACCTAACAGAGCTGGAGAGTAACTTGTGATGGCCCAGCCTAATATTCCTACCTTCTTTCATGCTACAGAAATTACAGTTAAATTATTATAATTTATTATTGCTAATACATGTATCTATTGCATATCTTAGCCGAGGGTGAGTATTCCAACTGGAGAAACAGCAGTCAGTCCCAAGTTAGAGAGTTTCAAGACTTTATTTTGCGTGTCAGCAAATACCCCACCCTATGTTTATTCAATGAGAAGAGCAGTCAAGTGGTCAAGAAAATTGTCTTAGTAGAGGTCAGTACAACCACATAATAATTATTTGTGTTAACTTACTGTCTTATAATGTATTGTGTACCTACACTGTTTGCCAAGATCACTAATTTAAAAATGGTGGCTTGGTCAATGGCAGCCTTACTAAATAACAAGCACTCGTAATTATTAGCCATCTTAGAATCAGGTGCTGAAGCACAACTTAACATAACTGAATGATAATTACCAACTAGTAGTTCATGGAATCACTGCTTTGTGGTGGGCTCTAGGTGTCTGGTTTAATTAAAGGTTGTGAGTTAAAGCATTTCAAGCAGCTGTCGTAGGCCATTGATCAGAATATTATTGAGCAATGATAATAGTTTTTATTTACAGTCATTATAATTCAATAATTGATCATTCATTTTTTTTTGCAGGACCTCCCAAATATTTTTTTCAGAGATGCTACTAAACTTCAAGAGGTTTTGAGGTACTAGCATTCATTTGATTTCAGAAACAATGTACGTAGAGGTTCAACTGTGTTTGATCAGTGCTCCACATAATTGAGGGGTCTCAGGTTAAAAACCTGAAAAGTCAGCTCCATGGTCCGACATATGTATTAATAGAAAACCTATAATGAGGTGGAAGGAGCAGTGGAAATTGACCCATTGGAATTCCTTATTGGCACCCTGCCGTGAAATCTTATCTGTAACCTAGGTTTGTACATACAGTACTTACAGATCTTTAAGACCTGAAATAATTCTAAACTTAAAATGTTCCTTTTTTGGTCTACAGCACATATCAACAAAAAGGGAAAGTTCCCATTGTTTTCATCATCTCTGACAGCCATCATGGAGACTCTAATGTTCATAAACTGCTCCCTAAGGATGTGCAGCATAAACTGAATATTCATAACATCAGGTACATGTAACCACATTTTCAGTTCAGCTTTCAATGTCTTCTAGTCAATTGCTGTTTGCATTTGGATGGATGCAGATTTTAATTTAACTGGGCCACCAGGATATCATAGCTATGATATTGACGATTTAACCCTTGTGCAGATTCTATTTCTAATTAATTTCTGTAATAAATATAAATATGATTATAAATGTGCATGCGGGATGTAACTGTTTACTACTTTCAGCTTCAATCCTGTGGCACACACCAGCTTGGTAAAAGCTATGAACAGAATAGCATCTCTGGAAGCTCAGCAGAGTCAGGTAAATACATGTACAGTAGGGATGGTGCTCTGAAAGAATATTTGCACTATCTTTCAATTAAATTTTCTTTAATAATTATAGCAATATTGTGATTACAGTATTGTTTCCTGTGAAACCTTTTTGTGTTTTTTTTACAGAATAAGTCAACATTTATGATTCCAAATAAGGAAACAATTGAGCTGCTGGCTCAGAACAGTGGGGGAGATATCCGGACTGCTATAAATGGACTTCAGTTCTCTTGCTTGAAAGGTTAGTCTGCAAGTAATGGGAAATATCCTACCATCTTGGCTGCAGAAAAATGATTCATAACCAGTTTTTTTAAAACTCACAAAATTGTTTAGCAATTTTTTTCAATTTTTGTTATTGTACCATAGACGTTTCTGTTTCAGATGTTGACTGTGGTTCTGAAATTTGTATCTTTACAGACAAATCATACACTTCAAAAAGGAAGTTCAATCCTGCAAGAAAAGACGAGAGTAAGCCTAAAAGGTCAAAAGCAAGAACAGCAAAAGGTGAAAAACAGACTAACTCAGTGTGTAACAGTGCCAATGCTTCACATTCTAGTAGTCAGGCGTCACATTGTCTGGTTTACAGCAAAGAGAAGACAGACAATAGCCTTGTGTCAGAGGCAGTCACAGCCATTGGTGGACGAGATACAGCTTTGTTCCTTTTCAGAGCATTGGGAAAAATTCTGTACTCTAAAAGTGAGTAGTGTTTAATTCCATTGTGGACTAATTGGTCATTTCTGGGTTGCCATTTTCCTCTGTTTCAAAATGAGTCTTTTGCAAAACCATTCAAATGAAAATGTGTTCCGTGCCTATACAGTTGACATAGACTATACATACATACTTTTTTGAGAATTTTTTTTTTTTAATATTTCTCTACAGGAGATCCACAATTATCAGATGCAGACCTGCTTCCATCCCACTTGTCGCATTATGCAAGAAACCAGTTGTTATTCTCTCCTGAGGTATTGACCAGTTAAATAAGAATTGTTTCAGTTAAGTGTAAAAAGAATGATATTCTGGTCAGGGTTTGGTTGTTTACGAGATCAGTCAGAGCATGCAATGCAAAGGAAGAGGTAAAATGTTAATTTTTATTTAGCAGCTTAGGGTAATGTACAGAATAACCCATTCATCTTCTGTAGAAAATCAGCAAATTCTCCAAAACAAATAACAGAAATTTGTATAGAAAGTACCCATTACGAATATGCAGAATTTAATTTGATTTTAGCCTGGACTTGAATGTTAATGTTTGCATGTGCTTTCTCCTCATTCATACAGGATGTGTTAGATAGAACTCACCTTTCCAGTGAAGTTTTTAATCTTTACCTTCATCAAAATTATCTGGAATTCTTTGCTGATATTGATGATGTGGTAAGTTAGTGAAAATAGAAAATATTTATGTAAAAACATATGTTGTATTACCTACATGTAGCTACATGTAGCAGGTATGAATTACTGGTAGTGATGTAGGAAAGTAAAGTTCGTTACAAAAGCCAGAATGAACTGATAAACAAAATTGAACAAAATGAATTCAAATTTCCGAGTTTGTTATCTACACTTTTTTCAAAGATAACATAATATGTTTTATTATTTGTTTATTATTTTCTTTTTTTTTTGGACATATTGACCATGGATATAATTTGTAATCAATTACATCAATAAATGTGATAGGCTAATCTACAAAAACATACACACACACACACGACAACAAACAATTGGGCGAACGTTTGATTATTGTACAGATTACATCAATGAACCTGTGCCATCCTGTTTCGTTTGTGATGTACATGCCTGGTGCCAAATTGAAAAACACTTCATAGGCACTGCAAATGCTGGTGGGTAACCCTGCGATGGACTAGCATCCCATTCAGGGGTGGGGGGTAGAAAAACTCCTAGTCCGTTCATGTTACTGAAGCTCAGGAATAAGCACCAACTTGAATGTGATGGGCCACTTGGCTCATATACAGACTTCTACCTTTTAAATGTCTTTTATAGAGACTGAAGGTGGCAAATTAACTGTATTTAAAATACTCTAATTTTCAGGTGAACATCAGTGAGAACTTTAGTGATGCAGACTACATGACAAAAGAGTGGATGGTAATTTTGTTCTGTCCTTTTATTTTCAAATAACACAAGAAAACAAAAATCCACAGTCAACAATAAACACACTGTAAACTCAATTTTTTTAAAATAAGCTTTAGGTTTTTTACCTTATTTTGTTTGTAGAATTTGTTCTTGTGCTCTAATTTTGGTCTTTCAATGTCAAGGACGAGTATGCATATTGTTCATTTTTACCAGTATTATTATGGCCCCCTGAAGGATGGCTGAGGGTGAGCTTATGCATTTGAAGAATTCAAAATCCTTCCCCTCCACACCCTCCCACCTTCCTCTCTTTCTCACCTCTGCTACCTTCAACTTTTCAGACATCCCTGATTATCCAAGAGTTAATGTGATTAACTGAATTAATTTATTTTATGATAACACAGCATCAGGCTTCTATGAGGGAATACAGCTCATGTCTGGCAGCACGTGGGTTGATATTTAATGGCAGACCAGGAGGTAATTCCAGCAGTGTGGGAAGAGGATGGAGACCACTCCATAAACCACAGTGGTTTGATGTCAACAGAAAAGTAATTATTTTGATTAACTTTTAATATTTAACGTAATTATTCAATTATTATTTTAGGACAGGGGAAAATTCAGGTATTACCAGAACTGGGCATAACATGAATTGAACTACAAATGAAACATACATGTACAGAGTTCATTACTTGAAATCGAAAAAATATCAAAGCCAAGTACACACTACATGTGTGTTTAAGCCACCATGGCCATAAAAATAGCACTACACCCAAAACATAGGGCTTTTGTCAATAATATTTATCAATTTAAAATGAATTCACTTCATAAGATGTTAACCTTTACTTGTAGAATCATAATTTGGTTTAGGTTTAGTTATTTTAGTACTGAACTAGTGTCATGTGGTTATGGGGGTTTTGTAGCAGGTCTCCGAATGAAGATCTCATGTAAATGGCTCAATATAGCCTTCAAGAAAACTATGTAACAAACAACAACAGCTGCAACACTATGATAACAAATAGAATTACACTGAAGCCTATGAGAGCTGCTACACCTCAGTCATGAGGACTCCTGACAGCCAAAATAAAAGGCATATGTACTACTCAATATTTATACTGTGAAGTTGCGTTACTGTTTTTACCATTAATTTCAGATGCGAGATGGTGCTTGCAATGCAAGAGACTTATTCAGAGGTAAAATGTGATTGTGATTATAACATGAAATACAAAATTACAGTGATGTTTAATGGTCATGATAACAAAAGAATGTAACACGATTAATATAATCTTTTCAGTAAAACTGCATGACCTTGTGTTCTAATCTTTTTGCCTTTATTAGGTTGTCACTGGCCATCATTAGTCCTGCAAACAGAGATTGTCCCATACTTAGCCATCACGGATGTACCACTAAGGACACCAGGTGTTTGACTGAACATAAGAATTATTTGTGTTAATCTCATTTTCACCAATCACATTCTGCAACCATTCATGTATCAGCTCACATCTGAATTAGTACATTTTGCCATGGCCTATTACCTTTACACTCAATTTCACCAGTTACATGTACATGTACCTAAGACATGTCCAAGAGTTGACAAGTTTTTTGACATTCTGAGGGTTTCAAGTACAACACTTTGAGTGTTCAACCTTCAGAAGTGAAAATAACTATTAACTCACAGTATTTACTTGAGTTAAGAGCTGCCACGTGATTAAGCTCTACATTTATGAGGAAAAATAATGTTGAAGAGCACCTGGCCCTCGAGTATGCACCACTGGATGACAATGTTTTTAGATTCCAAGTGGCTTTATTTCTTTGTTAACATTTTGTTGTGATTTTAGTGTGTCACCCCTGAATTGCACTGTGACAGTGCCAACAAAAATTTAAAGAGCACTCAATTGAGTAAATTATGTGTTATTCATTTGCTGATAATGTTCTTGTCATCTATTGTTAGGGCAAATTTCCTTTCTTCAAGTGATGGGTAATTTCAAGAAAACAAAGTCACCATTCAGGTTACACTTCATACAATACTAGTGACCAGAATTTAACATTATGTCACTTTAACCCATAGTGATCATTAATATTTTGGTAATTTCTCATCACCTGTTTGGAGTATGTATCCATACTATATAGTGAGAAACTCAATTCTGATCACTTTTAGGATGTGGACGATTATCATAGACAATGTGTCATTTATTTTGTACTTATTATTACTGACAGTGCCAACTAGAAAAGTGTAAGATAATTCTGTATTTACCTCACTGATGTTTTTTTCAATCTTTGAATGCTTTCCTGAAACACTGCACAATAATGTGATTGGTTGAGGTATGACATATCTTGATGGCTACACACTTGGTTTGATATTTTGTTGATAGTGAAAATAAATACCTTTTTCCATAGAATTATTAACTGCACAAATAAAGTTGAAAAAGCTTTTGTGAAAATTAGTGCTCTTCCTCGCAGCTTTTCTTGCTCTCCCATTCATCAATGTGTGCAAAATATCCGAACCACGCTTTTACTTAAAGCAAGATTTTTATTCCTAGAGGGGCTCCAGATACTTTAGATGAGAAAGACTGCGGTACAGAAAGTGATGATAATGACGATGACATCCTATCTGGTTCACAACCAAAAGGGACTGGGACCCAGGGAGCCACAAGATGCGTGGCTGAGGAGTGTGATTCACAAGTGACCCCTGGAGCACTTCAGGATCTGGATGAGTTAATTGAAGACTTTGACGATGAAGACTGAGGGCTGTGGAGCACAAAGGACCAGTTGTGTTGACCAGGATTTTGGTGTCTTTGAATTTTCCTGTTTTGGAGAAGAGTGTTTGACAGTGGTACAAGCAATGGAAGGGTGCACTGGAGAATTGCAGGAGGAGACCAGTCCACTTTCTAAAAAATGAAATACTTGTACATGTATATATGAAGTGTGGTTAAGACCAAAATTAATGGTCAAATAGCTGTACATAATAAATTTATGAAATTGTAAAAGCAGAGTGAATAGTAACCTATATGTACATTGAACACGTTTTTATTTATAGACTGCTACCATGAAGTGTCTCATTAACATCTCTCTATGCATCCATATACTGGAAAAGAATGAAACTAGACTTGGAGCATGGTTTACTTTATTTCCTAAATAGTAGCAAAAAGTGTTAGCTTGTGCATGTACAGCTGACACACACTGATTGAGTAAGATGACAGGAGTTAAAGCAGTCACATATGCCATAACAAAGAGACAAGTTCATTCCTTTTCCTTGTGTTTCCCCACACGTCTTGTAACTGCACACCTGCTGTGACTTGCTTTCTCAACTTCTTGAATCAGGAGCTGGCTTTGTGGGGTGCCAAAGTGTTGTCTCTTAGGCACTGTTTACACGGACCCGGTTTCATTTCTAACCGCATCACTTTCGACGCGGTTAAGCCTTTCGTTTACACGGCGCCGATCGAAACCGGTACTAAAACCGGGTCGTTTTGAAAACGCTCTCAAAAGTGGAGCGTTTTCAAAACGATACGGTT
>Ga0126337_10001818_pt1 | contig 13186 bp, 11 predicted proteins | sample DipCmetagenome_FD_92527 | JGI IMG/M metagenome (GOLD analysis project Ga0126337, IMG submission 92527) | Coral microbial communities from La Bocana,Puerto Morelos, Mexico - Diploria C A metagenome | ecosystem: Host-associated > Invertebrates > Cnidaria > Coral | place: La Bocana,Puerto Morelos... | reverse complement strand
CAAAAATGGACGATTTTTTGGACAAAGTTCGGACGGCTGAAAAATCAGAAATACAAGTCGTACAATCTATCGACGTCATTGACTTTTTTCTTGACATGCCCTGGTCAGCTCGTTTTGCAGTGAGCACTGTATGTCGATGCAGCCGCTAGTTATTGCGAGAGAAGGATTTCTTGCATATTAAGTACTTAATTGAGAGTTGACAAGGTCTGTCAAAGTGAATTCATTTTGGAGGCAAGAAGTCAAATGACATCAATGCATGCCGAGTGGAAAAAATTTCTGGATGAACTCCACAACGATCGCGATCACGAAGCTTGCGGGAAAGCCGAAATGAACGCAAGCCGCGCTGAATTACTGATGCAAGAAACTGTCGAAGCAGAGGAAATTAACGAAGAGAAGTGGACGATACTTGAAAGGCAGATCGATACGTAAAATTTCGAATGCTAATATAGTACAATATCGGAAATCAATTGATAATTTTGCGTTTACTGACCACCCATGAAAAAGATTAATAACTGGAGAATAATTTACCGCGCGGCTTCGTGGGAAATTTGTACGAAAATGAAATAACAAACGCGTGTGCCAAAAATCCGAGACACGTTTTTTTGAGTTCAATGTGTGAAGCCTGAATGGATGCAAAGTTAGTCGTTTTCTCCGGCCCAAATTAGCGGGTGTATACCTTGATTTCTGTGTTCGTGAAGCTTTGTAAGCATATTCACATTTTCGAAACACGGTAAATTTTTGCTGTTTTAAACAGATCCGGTCATAATCTGTAGTCATTATGCTTCCACTAAATATACGGTTTATATAGGTTTTTGTTAAAACCACGCACGCTAGAGCGAACCGCAGGTGCATGGATGTTCTAATAGGTTATACTAATATCTTAAGAAGGAGATTGGTGAGGGGAAATTTAAGGATCAACAGCAACCCTAGAGCACCATCAGAAAGCTGGGAATCAAGTGCAAGTAACGGGTCAAGATAAAGAATCAGTGGAAGATATACAACAAGCGAAACAAGTTAAGCAAAGGGAAAATAGCTCCTTACCTCTCTGCGCTATCTCACTGTAACTTGAACTTGAGCTCAAAACGAGTCCTCTCCGGTAAAATAAAGTTTGATTTGCATGAAAAAAAAATTGTAGTGGATCACATTTCAATATGAATGGTTTGGCACGAAGACTCGTTTTGACAAGAAATGCGGACCAAATTCGCAAACAATAGCTATTGTTAAGTTTTCATGGACTTGCTGTACAAGGCAATTTCCAGCCAAACCCTTGAAAACGAAGACTTGTAATGCACGAGGCAGGTTCGTTCCGATTTCAGCACTCGAGGGAAATTCAAATGTTCGCCGATAGCGAAGGAATGACTAATTTGCTCTTGGGAGAGGGCAAAAGTAGCATTCTTCACGGCAGGGGTGAGAAATCAGAGCACTGAATGTCGCTAGTGAATTCCCAGTTAGGTAAGACGTAACTATAGGCGAGATTTCGGTCTAACCCCAACACTTCATTATGCATACAGTTCTTTGTTTAACTAACAATAGCCGAAACAATAGAATTCCGTTGGGAGTTATACGCTTCGAATAGCTTTAAAATTTGCGAAATTGCCAATCCTCGCCTGTTTTTAGACTGGGAAAAAATTTGCGAATTTAGTTCTAAAATAGGGAAAAACGAAACGATATATTTGAAACTTTGACATCCTTCTCGAGCCCATCTTACAGAAAAAGTAGGCAGGTTCGATGTTCAATGTATATACGACTGTTTGTAACTTTAAGAAGATGACGAGGGGGGACTGGGTCATTTTCAGGTGAACGCTACGAAGGAAAAATAAAACTCACCAGGGACCCAATGCAATGCATGTTTTCGTGCAGCGTGTTTAAACAGATGAATAAGTACATTGTAATGTCAAATTTTCGGAGTGGTTTCGAGTCGATTAAAATAAAAATGTTTTTCCGAGGAGTAATTCTCAACTGAACCTCTTAGAAAAGAGACTAGTAAACGAGAGGATACGAAAGGTAAGAGGTTGGAGACCTGCAGGAGTAAAAGAAAAAAAAGCGGCAAAGTTCGCAAGGAGACTGGGTAAGAGCGCTCGATGAAATCCTCTTTTATTCATACAGTAAGTGATAATTATCGATGTATATATTCAATATATTAGGGAGTTGCTATTGTCTTTCAAAACACTGAATTGCATACACAATCATTCTGCATGCATAATAAATGTTAGGGCTATACCGAAAATTTTCCAAGTTAAAAGAACAGAGAAACGATAATAAGCCAGTGGACTCATTCCCGTGTTTTATTTCTCTCAGTACAGCTATTTAAAAGCAGCATAAATGGGTTTTTCTGTCTTTTGTCTTGTCAGATAATAAGCCGCACAGGTATCATTTATCAGTCCTCTCATTTATTCACTATTGTATCCCACTGCATAAATAGCTCCGTCACCTTTCTTTGCGTGCGTTAATGGAAATGATTTTGTCTCGCAGAGTACTTTTTGTAACTTTTCTGTCACTGAATAAAAAACAATCCTTGGAGAAGGCGATAAAGGGTACTGTTTTCAATTCACGCGAGGCTTTTCATACCCACTGAAAAGGCACACCAGTTGACGACCGCCGTGACTTTTGCTCGATTGATCATCCTCGCAGACCCAGGGGCAATTAGTTGGGCCGGGAGGAAATACATCGGGCAAAGAAATGAAGTGTCACACTACAACTAAGGTGGAAAAGCCCCTGGGAAGCAACGGCTCTACCAATGCTGCCTCCTGATTGGGCAGAAAAATCCTTTGTATTATTCTACCCAATCGGCAAACAGCAGCTCCCAAGGTACTATGGTCTGCTATTGCACCGCCATATCTGCTTGGTTCCTTCATTAACGTTCTGCGTGCGAGGGAAACATTCATTTTAATTTCCTAGAGGACAGCGAAATATCTAAATGATAACTCGAGCGACAATTTCGGAAAGCACCAAGGCTTCTCTAAAATGGACTGGGAAAATTCTTTTTTCGGACCGATCACAAGGTATCGTAATCGTAATCTGTTGTTTTTTTTATAATACAATCTGGCAAATGACAACAATGGCGTAGAGAACGATAGCCTGCGTTCAGGCTCTCGCGTTTTGGGCCAGAGTCGAAAGCGGCGGAGGCGCGAGAGACGAAAGGGCGCGCCAAGCGCGATAGCGATTTCTAAGCTCTACCACGCCCTTTGCGCCTGCAGTACGAGCTGTACTAAAAATAATTTAGCTGTTCTACCGCAGAGACGATAATAGTTTTTTTCTGGAGAGCTAACAAAAAATAAAGACAATTCTATATTTCTTTGGCTTCTTCTAATCCTCAAATAAAAAATTCTGGTTTAATTCGTCGAGGAACAGAATATTTTGATCAAAATGAAACAACTATTATTCTACCTGGCGATAGCGATTCAAGAGCAAGTTGCGCCAAATTAAACGGTTGGAGGCACAAAATGTTTCAAAATTTTCACTCTTTACAATCTGATATGCCCTCTCCAGTGAGAAAAAAATGCCCGACTCAATTACCATGCGCGTGACGTCAGAACAATAGACCGCCTGCAGAATCCTGATTGGTTAACTCGAATTTCAGGCGTAGCCGTATGCAAGGTTACGCGAGGCATTTGTAAACTCGCTCGCACGCCAAAGAGAAAAGCCAGATAGCAGCGCTTTTAAGAGCTCAAAACACAAACACTAGAGCCTGTCCAAAGCTAAGAGAACGACTTTTCTGTCGTCATATCTATCCAGCTTTCAATGTAAAACCAACTTTGTTAAAAGTCGTCTTATTTATATGTTCTTGACAGTGTAAGGTCAGGAAAACTCTTGTAAGCCTTAATAATACATTGTATATATTTTATACTGATAAGTCATTCAATCCTAAATTTACAATGTTAATAAAAAAAACATCCATTTAGTGTCGTCATTTAATTTCTTCAGCGTAATGTGGAATTGCCCTTCATGACTGCTTTGAAAATGCAATAAAACATTTTATTACAGAAATTTTCCAAGATCCTAACTATTTACAAAACTCCAAGACGAACCGCTGGTGTCTTGGTAAAAAAACACTGCTTGTTGGCTTCTGAACTGTAAACAACCAAATTTATAATCAAGTTTTCTGCGCATCAATCCAGGATGCAGGAATATTCCACGGCGGATGTTTTTGTTTTTTCGTTCTAAACTACACTATAGGAAGAGGTTTGTCCGTCGAAGTAAAGAATTCAAAGCTGTAAAGTGGTCGAGGAGCCTGTGATGCCATTGTAGATATACGTGTTATTAAACGGTACAAACTGATGGGTTACGAGCTTCACGATTTCCTGGGCTGCTGCGCCTGAAAAAGAAAAGCACTGTAAGATACCCAAATACAACAAAAAAATTACTTTCAAATTATATCCTTTGTTCAAAAACGTCCCACTTTCGAGCTGGGGACGAACCTACACCGAAATGTTCTTAATGTTGTTTAACGATTTGAGACTCAAAGCGTTCTGAACATGTTTTTGGCTACGTTTCAAGACCAATTCTCAGAATTTTTTTCAATTCATCTTGTAGTATATTTAAGTCTAGCTTATAGAGCAATTTCGATATATTAAAATTCAACCTAACACAATAGACCTCAGCACGAGGCTGCGGGGAATATACCCCACAAACTCTGTAGTTATTTCCCAGAGCATCGTACTGAGGTTTATTATTTTAGGCTGAATTTTAATATATTGAGATTAGTCTCTTACATTCGCATTCATACCATCATCTGAACTAATTACCTCCAATAAAAGCGGCAACAGAATGCAATTCACTGGCTCCATATCGGCACCTGAAACCGAGAAATGAAATCACTATCTGTAGCGTACAGTGATCTTATTTTTGCTAAGTTTATTGCTAAATAAATTATTATACTCACATTTCATGAACATACTCCTCCTTTACATCCGCGCTCACTGACCACTCCTGAAGCAAAGAGCTCAGAGAACTCTGAAAATAAAATCAAAGCGTGTTCGCAAACTGCACATTTGGTGTATGAATCAGGTGCGAAAGGACGCGGGGAGCTGGGACGAATCAATTCAAAGTTGGGGAAGGAGTGGGACGAGACTACTTCACCAATCACTTGCCTAAGTATCACGGACTTTGGAAGCCTCGGGAATAATTGCAAACCATGCCGTGACACATAATACGCTCGGTACGTAAGGTAAAGTCTGCATATGAGCCAAGTGGCCCATCAGGCCGGCGCTTATCGCGGTTTCTGTAGCATGAGGCGACTAGAAGTATTTCTACTCCTCCCAGGATGGGATGCTAGTCCATTGCAGGGTTACCTCCGGCATTAAGTTCGCCGGTACCCATTTATTCACTTGGGTGGAGAGAGAGACGGTGAGAGTAAAGTGTCTTGCCCATAAACACAACACAGTGTCCACGGCGTGGGCTCGATCCCCAGACGAGCGCACTAACCATAAGGCCATCACGCCTTATGGTTACGCAAATCACAAGCCAACGCACCTTTAACTTGACAACATCTGCCTCCACTTGTTCATCGAAATAACCTGAAAAAAAAAGAAAACCCTGAAAACCAAACACTTAGATTTTGAATCACCAACGACAAATAAACCAAAACTTAATGAGGAAGAGAGAAGAGAAGGTTTTGTTGAATTGCGAATGACGACGAAGTTAGCAAAAATCTACCTTTTAAGTAAACGCATTCGACTTTTTAACACTGATTACGGTGCAACATCATCACTCGCCCATTGCCGCATTAATATCTCCGTTAATCCTTGACTTATTGTTTAATCGAACGTACCTGGATATCTGTGATATTGCGTATAAAATTTATCCACTGCTTTTAACAAGAAGTAGAATACGACATTGCTGTCTGGATCATCAAGATAACCAGCTGAAAAATATATATAAAAAATCAATATTTCACACAATAACTTGAACATGGTCAGATATAACCTAATAAACATTTTACATCTAAGTATTTTTTTGCTTTTATTTTAATCAAGTCAGCGACTCTTAAATTGTTGACAGTGAGTAGTAGCCCAACCGAAAGGTCAAAATTGTAATTCATAAAAAAATAGCTGTACTTTTTGGCAGCAATTTGTTGATTAAGCCCCAAGCACCACGGGCAAATACATAAGTTAGTTCTTAGCCTTCGATTTACTGCTCGCGGGCATTAGAGACCTGCATCAAATACTACCATTTTAACTTGTGATTGATTCCCTGCTTGTTAGTCACTTTTAATCTTAATTTACAATAACTCGTAGACAAGATACCTAATTCATTTGCCTTGGAAACTGATGGCTCGCATTCCTCAGCCAACGACCGACCTCGGATTAACCTTAAAAACGACGCATTTTTACCTGCGAGAGCAAAGCAAGTTGGCAATTAGGAAGCTTGATCTAAATATAACGCAAACTGCACATTGGTAGAAAAAGGATGAGTTTTGTCAGTAATAAACGTTTGGAGAAATGAAAACAAGTTTCTTTCCTCCCGGCCCTGACAAAGGAAAAGGTTCACATCTTCTAAGGAGCTACTTTTAGCACGTCTGAATGAAATGCGAACTCTGCCTTCCACTGTTTGCCCCAAGCCACTCCTACCTAAAAAATCCACTTTCATTTTAACGATCTAACTACCAAGCTTTTGCGATCAATGAAAGCAAATGCTAAGAAGTTCCCGGAAAGTTACGTCTAATTAATGTACAACATTATTACTTACAGAAAAGCCTAATTTCAGAGTCTGGAATGGTGTCGATGGACTGTAAAACAAACAATGTAAAAGTGAACACACAAATAAAAGTACTCTTATGCTATTTTCATGCAGAAGCTTTTTAAAAAAGCCTTGAGGTCAGCCCACCCGTACTCAATAGTAATGCGACAAGTTCTTTAGGAACGCAAAAGAAAATGACACTGATCAATATTATGAACCAGTCTACACTGCAATAAGCAAAGCGAACAACAGTTAAAGGAAAAAAAAGGGCCAAGAAGGGAAAAGTAATGTAAAGCAAAATGCAAAAGTGAAGCACAATAGTCCAGAGCCAACCAAAGCAACACACGAGAAATAAACAATAGTCAAATTTGCTAGGTTTGGAAAAGTTAACTAGTTAGTACATGAGTATATTCCACATGAAAAGGTATCTTTCATGTAAAAACCATTAAGTTACACTCATTTTCTATTTAACTAAAAGATTTCAAACAACAGACCTTTCCCAAATCAAGTAATATTCTATGCACTCTTTGAGTTACTGCAGCAATGTCTTTTCTTGCTTGGTCTTGATATCTGAAAAATTGGACACAAAAACAGATTGATGAGATACTGCTCAATTAATTGAACTTCTTTATTTTACTATTTTATCCTCCAGTCTTCTCCCAGTCCAAGCTTGTTATCAAGCATACAAACCAAAGGACACAACTGGAATTTGGCATGGTGAGTGGAGTTTCAAAGGACGATAAAGGAAGGAAAAAGCACACAGGAAGGAGGAAGAAAAGGAAGGAGGGGAGGGGTCGGAGGAAAGTGGGGATGCAGGGGGAGGGAGAAGTAGGATGTTGGATCCTTTTGACTTTTTCTTAGACTTGCAGACCATCGCTTGGCTTCAGATATTAGTCACATATTATTTAGTGGACTACATAATGAAAGTGTTACTTCATGTAATATACACAAATAACACCAAGTTACACAAAGTCGCTAGAAATCCCTGAGAACGTTAAGTACATGTGACACATATTTTCATGTCTTCTAAATTAACCCAAAAATCATTGAAACACTTACAAATTTTGAACCTCAATGTATCTTTTTGAATCTGCTGTCATGTCTGGAATTGATCCTCTTACAGGAAGGGCTCCTTAGAACAACAATAAACTGTCAGTTCTGACACCATGGAACTATAGAAAAATGTTTGGTTTAGCACTGGTATCACTAAAAAGAGCAGCGAGTCAAGTTCAGTAGAGTTTTTATGGCTATGCCAAGTACAAAACTGGCTGATACATGTAGCTTAAAGAATGAACAAATAAATGAAAAAGTGAATAAATGAATAAACAAAAATAATGACTGAATGAACAAAAAACTGATTTTTGAAGGAACAACAGAGGAATGAAGGAAAACAACAACTGAATGTTCAAACAAATGAATGAAGGAACAAACAAATGCATGAAAAACGAATAAAGAAACTCACAACCAAAGGAGACTGACAGACTAACTTACCTTCACCCTCAGTTTCTACAAATTCTTTCATTGCCTTTGCTAAAATCCAGAAGGAACTACTCTAAAGAATATAAAATAACTTTATTAATGTAACATTACTGATTAATTAACCACTGATTTCAGTCCCAAACTCAAAACATCATTATCCTCCTCTGATCTAATATGTCATTAAATTGATTATTGTTTCTGCAGTAGCTGACAAATCCCAGAAAACAGAAGAGACAATTTTAATGAAATTCTTTCAACAATAGGATTTTACTCTGTCTAACACCAGATGATATTACTTGTCAAAGGGAGACCCTTAAGGCCTTTTTGTAAATAAGTAAAGGACACTGAAACAAGAAATTGCATACTTACAGATTCAATAATATTACTACAAGCATCATCAGAAAAGATTTGAGAAACATCACTAGGTATCTGTAAATTTAAGAGAGTGATTAATACTACGTACCATGAAAGGACAGTTTAAGTGGTAAAAGGTAGTGGGGGCCGGAGCGATGTGGATGTGCTTAAGTCTCCTTAATTACAGGGGACAGGAGCAAGACAGAAAAGGATGGGAGTCAGGAGATAAACAAATGGAAAATGGCAGATTAGGGTACAGGAAGCACACACACTGTGAATTTTACAACCAGGAGAATGTACGAGTTCATAATAAATACAGCACTTCTATTACCTTAGTAGGAACAAGAGCTGAGTTCACTGCTTTAATGGCCTCATCAAAATTCTCCTCCTCTTCAGGCACACCATCTTTGTTGACTAAAATTCCTGACAAGGGAAAATACATTGGACAGAATACAGCTTTTATCACACTTAGATTTTATGTAAAGTTTGTTTGAGAAGTGCTTCAGTGGAATCATGAAAACATGCCTGTTCACATCATTATTTGTTCATTTTGGTCACTTCTAAGTTCTCCTTATATGTACCTCAATTTCAAAACAAGTCAGGGTGAAAAAACATTCAGTAAGATTCTTTTGTAATTAAAGGCTTTACACTTGTACAGAATTCATTCTAGACAATACCTAGCCTCCTACACAGATGTCCTTATCATGCAGTTTTCCATCCTACATAGGAAGGGGTGCATGGCAAGCCACAATAACATCTGTGTAAAGGGCTGTCAGAAGCCCTGTCATATTTGGAAGATATTAACTAACCTTCTCTTAGCATTTGTTTGAACAAGTCTTTTTCTTTGTAATTTTGTGGTGGTCTACCATTGTACTGTTAGGAAAATAAGGAAAAGAAAATGATCAGGAGGCCAGGGTGGCCAGAGTGGCAAAAGTATCACAGGTGACAGGGGTTGCCAGGGTTTCAAAGATGGAGAGGATGGCAAGGGTTATGAAGGTGATGCTGGTGGCTGTGGTGGTAAGGGTGGCTAGGAAGGTAAAGATGGTGAGAAAGTAAAGAGTTGCAACAGTGCCAGAATGGAGAGAATGGCTAAGGTGGCCCAGGTACATGTAGCTAGGGTGGCAATAGTGGCTACAATGTAGGTTGGAAAGGTGGCAAGGGCAGAGAGATTGCATGGAAATGTGAGGGTGCAGAAAATAGCAAGGGTGCCTAGGATGGGAAAGGTGACGAGGGTGGAGAGATTGCATGGAAATATGAGGGTGCAGAAAATAGCAAGGGTACCTAGGATGGGAAAGGTGACGAGGGTGGAGAGATTGCATGGAAAGGTGAGGGTGCATAAGATGGCAAAGGTAACAAGGGTGGCAAGGGTAGCAAGTGTGGCAGGAGTGGTAAGGGTAGCAAGTGTGGCAGGAGTGGTAAGGGTAGTGAGCAAAGGTGGTGAAGGTGATGACAGTGGTGAGAGTCATAAGGGTGGCTAGGGTTTCAAAGGTGGCATGGTTGGTCAGGGTGGTGAAGATTGTAAGGGCGGTGACGATGGCAAGGGTAGCCAGGGTGGAATGGGTGGCAAGGGTGGTGAAGGTAGCCAGGTTGATGAGGGTGGCCAAGGTAGCAAGGATTGCAAGGGTGGAGAAAAGTAGGCACCATCCCAAAGGTGTGAAAAAAGAAAATTATTAAGTACATTCAACACTCACCTCTTCTTTCCATTTGTTTAAATATTTTAACAACAATACAACATAAGGTGTGTGCCCATGTTCCTATAAAAAACAAACAAGACAAAACATATTACAAAGGATAAACAAAATGTGCCATTGACTTGGAAATTGAATATATACATTTTATAACGACATAAAAGCATAAGCATATTCAATGCAAATTAACATTTTAGATAATGTTAGCATGCTAATGTGCTAAAATATGCTAAGTTAAACATATATGTACGAACATACGCTACCAAGTTAGTATGCACCATCTCCATGCCGACATGCTATCATGTTAGCAAGCTAACATGTGACACATTAGCATATGCATGCTAACATGCTAAAATATGCCAATAAACAAGTTAGCCTCCTAATGTGCTAACATAGTTAAAATGCTGGTACTTAATAAATGGCAGAAATCTGTTAACTTATATATTTGTGTACACTACAAGGCCCAGTTGTTAAAAGGGTGGAGAACGCCATCAACTGGATTAATCAGTGCTTTATTAACTAGTGGATAAACGTTCAGAAAACAAACCTTGCTATCCACTGGATAGTGGTTTATCCAGTGGGTAGCGTTATCCATAATATCGTTATCCTTCGAACAATTGGGGCCAGTACAAATAAATAATATACAGTAATTAATATATGACCACTCTCTCCACAGGATAAACAAACTATTGGTATTTTACCTGTTTTGTCATGGTGTGAAGATCTATGGCATCAACATATTCTACAAGGCCAGGGAATGGTCTGTCTAATCTCAGATCAGGATGTGCATTATCAGGGTGTGATTCAACAACTGCAGATAATGACAGAATTATAGAAAAATATCAATAAGTGATCATATCAAATAGGATACTTTTTGCAAGTTCTGTAATGGATGCCAGTTATTGATCTCTCTAGTTCTTGGCAGAAGTTCAAAGATTCAACACTTGTTGGAGACCAAGTAAATGTATGTTTAACTTTAGTTAGTTAATGCTTACCACAGTGCTCTTGTAACACAATTCTCATGCATCCAACAAAGCCATATGAGTGACATAATAACAAAGGGACGTTGCTTGACCAGAGCAATGAACCAAGTTTTAACAAAGTTCTGAGAATAAAAGATAAACTTTTTGATATTCATGCAAATGAATTCATCTCTAATGTGAGTAAAAATCCCACCCAAAAAAATTACAGAGACAACAACTCTCATGCCACTTGTCAAACCCTAAATTCCCCTCAAGCCCTGTTAACAGACTACTGCCAGTGCTATTTTTATTTAACTAAAGAGTAATGCATCTTGTGTTACAACTTACTCTTGAGGCAGTTGTGTAGCTATGACAACAGTAAATGACTTGAAGAATTCACTGTTTTCTCTTAACAAGCATTCCACGGTCTAACAGAAAGAACCACAAATTTTAATAGTTAGTAAGCCATTCATCAGATTCATGCTGCATCAAGGTATCCTATATCCTAAGGATGTAAGCAAATATATACACAAAAACACCAAATTTACTCAACATAAATTCTTCATATTAAAGTGTTCTGACTCGTCTTTTGTGTAAAACCAGATACAGATAGCATCAACAAAAACAGCATAAACTATGTTGAACGATAACTTGGATAGTGGAATTTCATTCAAGATTATGAATGCATTGTATAAAATTAATATTAATGGTAAATTCATCACTTCTGCACTGGGAAGTGTAGACTGAGTGAAAATTAATTCAGATGGTCTCATATATTACCTCCTCTATGAAATCTCCTGAAACGTCTGAATTTAATTCGAGAAGAAACTCAGTTGTACATTCTGCACGGGACTAACAAAGGAAAAGATTTTTATCATAGAGTAGTCAAATCATTAATGGAAGAGTATGACCTATCCCTACTTCAGGCACCAAATCTCCTTGAAAAGAGAAACCATAATATTCAAAACTATGTACACTCATGCAAAACAAAATAAAAAAAATCAAAGATTATTCAAGTTGGTCCGAGTTATTTTCTAAGAAAATTGTCCTTAGAAGCAAAACACCTCTTGCACATGGATGCTAAGGTGTGGTTTTGTAAATTGATTTTATACTTTCTCCCACTGGTTTAAAACAACCATTATTACCAAAATCAATCAATTTATACAACATAGTTGAGTACTCTTATCTCAACTGGTAAACCTAGATTTGTAAGCGGTTAGAATTCTTCACTGGTAGTTATAGAACAGACTGTAAAAATTAAACATCAATTACAATAAACAAAATTGATTCCCTTACCTTTCCAATACAGTCTTTGTCCAAGAAGAAGCTGCAACAGAGAATAAGAGGTCACAGCAGTAATTCACAATTATATACCAAATGAATTTTTACCACAGATGTATGTAGCTTGCAAGCATCATGATCAGACATATTGTCTCACTGACAATTTAATAACTACCAGTAAGTACTCTTCTGCAGAGGCAGATCCTAGATTTTTCTTAGGTGTACACAGGCGAAAGCTTGGTAGCTACGAGTTTATTTAGCTGTGTAGCTAGGAGAGTGAAAACTGCTGTAGAAAATCCACAGAGTGCATCATTATATTGTGAGTAACTAAGTTATGTTCCACTTTATCTGAATGCACATACCTGTTGCCAACATCTTCACCAGTAACTTTCTGACCATCCACAATAGTAAATGATCCTATACCTGAGGAAAAAAAACAGTTCAACAGAATACAACTTGGGAGAGGGAGAATATGGCATATCTGTTTTTTGATCAAGGAATAAACTGTTTCAGATGCTTTATTCTGAGTTGATTATGAGGCAATTAAATGAACATTCATGAAAAGAATTTAACACTACCTGGAAGAATAAGGTTCTTTAAAATTTCAGTTCCAGTGGCTGATGCATTTATCAAGCAAATTTTAGCTCCTTCTAAAGCTCCTTGCCCATGGTCTCCCCATAACCTAACAAAAAAGAAACATTTGTCAATATTAACAAACAAAGTAGCAAGTTGGTAGGATTTTTT
>Ga0126337_10001817_pt1 | contig 13186 bp, 8 predicted proteins | sample DipCmetagenome_FD_92527 | JGI IMG/M metagenome (GOLD analysis project Ga0126337, IMG submission 92527) | Coral microbial communities from La Bocana,Puerto Morelos, Mexico - Diploria C A metagenome | ecosystem: Host-associated > Invertebrates > Cnidaria > Coral | place: La Bocana,Puerto Morelos... | reverse complement strand
ATTACATTGCAAATTGAAGATCAGCATAGTGGTAAATATTGCTATTTGTGTTTAAAGTTGTGGCAACTTGTTGTGCAAAGCGCATGTCAATCAGGATTCCTTTCTCTACAACTTGCTTCAGTCGTAAACAACACTTTTAATTCGTCTGCCATGATAAAAATATGGTGGATAAAAAGTTGCAAGATATATTGAACATTGTTAAACTGAAAATATATTTTAGGAATATGACATCGAGAGGGCAGAGTGAGACTCAAAAGCTGAAGCAGAACCTTGGAGAACAGCTTGATCGCCTTGTAGCCCAGCTGTCAGATTTAGAAGAATGCAAGTGAGTTTGTTTCAAAACTCTTGTGTGTTGAAAGTTTGAAACAGGGTCTGGAAGGGTATTCTTGGGATTTGGGATTTGACCAAATTGCGGAGTAGAAATTGGGAAAATGATAAATTTATTGACAGGATCGGGATTTGACTACTGCTCCGCAGGAAGTGGGACTTGCCAAAATTTGGGCTTAGGATGTGGGAATTTTGTTTGCTTATCTGTCAGGAATTTGGGAAATTGTCACAACTCAAATCCCTGGATCTAGAGGCCAAAGCGAATCAACCAGGCGAGTGCAAGGTGGTGTCCTTTTAAACCAAATTATACAGACCCTATAGAGTTTCTGTTTAATAGGACGTGGTCTTAATAGTTATCTACTTGAAACTGTCAGAGAGTATTTTGTTTCGACCAGATGCCAGAAAACTGCACATTATGTCAAAGCATACCAGTTATTGACAAAATGCTCAATTGACTCAATTGCTCAAGCTCTTCAGTCTCTTTGGACGACAGATCACACTGTCATATCATGCTCTTTCGTCATACCAAGGTACAAAAAGCTATTTCTTTTTGCCAAAGCCTTAAAACACACATAAATTCAAAATATTAATCACAAGGGTCAACCTACGTCTTACATTTATTAGCTTTTGTGGAAATTAGACTTATTAATGTATTTTTCTGGGAAAGAAAAACAGGATTCTGGATATTGATGAAAAATGTGCAGGATGTGGGATTCATATGAAAAAGGAGTAGGAATGAGGGATCAGGACCCCCCTTTCCAGACCCAGTTGAAAGTGGCTAGGTGAAACTCTTACATGAATTATTGTCACTTTGGCTGGGATGATGATATTTTCTTTATTAGTTTAAGAAAGTCAAATTATATTCTGCAACTGATTTTATAAATAAGTAAATTAACTTAATGAAAAATAATATCAATTTTCGTCCTTGCATCTTTTTATTTTACAAGGGAAGATTTAGATGAAGATGAATATGAAGAAACAAAGAAAGAAACACTGGAACAACTGAAAGAATTCAAGGAAACATTGGACAAATTTGCCGCTGGAAATGTGACCCTGGTTGATGAAATAAGCAGCATGCAGTTGGTATATAATGTCTTCTTATGCATCTACCAATGTTAAGCCTTAGGGATGTGGGGCATTTGACTTCAGTTACCTAGCTTCCCCCCCTGGGAAATTTGACTAAGAATCTGGGTCCCAGGGTGGGTATATTTGATTTTTTTGTGAGGAGAATGGAGCCAAATGACATCAAGAAATTTGTTTGTCCGGTAAGCATTGATGTCTGAGAATAGCACTGCCTAAGATTGTTTTTCTGAATGGTAAACAATCTGTATTTTCAAAAACCCCTCTATTCAAATTATGGTAATTATTGTTATATTTTATTAACTACAAATGTACTTTGGATGATCTAACACCTGTGGTGCTACATGTATGATGTTTTTTTTTATTTTTTAGTGCAATTTAAAATTTAAAACATTAGGTCAACTTTCCAAGGCAAATTGCAGAAAATTTCAGTGATGTAATTTTTGTTGACTCCAAACCATAACATAGGATATAATTCTATAGCAGTAATTATCCAGAGAGATTGTACACTTTACTTAGTTATGTGGCCTTGCCCCTGTAAATCTCCTGAATTAAGTCAGTGACATGGTAGGGCTTGCAACTGCTGTGCCAAAGGTTTTAGATTAAATTCCTTTTGGAGATCTTCGAGTAGCTTTTTTGATCGATACTACCGGTAATTAGCATCTCTCCCATATGTCAACCAACCTTAAGAATAATACCATCATCTCTCTCTATCTTCAACTTGGCAGGCAATCCAGGCAGCCATAAGTGAAGCTTTTAAGACACCAGAAGTCATTCGCCTGTTTGCAAAGAAACAACCAGGCCAACTCAGACAGAGACTCGCGGAGGTAAGAAGAACATGACTCGGAGTCATCTTGTAAGAGGGTAAAGTTTGCTGTAAAGTCTGCTGTTAATACCAGCTCAAGTACTAAATTAAAAGCACTTTTTTAAGACATTACCTTAAAGTAACAAAAACAACTTATTTACCTCGAACATTAAGCCTTGAGGGGGAAATCTCAAACCTCAGCCTTGCCATATTGACTGACCCATTGGCAAGGTCTTGGTATGAGATTTTCCTGTAAAGATCTCACTCTCGTTTAATAAGTAGATTAAAGTAAGAAAACTGTGTACTCCCCCCCCCCTCACAGTGTGAAAAAGTAAATTAAATTTAATTAGTTTAAGAAATATTAATTTCTGCATACAGAGCCCTTGTGTCCATTAAACGTTGAAAAGTTATTAATTAATTACTTCACTGTCTGGTAAAATTTTTCTTCAGATGCAAAGAGACCTTAAAACTGGTCATCTGAGTCAAGCAGCTTACACACAACAAGCGGTGGAGATTTTAACAGCCTTAAAGAAGCTTGGAGAGCAGGTACGAGCTTATAATCACCAAATTGAAAAAGATAATTTGAAAATATACTTTTTACAATAACTTGCCAATTTATTGCATGCTGATTGGCTTGTTTTTATCATCAATAAGAGTACAGATGGATAAAATTTGATAATCGGATTTGCATGCGCTGCACTATGCAAATGAGCTGCTTCTACGTGTCAGGCTTTATTCCTGGCATTTGACCAGCTTTGGGTCCTGTTATTGTAAAAAAACAAATTGACATCTGTTTACAATGTTATGGTGCAATTTATCATCAATACGAGGACAGACACATAAAAAACTGACTTCAATTTGTTAAAGTTATGGGTGGTAATTTAGTGCAAATATTTCGTACCACTTTAATAAAAAGCTTACAAAGTATCGGTCAACGTGCATAGAAGTTTATCTCTTCCTTCCTTATAACTTATAATCAGTTAATATGTTCTTTTTTGACCCCCATGTCCTGGGAGGGAGGGACTCCTATATAAAAAAGACATGCATACTCATCAGAAATCCTGTTTTGAGGGCGTGGCTTGAAATTTCCTCTCCCCCAAGTCAAAAGAATTACAAATTCTTACATAAAACAATTTATCTCCTGTCATGTTTTTGGCTCAGTATCCTACATGTAAAAGCTACCATTAGAACTTCCACTGAGGCTAAACACCCTAACAGGTGCTAAAACCAGGTTTTTAGCTTCTAAAAGGTGTGACGGGCAGCACTGTCATTTTTATATAGGGTACTCCCCCTTGGGCCACAAGTGCCCTTCAAGTTATCCCTAGAACAACATATTTGTGCATTGATTTGTAAAAAATATTTGGTAATAAGAACCATCTTTTTTTCTAATAAAATTTCAGCTAAAGCCTCAAGAAGCTGAATTTCTGGCTGTGAATACCAATGCAGCCTTAAGTTCCTTTGAAAAAGTTTCAGAAAACATGGGTAAGGAGGATCATTTGCTAGTCAATAAAAAGACATCTATGTTTACACAATATTATTTTGTTATATGTTATCCCAATTAGCTTTAAATATTGTAAAGTAGTAAAAGAGGAAATTGAGTTAATTTTTTGGTTGTCTCCGGGGACAGGGAAATTCCATGAAATGTTGAATCAAGTCAGGGGAATTCTTACTGACTTTGAAAAGTCTGTTGCTGTAACAATAATTTTCTTTTCAGATGGCTCCATTTAAAGGTTCTATGATCGAGAAGGGAGAAAATTTTACTACATAGTATAAATATCTGGCAAGGGTTTATAGTTGCTTGTGAGAGACTTTGCTGTTGCCATATAGATAGGCCTGGTTTGAGATATCATATTATATCAAGAAGTGTATGTCTAGAGATGTGAATGGAAAATGCAAGTCTTTGCAAGAGGGTGAGACTAGTGGTTTACTTTGTGAGCCGCAAGACATTCAGGATCTAAGACATTGAGAAATTATGTAAGAAAAAACAGAAAAAAATAGGTACTTCTAGACTTTCTTAGCCTTTCAAAAAAAATTGAGACTGTCAGGCAGCATTGTTAAAAAATCAAAACTGGGAGATGCATGTAACTTTGAGTCTGTGCCAGACCCATGAAATTAGATAAAAGAAATTGTGAGACCAGTGATTTTGGAAGGGCCATTCACCACTCTTATGCCACTGAAACCTGTTGAAATGGACACCCTGGTTAACTGCTTTATAGAGATGTATGAAGTTTCTTTTTATAGAAATAAGGAAGTAAAGTTTGGGAATTCCTCTGAGGGTGCTGTCCAGATGAGACAGGGTGTCCTCTTAATACAGGTTTACTTGTGAGTTATCAAGTGGCTTAAATCAACAGTGTGCTGGTATGTCCACCACTCTTTACTCATCATGATGTCTGCTAACTGTTCTTGTGTTGATTTATGTGTTTCTTATAACGTTTTAATGAGTTCTGCTTAACTCTTCCAGGAAGTGGTGATAAACTCCTTAAAGTGGCTGGTTCCCAAGTAGAGGATGCTCAGAAGTAGACTATTGACATTGTGATACTAAATGATGAATTAATGTGAATGATACTGTTATTACAAATCTGCTTTGACGTCACGACACTGTATGAACATTGTTGGTTTATCTTACAACAGACTCAACTTGCTGCTGGACAAAAATGACTGCACCAGGCAAAATTGGGTGCACAAAGAAAATACTAATTCAAAAAAAATAGTTTTGCAAGAAACATATAGATAGGATGTTTATTACCTGGATCCCAGCAGATGGAAAGTCCTGCATGCAGACAGTGAAGAAAAATAGAGCAATTTATTAACAAGCGAATATTGGCTTGATCTGCCTCCAATGCACATAATTTGTCGAGTAAGAATTGTTCAATTATGAGTGCAAGTGAATTGATGTTTTGTTCTTAGGGCTGAGTACCCTGGGTCTCAGAGGCTTCTTTTGGAGGGAGGCCAAGCCACTTCCTGTTATTGGCAAAGCAGCATATCGCTTTTTAGCAATTTATTGCCAAGAATAAAACCTCCGGCACCCAGGGTAGGGGCTGGAAAGATTTAACTCTTGTTTAGGAAAGCTTTAAATACTATTATGCCTCGTGAGTATTGATAAGTGAATAAAGATGCAGAATTTTTAGCTCGGTAATGAAATGTGAAAAGTGAGTCAATCAACATGTTACAAGCATGTGACAAAGAAAAACTCCAACAGGAATCAAATCCATGACCTCCCTAACACTGGATGAGCTCTCTATCCACTGAGCTACGAGAACTCATGAAGAGCATTTAACTGAGTTCAAATGTAAATGAGCTAGCTCTCTGTGAGTTTGCAGTTTGCAGTGGATAGAGCATCCACCCAGTGTTCAGGCAGTCATGGCTTCAATTCCTCTTGGGGACTCAGGTTCTTTCTTTGTCTCAGTTGTTGATCAATTCACCTTTCACACATTATTCATCAGTTTGAACACATTGCTGAAACAAATTCTCAGTCCATTAGCCACAGTAGGCTTAATAGGCTCAGGGTGCAACATTTGAATGTTTTAGAAGCTTTAGAGCACCAATAGTGAACTAAATAATCATGCCTTGCATAGTAATCAAGTATGCATATTTATTGTTTAGGTCAACTTCATCCCTTAAATGATGTGAAACCCTAAATATGAAACTTGGAAAATCATGGGAAATTAGTTTTTATGTATAATTGTCTTGAAAATCGTGGGAAAATAGCTTTTATCTATAATTGCCTGTTATTGTAATCACTGACAGTCAACAATTCAAGGTTTTACCAGTAAATAATCTGCATCTTCTTTTTCACCAACTATACTGTTGACTTGTAAAACTGTACTGTGTGATGTATAGAGGTAATATTGTATAAGTGAGTTTCTATTAATCTGTAGAAAATAAATGAAATTTTTGAAGTTGGCTCTGTCATTTAAATGCAAGGACATATATGTTTTTGCTATTTTTTAAAATAAAGTTTGTTAAAATATGTGTTGTTTGAGAAATATTACAAAGGTTTATCTCCGGTATATTTTGCTCATCCCTATGCAAATTCTAATTTAACTTCACCTGTTCAAAATTTGCCTTTGAACTCCTCACATGGAAGAAACCCTGAAAAGGCACCAGCTGGTTCATAAATTTTTCAGGCTTAATAATGTGAAAGGTACTGGGAGAACTGGTGCTTCAACCACAAATTTTAATGTTCTCTGACCCCTGTTACTTTCATGATGGAAGGTGGAAGTTACTGAGTTTTGGGACACCACATTCTCCCTACTCTTGAAAAATAATGGGCAATGCTCCTAGGTTTACTGCAACGTTCTGATTTTCCAGAAATTTATTAATTCATTTAGTAATTTGTTTAAATTCTCCTAACAGATTTGCTGCTCTCCCAAATAGCCATTATTGGGGTGATTGGAGCTCGAATTCTGGGAAGGAGGATGGGTAATAATCACTCATTTTAGGATAAAACATACCTTTCTTTTGAAGTTAAACGTAATTGGAAAGTAATAATTTTCTAGCATGCGTAAGGAGGACTGTGGTGAATACACCCAATCACAAGCATGATAGAGCTGAGGTCAGCAGTTAAAACAGCGAAATAAATAAAGTATAGCAAAGCGGACATGCCACTGAGAAGTGTTACCGTATAATATTAGCTTAAAACGAGATTGACTAGATGTACTGACTGGTTTGTACTTTATCCGTATTGTGTCAAGGAGCGCACCTGTGACAATTGTTCTACTGAAGTCAAGAAAGGAAACCAATTCAAGGCAACATTTCAAAGAAAAGTTTGCATCCTCGGGAATTTTCTAAAAGTATTAAATATGCAAACAGTTTCAGATTCTAGTTAATTCTCTTAATTGATTATTGCAATGACCAAATTTTAAGTTCACAAATGGAAAACATCCGCAGTTGCTGAGCGTTCTATAATTTCCCAACAGGCATGCCTTATTGTATTCCTGGTGTTGCAGGTGAAAGATTGACAAATTTTCATTTTTTGATTTTCTGTCAATCGAAGAAAGACCGCCAACTAGCAGGTTTTAAATTTGAAATGCATGCAAATCCAATTTTAGGGTTGCGACAGCACGTCTTTGTATGCGGATTTTCTATTGTTTTTCAACCACAAAACTTATATTGAAATTTCAATGCGGGTGTGATAACACGTGGTACATGACGTCACGTTTCTTTGGCGTGAGCTGAGAAAGGAAGACGATACCTGAGTATTGGATTACATTTTCACGACGAAATTTACTGCGACTTTTCTTCTCCGATTTCAAGTTGTGAGCCACCGAAAATGCTGCTAATGTCGCCACGAACGACTGTCGCAAGTTTTCTTAGTGTTTTGGTCGCTTTTTGCACGGGTTTGGAGTTTGAGGAAAGAGGTAAGTGAAAAAGGTTAAGCAATTTGGAACGCGCGTTTGTTCAATTCACTTAGACAGCGCGATTTCTGTTTCTTGTGTTGCAAGACAAGTTATTTTTCATACTAGAAATCGTGTTCTTCGATTACTGGATATTTTAACTGGGCCGTGAACAATTTATGTGGGGTAAATAAGGCCTGTTTACTCAGAACAGTTAGTTCTTTTCGATTTAATCACAACAGGGATGCCAAATTCTAAAAGTACTTCGTTTCTGAAAATTCCATGCTCGATATTGCACATTTTTGCTTGCTCAGCGGAGATTTTGTGATCTAAATCTTCAGAACCGTTTTATTTTAGTGATTTTATATTCTGCTTGCCCAACCTTGAAGTGCCGAAGGTTTTGTTTGCGACATTCAAGGATGACAACCCGCGCCATATTGCATAAAAATTTACATGTATACAACGGGCCATTATGCTCAATCATTTGCTTTCTCTTACGAAAATCTTTTAAAACTGTACAGCAATCTTTCTCATTTGTATTTTTCTCGAGTTCTCAATAAAACTAGGTGGTTTGAAAGCCATAGAGTGGATTTAGATTCCAAAGCACTGTCAGCGAACATGACGCACACACTACGATTTCTCTTCATTAATTTCGAAGGCATTTTTGAGTTGAACGATACATGTTCTTCGCTAATCTGGAACCGGCCAAATAAGATTGTACGGCTTTGGGTCTGCCAGACAAATCTCGGTTTCTTATTTTCGCCTTCTGTCGTTAGCAAAGTACATAAGGCAGTGTTAGGTTTCGACATGATCTTCCAAGCTGCTTTGGACATCACTTTGTAATATTTGAACAGACAACTAAAAAGTCTGCAGAATTCCTTTCATGCTCTGTTGAGTTCAGTCAAATTTAAAGTCAATTTGCTCTTTATTTCTTAAATGCGTTCGTGGATATTTAGTAGATAGAGCCAAATTCACTGTCTCCGGTTTGTTTAAAGTGTTTCTTGCTGAAAACACTGTTAATTACGTGTATCATCATAGTGTTGCTATCTCTGCCTTGTCCCATGCGGATGAGAAATTTGGTTTGGTTTGCATTTCTTGTTTTCTTTACTGTAAAAGTGTTCATTGCTGAAAAATACTATTACAAGATATCAGTCTGCCTCAAAGGAAAATATTATTCTATAAACCTCTGATAAGGGGAAATATGATGCTTTTTTCCTTATGTTAAAGATAAGTAAAGATGTAGATCTAGCTTTCAGACAGATATACACGATTATGATAACCACAGAAAGAAATAAGAATTGCATGCTAATATTTAGAGCAGCTTATTTTTTATTCGTAACATTTTGACCAAGGTAGAACATGGCACAGAAAATAGGTATTGTTTGTTTGGGAATAATATATTAAAGATCATTTGATTTTTCTCCCAATAAATGTGTCGCTATTATTCATAGAATGTCAACTGACCATTGCTTGTAAGGGTTAATTTAGAGAAGTAGATTTTTCTGTTGGTAGCTGTGTGTAATTTTTAATGGCTGGCTGTCTTAGAATTGTCCCACAGAGCTTTTATAGTCTTAGAGACAGTACATAAAATGTTATTTCGAGTGATTCTGTTTAGCACAAAAACACGCAGCAAGTAGGCTATCCTGCTTGTAACAAGTAACATTTCCCACAGACTAAAGTCCTATCAAAGCAAAACCTGGAATAAGAATTGCTTAGATCTTTTTGACTTAATTACATGCTTTTACAAAAGTTTATTACAGAGGAATTCTTGATTTTCATTGCTTGAAGCTTGACAGTTTAGTCTTACTTTGTAGCATCTGACAATTTCTTTTGTTTGTGCAGCGTTTGATTTTGTGCAAGATGAGTATGCACGTGCCATTACAGAGTATCATGCAGTTAACAAGACTGTGATGCACATCAGAGCTGTTGGTTGTGAAGGGCCTGTCAAGTACACCATCAATGAACAAGACACTCCATTCGAGGTTGATGAAAATGGACGTATTTGGCTCGTTAAGCCATTGAACTACAACAAAGTGAAATCGTACATCCTCAATGTGAAGGCTGTTGCTGGAGGTGGTAAATGCATCGCCCATGCCAAGGTCGACTTTGAAATTCTGAACATGAACAAGCACGCACCAAGATTTGAGTTTGAGAAGTACAGCTGTGATATTATTGAGAACATGCGAGAACTCCGCATTAATCCTCCAATGAGGGTTCTGGACGATGACTCGGGAGAAGCAGGCAAGGTGAAGAATGTAACCATTGTGGAGTCTGGTCTGCCGTTTGTCTTCACAGTCGATGACAAAGGGAATGTCCAGGGAAGAGCAACGAAAGATATGGATGCCGAAGAAATTACGGACTACTTCTTTGATATCATTGCTTGGGATAGTGGAAAGCCCCCAAAATCATCCTTTCCCATCAGCTTAGAATGTGAAGTTGATGATGTGAATGAGTTTACACCACATTTTATGAAAGACACCTATGAGGCGACAATAAGTCGTGGTAGGACATATACCAATATCACCCAGGTAAGATTTATTGGTGCTGGTTGTTCCAAAAGTGGACAATTCTCCTCCAGATAATCAGATTATCCTCCAGATAAATGACTATTCAGCAGTTAATTTTGTTGACCTGTATCCACTGAATAGATTTATCTGCTGGACAGTGTTATCCAGCCTTTGAGCAGGTTTCCTGGTTTGAAATAGTTTGAAATTTTGAACTTGGGACTATCATTGGTTAGAGCTAAGTAGAGTACAGTAGATCATGTAAAAAAAAAATCCAGTTTCTAATAATTATTATAGGGTATCAAACATTGCATTATGGTTGTTTTATGAAGGTGTTGAAATGTTTTCCAATAAATAATTTTAAACAAAAGTTCAAATCACAAGCTTTTGTCTAGCAAACTACTGCCCTGAATATGGATTAAAGGCAATCATATTTGATAGGCATTTTCAGAGTGCTTTCTTTGTAGAGATTTGTATCCCCATAGGCTTTAAAAAATGTTAACGTGTAACCAAACTTATTGTCAACAATACACTGGTGAAAGTGTCAAGCTGTGTAACTTCGTAAAAACCCTTTAATTTGGTTCTTAGGTTTTTGCTGAAGACAAAGACATTGGTTTTACCAATGGCCGTGTTTGCAAGTACACCATCGAAGGTTACAATCTGCCATTCAAGATCAATGACGCAGGTGTGATCAGCCTTGAGGAACCCTTGGGACGCGATGCATATGATGTGTACGAATTCAAAGTGGATGCTATTGATTGTGGTGGATTGATGTCAACAAAAAGTGCGGTAGTGTCAATCTCTGTTCATACAATTTGCCGTGAAGGTAAGCTCTGGTTTAAAAATTTAGGATGGTTGCCTGTAGCTTGTTTGAGTATGTATGTATGTATGTTATATTTTTGTTGTTAATTATTCATGAAAGAGGTCTGGGCTATTACTTTATAGCTTTTTATGAGAGTTCATGAGAAAGAAATTGACTACATTTTGTAAATTATTTATATCCTTACTTTTATAATGGCATCCATTTAAACTTAAGTTAGCTATACAAACAAAATTGAAAATAAGTGCTGTTGTTATTGACAAGTGCCACTTAGGTTAAGTTCTTACATTATACAGATCATACACTAAGTCAGCATATTGTTCAGGAAAACAGCCATTTTGCAGACTCATTAACAATCCCAGCTGGCTTTTCTGTCTTAGCACCTCAAGAGTTACTTTTGGTAACAGGGCCTGAAATTACCTTTTTTAGGCAGGCACCAACAGGACACACTGAAATTATTTTCAGACGCCAGATGGAAAAATGTGGTGGCTAAAAAGTGTCAATAAAATTTGTTCTTGAAACATAAGAACGCAAATTTTTCCAAGATGTCTCTGCGTGAAAACATTCCTACTCCTGAACAATCTTAATACTTAGATTCACTACAAGTACGTGTGAAGGCATTAAAATATTGTGTAGCTTATGAAATGGAGTTTCATCAAATAGATGGCTCTCTTAGTTTGGAGACTAAACACAACATTATTATTTTCTTCAATACATGCCTTCGGTACTAAGCCCTCCAGAGCCAGACATGGAGCAAGCAGTAATGCTTCTCGAAAGGAAGTTAGAGGTTTCTGCTGTTTGTTCACAGTATGGCTAGCAGTTGAAACCGCTGAAAACATGGTGTGCTATATGTTGTGTGAACTATAGCTGTTTTTGGAGTCATTAACAGCAATCTTACTCCCACTTTTGATCCAAATTATTTTCTATGGAAGTTAAAAACTTTGAAGAGACAAAATTAAAAGCAAACAGAAACTTTTTCGTTTTAAAACAAATCCAATTCCTTGAATGCTGGTTCAAGATGCGAAAAGTTAGTTGCCTAATGGCGACTAGCCTCAAAGGCCTGGTTGCCAACACTCACTTTTCAGCTGGTTGCAATTATTTCGGACCTTGTTTAAGGTCTCTTTTACCCAATATGCTAACTGTTAGCCCAATGCATCATCCAGGACTGGTTAGCATCCTATCAAAATGGAAAGCACCTTCATGCAACCAAAACCATGGGTTAAACTCCAGTAGTGACAAGTGATTATGTTCCTCTTGAATGTATGATTTTAATATATACAAGTCCACTTATGATATTGCCATGCTTGATTTCTTCCAGAATTTATTGGACCTGTGAAACATGAGCTGATAATGCAGCAGTGTACAGGAAAAGTTTATGTCACTCCTGATATTGGGCTGAATGAATGTGCAAAAAAACAAGAAAAGGCAAACCTGTCTGCCATTGTTCACTTGGTAACTAATGCTGGCATGGGCTGCGACAGGGATACTTATGAAGCATCTGATGCATTCACTCTGTGTGGGCCAAATGACTTTGTTGATCTGCTACCCCAACCAGGCGTCGGCAGGGAATGGACAGAGGGTCTCAGAAAAAATAGTAAAGGTATGTTGGTACTCATAATTGCAAGGACAAAGCTCCTTTCTATCAACATAGTTGCAGAGAAGCTGTAAGAAACTATGTTTAAACAACCTATTTTCCTATGCTGGTTCCTCCAAACGTCGTTTTCGAGGTCATAATTTGCATCTTGAGTAACAGATTTGTGCACACAATTAGCTATATCTTTTTTTCCTTTTACACAGAATAATTTCTACACCAAATTTATGTAACAAAAGATACAAGTCACCATGCTTGTTGGTGAGAAAACAAGCATTTATTTCGCTATCACACTCAGCTTAAGGGAAATCTCTTACATTGTGTGCATGCAGCAGCTAATGTGTGGGTGCAAATGATGCAAAAATCCTGTGCAGTAGGGATGTGCTATGCAACACTGAGTAATGATCTTCAAATCAAAATTTATGAAGAACTTAAGAGAATTTTAGTAGAAAATTTTAACAAAATACAGATGAACAGAGCCAAATAAAATGTCAACCTTTTTTTTTCACAATGGGGGTTGCTTATTTTTTTTCATGTGTTTTTTCCCTTAGAAGAGAATGCCTTTTTGTTTGATGGGAAAAAATCGTATGTTGATGTACCTGAGAATGTATTGCCTGAAGACATTGGTAATAAGTTTACCATCAGCACCTGGATCAAGACAGGCATATCAAAGAGTCATCAATACATCCTCGCCGGTACTGACAAGGAACGTCTTGATCGTGT
>Ga0126337_10001816_pt1 | contig 13187 bp, 9 predicted proteins | sample DipCmetagenome_FD_92527 | JGI IMG/M metagenome (GOLD analysis project Ga0126337, IMG submission 92527) | Coral microbial communities from La Bocana,Puerto Morelos, Mexico - Diploria C A metagenome | ecosystem: Host-associated > Invertebrates > Cnidaria > Coral | place: La Bocana,Puerto Morelos... | reverse complement strand
AAACTTAACCTAAACACGGCAAAGGCTGGCCATAGAATGCCTCACCTCGCCAACTGTCACCGATTACAAACTCAAATCCCACTATACACTGCGCACCTCGAACCCGTACCCAGCCCTCTGGTCTGTGCCGGCAAAATAGCAATTTGTGCTAATTTAAGATCATCACAAATTACATTTTTTGTGAGCAAAAATTATCCCCACCCCCTTCGAACAAACTGTAACTTTATACATGTTTATATGGAAACATTTCATTGCGTCTCAATGATTAGCAAGTGAATAAATGCATTTTCCGGATTCCGGTGTAATGCCTCTCAACCTGAACTGCATCCCTTTCAATTTCTTACAAATTATTTAAATACTTAGCCACCTACTAATAACAACAACGAAGTTACTGTTATATACGTGTAGTTGTATACTATTATATATACTGTTTCATATAGATAGCGGTGAATGTTAAACAGAGTATTGTCAGGAAAAGAGTTAAACTAATTAGTAGATTTTTGTTTTTATTAAAATACACATGATAATAAACCTTGCATTTGGCCTGACTGATCATGGCCTGCAGTGGGCCAGCTAAAACCACTCAGGCTAACCTAATATGAGTTATTCGTGAGCAAGAGTTATGCTTCTCTCGCCTCAGAATTTTTGACACAGAGGCAATCTCGTTCCCAAAGTCTTTGTTCCCCTCGACCAACGATTGGAAAACGAGAGCTCTGGCGAGAACCATTTTCAAATAACTGAATTCTGCCCATCCATTTTTACTGCGCAGTCTGCATCTATGGTGCAGGCCTGAAATGGTTGCTCCCAGAGCTCTCGTTTCAATTTTTTCTTTGGTGTTGAAGAATTGCTGAATACAGCCAAACCGCCTGTCACAAATTGAAAATGAGTGTCTCTCCAGTAGGAATTTAAGGTCCACTCTAAACTTTCCCTTTCTAACAATATTGTCTAGGTAAAAAAATAAGTAGGATTCCTTAAACTGAGCCGGCGAGTTATCTGCCCACAGTATAAGGTGATGGAATTTACCGTGTTTTTCCTGGAGGCTTTTCAGAAGATAGTTCAGCAAAGATATTACCTTGTTTGGACTGCTTCTTCCGATAGATTCATCATAGAGGAAACAATGAATGATGTCCTCGTTGGCATAATAGATTCCAAAAAGGTTAGTCCGTAGCTTCCTCGCGTGAAAGCCATCCTGAGGAGAAACTTTTCGTGTCCGTAAGCACTTATGGTAATCCATTTGGAGAGTTAACACCCTCGGTAACCTATTTCAGGCAGGATTTATTATTTATCTTGTTGACTTGTTCAGTTGGCCTTGCACACGACAATTCGCGAGCTACGCAAAACGCATAACTGAAAGAGCCCACACGCGACGTTGCGCGTTGCGTAATAACTTCGAGCATAAACTTTAGTACCTTTTGTTGACGGTAAGTCCGCTTGGTCGGATATAGAGACTAGCTCAACCATATACCCGATTTGTGTGCTTAGAGGACAAAAGGCAGAGCTATTTAGCAACGCTGGTTATGCCGGAAAATTGCAGAAAAATGTTTTGAAATCTTACTCTCATGTACTTTTGCATCAGAGCAAATAAAGGAAGAGAGCAACAAAATTTGAACAACATTTAAAGAAATTGCGGTAAACTTTTTGGGAAATCTTGAGCAACTTGTGGAAAGTACTAACTACACTATACAAACGCATAACTGTAATAACTTCGGGCGTAAACATAACTTCAGTAGCTTTTGTTGATGTAAAGTCCGTTCGGTTGGGTATAGAGATTAGCTCAATCATATACCTGACTTGTGTGCTTAGACAGACATTAGAGTGCCTATAGATTGATTTTTAACATGTTGCGTCCTACTCATCAAGTAAATGCAGAGAGCAGAGGCACAGATGATATGGATTTCCACCTACTTGTGTACAAATTTGATGCAGCAAAACCATGGCAACATTTTGAACCCTAAATACAGTATTGTTCCTTGTTTACAAAATAATTTAATTTCAAAGGCATACAATTCACTGCAGTGAAAAGTACTTCGTAAATATAATTAATTTTCATTATGTGGGACTACTTCAAATCGATTAAGCTTCTGGCGGTTAAGTGTTGGAGGGATGGCCTACAGATTCCTGTAAAAATTTCTTTGGGCAATTTCTTTGGTTTTTCTCTTTAGTCACTAAAAGGTCATATTTTGCCATGCAAAACAGCCTCTCGGTAATCGATCAAGAGCTTATTACAAGCAATTTCTGCTCTAGCCACTGATACATTGATGATATAATATTATACCTGATGTTTTGAAAACCAGGTCCAAACAGCCCAGTGACACCTAGTGCCTAATAGAGTCATTTAAGCAGTGCTTACCAAGTTCTAGAAAAACCAAACTCAAATTGAAATTAAAAACAAGAAAATCCAAAAGACCATTAATCATGTCAAACTGGTTTGAAAAGTTTACCAACAAAAAATAACTTCACAGCACAATTAACAGACCCCTTTTTCAAAACTCCAGGTAGATATAAATTTCGTTTATTGAATGGAAATTTGGTTTATTGAATATAAATTTAGTTTAATGAATATAAAATTGTCCTTATTGAATATTGCAACAAACTGGCAACCATAATGGACCGTTTACGAAACGGAATCAGCCACGGCGATCAAGTGTTTACGTCATGTACTTGTATTAAGCTGAGCAACTGCCTCAAATGAAGAAATTGATTTCAGTGACCCAATCAGTTGACAAAGAATGGCTATGAGTAAATACCGCTTAAGGTCCGTAAAAAACAGTGTGTAAAGATTCGTAAAGATATTTAAAGACGCGTGAAGACTAGCTGTTGGTTAAGAGAGCTAGAGGTCCGTATAATAGTGGGTAAGTACCATTAAAAGTATGTGAAGAACAGTGCGTAAAGATTCGTAAAGAGAATTAAGGACGCATTAAAACTAACTGCGTGTAAAGAACGTTTAAGGTGCGTTAATTACAGCGCAAAGATTCCTAAAGAAACTAAAGAAAATGTCTCTGTGTTAACGCAAGCTACAGAACGCGGAATTTGTTTTTTACGCAAGGAATGAAGACCGGTACCTTTGAGATTTCATGCTGTGTAATAATATTAATATTAATTTTATTAATATGCAAGTCGTACCAGCAGCCGGAGTTGATAGTTCATATACAAACGTTCTCACGATTGTTGTTCTGAAAATTCATATTTATAATTTCATTGTTCGCGTGTCTAAATGACCGGTAGACGGTCAAAGTTTTAAAATTACTAAACGACCGGCAGTCTGATATTTTTCTCAATTTTTACGGAATCAAAGGGATCCATCCAATCCAAACTATCATACATCGATTAACAACCGCCAAGCGATCCAGAAGAGCTGTATAGATTGCAGGACTAACGCGTGGTTGACGCTCGGTTAAGTGAGCAAGGACATGGTTTGTGACATTTAGAAATTGTGAGGTCGACTGCCGGTCACTTAGGGATTTTAAGACCTTGATCGTCCGCTGGCCATTTAGAAACAGCGTTCATTGTTAAGTCCAGTTTCCTCATTAAAATAGTAAGATGCACAAAACCATCAACGGTTTGTTTTCTTTGCAAAGATTCAACTAGGATATTAAAAATCTGTTTGAAGAAACATACATGTAACGGAAACGAACAACAGCGGAAACGTCCTGACTTAAATATGACGGAAATATCACTTCATATTTTCCTTCCCGAAACATGACAGAAACTTGAGAGAATCGCCAAGACTTGGTATTAACGGTAACATGAAGATCTATGTTTGTCACGTTTAAGAAATGCAGAAACATGGAATTTCGTCCTGTGACAGTCCATTTCGTAAATAAACAAAGTTGAGATAAACACATGATAAACCATGCCTTTTCAGGTCGTTTTACTATAGTTAACTTCGCTTTCATCCTGTCACCGTGGCTATCGCGACAGACTATGATTACATTTACCATAGTAAACTGAAAAAAGCCGGTCAAATTACTAATTGGCTTAACTATAGTAAACTTAACTTTACTATAGTAAAAAAGCACTAGTGTGACCTCAACCAATTCAAACATTTCTGGTGCCAAGTTTAAAAAACACTGCTTCAATATTTCCAGAGATATTAAGTATTTTGCAATTTTAGTTGCACACCTTATGACGTCATCACTTTCCTAATTTGCATAACAGAAAAACATCAATATCTCTAAAACGAAAAAAGATATTCCAAAAAGGAAAATGTTATTTTTTTGAAAAGCCTGTCAAATAAGCTGCAATTATTTTTCATGTCATAGGCACTTTAAAATTACTGGTATAAGACACTATAAATTTTATCCCTACCTGCCAATAGCCACAAGGCACAAGCCCTTGCTACGTTAGTGACTGACAGGAAAACAGTCAGCCTAGGGAACCTTCTCCTTATACCCCTGTTTTGTCACACAATTATTTGTCCACTGAGACATCTTCTCTGATGGGCCCTGATAGTTCATATATCATTTCTGGCTGATGGACATATGAATAAATTTGACTTGGTAATTAATAACATCTTTCAAAGTTACATGTAAAAAACTCCAATTGGTATTCAATCAGCCCAAAGGGCATTTTGTTGATTGGCATCGGGCGTTCTTGGCTTCCTGGCCTGTTTTTGGCAATGCATTCTGCAAACTTGTAAAGTAAATTATTCTTTCCAGCAGCCTGTAGTCTTTTCATTGCCATTACTGAAGTGCTTGCAAAGTCTTCTGGATTAGATGAGATGCCGTTTTTGACGGCAAGTTCGTAAAATGCTTTGTCAGCAATTTTCTGTAGGATGCCTTCATTGGATGTCTCGAGTAGCTGATTTATCATGATCTCATCAACTCCATCTGCTTCCAAGCCAGGTGTGTTGAAATGATTATCATATTGTCTGGTTGGTTGAAGATCCAATGTGCTTGAAGAATCCTGAAGCTTAAAAGAAGGGCTTATATGTCCATCAGACTGTTTTGAGGACTCCTCCATTAAGTAAGCATCTACATCTAATTGGAAATTTTCCTCTGCTTTGTTTAATGAACTAAACTTCTTTGCCAAGTAAGTGATGACTCTTGAGCGAATAGAAAAAGCTGAAAGCAGATAATAGTTTTAATTGTAATAGGTATAATTTATAGGCTATTTCTACTATACAGCATGTAATGCAAATTGTATTTTTATAGACAATGTATTCCACTCTGTGGAATTTACATTACAAAAGTTCATTGCGCAGCAACTCTGCCATGTATATTTTAAAGTTGTACTAAAATCAAATGTTTACACCTTTATTTTGTAGTTTAAGGACATAGAATACCAGAAAAAATTAAAAATGGGATTTACTGTTTGGAAAGATCTGCATTGGTCCCAAAGTTAAGTTTGAAAACTGTGAAAAATTGGCAAATGGGAGGACTGATGAAGTCATACAATCAACCACACTTTACATCAAGTACATAAATAGAACTGTTGTCAAAAATAATTGACAGGTAACAACACCTTACTAGTGACAACCCACTAAAAAAAACACACCTTAATAGCTGACACAATTACTGGTAACCAGTAGTTTACATTGTGGGCTATAAAGCAAACAAATATTACAAATAGAACAGAAGTAGGTAGGAGGCTGACCAGCTGGCTATTTACAAGCATGGAGGAGTTGACTTCGGGACCACTGACGACAAATCCATCCAGTGGCAGGGAGCAGGATTTGAACCCAGGAACTCCAGCACCCTAACCACTAGGCCATGCTGCCTCCAAAGTTATTTTTATAAAAAAAATACTAAACAAGGAAATGAACTTGACCTAGCATATTTCCAGCCTTGCAGGATTGTGTAAATAAGGCATCACTGGCAAATATTGATAAGGAATGCTAAAGGTGGGCAGAAAAATCTTAGATATCAGTTTGTCTTAAACTGAATATGTTACCATGGTAATAGCAATTTTAAGCTCATAATATGGAGCACCCCTAGTAGAATCGTAATGCCAATAATCGAACAATTCTGATTCCAATTGGCTAAGTTATCTTTGTTCATCATATCTGAAGAAATTTTGGTAGAGTTTATGATGTAATCACTAAGCTAATTTGCATGTTTTAAAAAAGTTGAGTATCTCTGGAATAAAAAGATGTGTTGAAAAATAGCAAACAACATTTTTTTTCTTGTACATACTCCGTTTCTCTGTTTTTAAATGGCTTACACCGGAAAGATGCAATTTTCATCATAGTACCACTGTAAAGAACAATGATCACTATTGTTCAATTCATTTATAACAGACATTGCTCCATGTATACTGGGTAACTTCACTGAACTACATGATTACTAGAAATCAATCAATCAATCAATCAATCAATAACTTTATTAATGTGTCAAATACATTCTAGCGGAGGATAAAAACCCTCTACTAATGGGGGACACATTAAATAAATAAAATAAATCATAAAATTTAAAACCCTAAATGTGATATTTACAATAAAAAGAGACTAAAATTTAACTACATTATTTACAGTAATTCCAACAATTGTAAAATAATTTATTCGTGAGTAGATCATGTGCTACATAAAACACAGTTCTCGCATTCATGTTCAATTTTCTGCGATAGATTAGTTAACGTGATCTGTCTTTTAAAAGATTGTAGAGACGGTAAGTTTCCACAGCATAGGTCCAATATATCTTAGCAAGTGTTTCCCATAGGTGACAGTATTAAATCTGGGAATGTGGAAATCTGCACCTCTAAGGTTGTAAATAAAACTTTTCAATGAGAACAAATTTTTAACGTTTGGAGGGCACAAATCATGCTTCACTTTGAACATCAAACAAGCTATATCCTGTAGCCTTCTTTCGTAAAGAGATTTTAAATTAGCTTACTTCAGCAGTTCCTCTTAAGTAGATTTGCTATCTCTGAAGACTGCACGCAAACCCGTCTCCCGGGTGCACCTCTCCTGGGTGCATTCGAGTTTTCTTTTGTCACTTGCTCACCAGAAATGCCAGGTAAGATGGCAATAGGTGAGATGGCAATAGGTGAGATACGGAAAAATGCAAGGGGGCTACCCCTTGGAATTTTTGGTGGGGGTATGCTGCTCGCATCTCCAAATCCAGACCCAATTTCAGACCAAAAAATGCCTTTTCCCGCACCCGTTTTCAGACCTGGCCTCAAAAAATACATACCCGTTTTCAGACGTGACCTTGTACATGATTAAGGATGGCATATGCATCCGTGCTGAATGGAAGTCAACGTAACAAAGATGAGTAGGTAAAATTTAGCTGGGATGATATATTTCTTTTTCTTTCTCACCAGTTACTCGCCCCGGTTGCTGAAAGTAGAATAGTTTTATAAGCTTTTGTGAACGTTCCCCCGATAACCATATCCAATTTCAGACCAAAATGTTCAAAATCTATACCCGTTTTCAGACCAAAACGGCTCAAAAACCACACACTTTGGGGCGGCACAAACCTATATACCTGATATATGGGAGTACCCCCTGGGGGAAGAATGGCAGCTTTAAAAAGGTGTGGTTTTGCAACGGTGGGTACTAAGTTCTTGAGACTCATTAATACACCTATCCTCTGGTTCGCTTTCTTGCACGTGATATTTATGCGCTCACTGAAATTAAGCTTGTTGTCAATAGTTACACCTAATAACTTAATACTGTCCAGAGATTCAATGTCAGTTCCTTGTATGTTATGCTTATCTTGTCTCTGCTGTCCCTCTGTTTATTGTTGATTAGCACAGTAGATGATAGCACTAGAAAATTGGCTTTTTGTTACTTCTTGTATTAACATATTGATTGAAGTCAAGTGTACCATACCACTTCAAAGGTGGGGAGTTTGGCAGGTTCTACTGACGTATTGAGCAGCTTCCAACCAGTATGAACTATCTGCACACATAGCTGGCCAGTCACTCTAAGATGGATTGAGATCCGAGTGGATGCTAGTAAACTGTACAAGTGCTCTTTCTTCTTCAGAAGTCCATTTTGTCAGTCATCTGGCACCTTTTCTTACTTGACGTAACGTTCTTAACTGCCTTGAGGTCTTGTTAAATGACGATTTACCAACATTTTGCTGTGAAGTAAAAGCTGATATATTATTAATTATAATCCATCAAATATTTTGCACATGCCCATGATTGCTCTAAATGCATCACATGACTTAATATGCCACACCTAAAACTGGGAAATGTCCTAGTGATCAATGTTCTCCAATTTTAAGAACTGTACATGTTTCCAAAAAATATTTGTAAGGTAATAACATGATAGCCTTCATTTGGCATGAAAATTGTCTGGATGGTTTGACCTTGGACATTGTCTGTTCCTTGTAGCTAACAATTTTCCTTGAGCTACACTCTCGGAAAACTTTTCGCTACTTCAAGCTGATAATGTTCACAAATAAAAACTAATATCTGGGATTATTTTTGTGCCAAATGGAGTATATTGTTTATATACTTCACAATAGTCCATCATCATCCATTGTTGCATTGAGTTAGAATTTTGACCATAAAGCACTAATATTCTGATGTTTCCTAGAGAAATAAGACCACTGAAAAGTTGATTCACAAGGCAGTTGGTAATCAGTGCTTACTATGCGCTGAAAGGACACATAATATGTAGCTTCTAATAATGCACACAGCAAGACAATAAAACTTCTCTTCTCTAATTGCAAATGGAGGCTTACTAACTATAAACTGTACACTCACTTCATATGCAAGTGCATCAAAATTTAATTTTCTCCATGTTGAACATTTTGCTGGTCTGTTATTTCCACCATTTTCTGGGGAACTACTGATGCAGTGATCATACACACACTTTGCTCGTCCTTGATGGAGTGGCCATGCTTGCGATGCTGAAAGTAAGATATAATAATTATCTTAAGTTAATTATTAAGTCATTTTTGAACAAGTTTATAGTATCAAAATTGTCTTAATTAATTTTGCGTATTTGATACTTGTCAGGTGTCCAACATGGTTGACCATATTTTATTCCAGATCATTCACTTTCAAACAGGACTATTGTAAATTCAGAGCATTTAGGAAGAACGTTTGTTCCCATGTTACTCGCAGTCGTAAAATCGTTTACAAAACACACGTTTCGCTAGAGTTCAATCAAAATAACTAGAGTTCAATCAAAATAATAACTGTTCGTTTAATTTTACACACACCTAAATATACAAATCAGTAACCTAACACCGACACCTGGTGAGAATCATGTGATGCAACTGTTGAGAAATCTTACACTCCCCGCATCTGTTCATGAGTGATACAGAAGAAAAATAACAAACAAGCCAAGCGGAAAAGTTCGACTTAAATGGTCTACGTCCACATCTTGTAGTTTAGTTCATACAAAATGATAATATACAAAGCTGGTAAGTCGAGTTTCAAAGTGTTCAAAATTAATGTTACGATCTTAATCTTTGTAAAAATTCTCCATTGATCGCCGCTCTTCGCCGAGGTCAGTTACCCACAATGTCTCGGTCGTAAGAAATTTCTCTCTGATCTGGGCATTCCAGGGCCACTAACGTATCACATTGGATTGCACTTTAATTGGGATCAGGTGTTTGATACATGTACTCCTCTTCAACAAATTTCTCGAACCTGATACTTGTACCACTGCGGCTCTAACTCTACCATCAACTCCTGTTAGCAACTCCTTTACTATGGCCAATTTCCACAGAACTCTCTTCGTTCTGGAGTAAAACGATGTCACCAATCATAATTTCAGCATCTCCACTTCTTCGTGTGCTTGCATCAGGTGACCCGTGTAAACTGACCAAATAATCCTTTCGCCATGTTTCGATGAATTGGTGCAACAGATGTTTCTGGTGCTGCGATCGTCCAGTCAAGGATTCGTAAGTGCTAACAATTTCGAATTGGCTGGCGTTGGATGTAGGCTGAAGGCATCGACCATTGATCAGATGTGAGGGTGTCAACGCAAAGCTGATCCCATCCAAATCGTCATAGACATATGTGAGCAGTCTTGCATTTACGATGCTTTCTACTTCTACTAACAAGGTCCTCAGTTCTTTGAAACTTAGGCAACTTCGTCCAATAACCTTCTTGAGCACTTGTTTCACTGTTTGAACAAAACATTCCCAAAACCCACCCAACCATGCGGCTTTCTCCATAATAAATTTCCACATTACACCATTGTTTGACATATATTGAATGACTTCTTTGGCACTTACTATTTTCACAATGTTCTTCGAAGCAGACTTGAATGCTGCACTCAATCGTTTCGTTAACTTTAAATGAACCACTCTTGTCGAGGTGCACGTAAACAAGCATATGTACGCTTTAGCATCTTCTGCATTTTCAACCTTGTTTGATGTGTACAGAGGTCCAGCAAAATCAAAACCGGTGTGCGTAAAGGATGGGTCGTCTGAAATGCGTTCCTTGGGAAATTTGGGCTGCCGAGGTATCGGGAAATGGTTTCCTTTCATTTTTCTGCATGGTGCACATCTTCTCAAAATCTTCTTTACGGTCTGTTGTCCTCGTATGATCCAAAATCGCTCTCTTATCGTCGTCAGGGTAGGCACTATCTAGCGTTCGATCATGAGTAGCTCAGATAATCAAGTCCACAACATGATGCCTTGAAGGTAACAACATGGGTGTTTTGAATTCTTGATTCAGCAAACTGTTTTGGATTCTTCCTCTGCATCGCAGGAGACCTTTCTCGTCCAGGTAGAGGTTGAATTGTCTGACAAGAAGTGGAACACAGGTTCCTTTTGTTATCATCAGGTGGCATACTTCTTCCGGAAAGGATTGACACTGTATGGACTTGATCCACAGTTCTTCCGCAGATCGAATTTCTTCAGCTTCTAACTCACAACTTCTCTTAGCATCGCAGAATGTAGTAATAACAGTTTCTTCCAACTGCTATAGCGGGCTGCATCCATGACTTGGTGTACGCCAAGTTGCTGCAATTGCGAAGTCGTAATCAAAGCATCTGTGGAAGTCCCAGATTCTTTACAATTTCCTTCAGAGCGATTTCGTTTTCCGAGCACACGTTGTTGTCTTGCTGCCATTCTCCTTTGGTTTTATACAGAAATTCAGGGCCCTTCCACCATTTTACCTCAGCTACTAATTCACTTGCTGTCATTCCTCATGATGGAATGTCGGCTGGATTCTGACTGCCTGGACAAAATTTCCATGACTCTGAATTTGTATGTTCTCGAATTTCTTGCACCCTGTTCCTGACGTATTGTTTCCACGGTTTCACATTCCTTATCCAACACAGTACTGTCATGGAATCGACCCAGAACACGGGCTCCAATTTCTGAGGTAGAGCATTCTGTACAGCTTTCGCGAGTCAAACAAGGATCGTGGCCCCAAGTAATTCAAGCCTTAGGATACTTTGTTTCTTCAGCTGTGCAACCTTGGTCTTCGATGCGACCAACTTCACATCAATACGTCCGTCTTCGTAAATCGAGCGAAGATAAATGACTGCGGCGTAGCCCTTCTGGTTAGACCAAGTAAAACTATTTTAATTTTAGACCTTCAACATAAACACAACATCCTTCGACATTTTGACCTCGTACTCTCTGCCCGCAAGTTATCCTGGTATACTACAAGTTAGTTACTACAATTCTAAAGGCCAGCGGCCGCTCCACCTTCTCTGAAGCATCGCTGAAACAATGAAGGTCCACTGACTTTATACGACTCGATTTGTCATCAAAGTAGCAACTCGGTATAGTAATACTGTTCAAAGTTTGAAGTTCACAAATCAACGAATTCCATTTCTTCAAGTGACCATCCCTTAACTGTTCATCCCAGTCGGCACGTTCATTGCAAAGTTCTTGAAATAAGATCTTCCATTGTATAGTAAATGAGATTAACATACCGATAGGGTCAAATATCTTGGCTGAAATTTTTAGCAACGATTGCTTCGTACTCAGGAAGCTCTTTGCCTGTTCGTAGAGATCCACCAAATAGAACGTAAACTGATCAGTAGAGGTGTTCAAAACTGAGCCTAACACCTTTAATTGGCGTTGTCTGAAGCCTTGTCAGCAACGAGCAATGGTCCGTTCCGTGGCCTTTCCATATGTTTCGTCTTCTTTGGTCACAATACAACTTCACTTCCAACGGTTGGTCCTCAGATCGATTAATTGCTTCTTGCACAGCCTTCAAAAGCGTTTTCCATTTTCTCAAGTTGAATCCTCCCCACTGCATAACTGTTTTGGACTTTGAGTACAAATCCATCGTTTTCACTTTGTTTTCTTCACCAGTAACATGGCAACAAATACTGTGGAACAACAAAGACATATGAATAAACAATAAGCCCGTCTTCTATGAAACTGTTTTAGAAAGTGGCATCATTTATGACGCTGAATAATGTAAACCACTACAATAAACACATTTCATTGGACCTTTCTTAGAAGGTTGCTTGCCATCTTGAGTGAGCAAGGTGGAACTGGTCAGCTTTTTCATTAGCGGTTCCCTTTATTTCTCTAAGTTGACATTTGTCTTCACACCATCACTTATAATTCCGACATGTCCCACACTTCATGCACTGTATTTTGGGCGGCATTTTCAACATAATCACTGGAATTAACAAGCTCCTATACTGGTTGAGGGAGCAGGGATGGCGGAGTGGTGAGAGCGCTCGCCTCCCACCAATGTGTCCCGGGTTCGATTCCTGGACCCGGCATCATATGTGGGTTGAGTTTGTTGTAGGTTCTCTTCTCTGCTCTGAGAGGGTTTTCCCTGGGTACTCCGGTTTTCCCCTCTCCTCAAAAACCAACATTTCCAAATTTCAATTCTAGCTTGGAAAGTGTCCCCGATTAGTGCGAGAGCGCTAGAAGACATTGACACTTAAATAAAGTATCGGTAATTATTATTATTATTATTATTATTAGAATTGGGTTACTAAATGAAAACACACGTGATTCACTGCAACCCTGAGTTTCATGCTTACGCACTCATCAGGCAGATTTAATGAAGAAAAACCCTATCAGCTAGTATATATATATATACAATAAGTAGAACAATAGAAGTAGCGGCACATTAATTACAATAGGTGAGGAAGGCAATCTATAACAACAAAGGGATGTGTGAAGTAAACTGTCTAAACTAAAAACTAAAAGCGTAGGGGCGTAAAACAATAGTTCAGCATTGTATAGGATAAGCGTCAATTGTTCTTTAAGTAAAACTTGTTTTCATGTCGGCACTTGGAAATTAGTTCAGATCGTTTGTTCAGGAGATTGTTATTGCTGTGTTTGATAATATAAAGTTTT
>Ga0126337_10001815_pt1 | contig 13190 bp, 5 predicted proteins | sample DipCmetagenome_FD_92527 | JGI IMG/M metagenome (GOLD analysis project Ga0126337, IMG submission 92527) | Coral microbial communities from La Bocana,Puerto Morelos, Mexico - Diploria C A metagenome | ecosystem: Host-associated > Invertebrates > Cnidaria > Coral | place: La Bocana,Puerto Morelos... | reverse complement strand
TAAAGTACTGAAGCGTGACACAAATTGTTTCTTGTATATTATTAAAGAGTAATCAAATGATTTTTCTCGTGCAATTTGGAATAAATAAGCACTCGTAAATTTTTCAAAGACTACAAATTGCACGAGCCCGTAGGGCTCGTGCAATTTTTTGTAGTCTTAGAAAAATTTACTTGTGCTTATTTATTCCAAATTGCACTCGAAATCATTCGATTACCTATACAAATTGTCCAGAAGTTCAAGAAAATAGCTTCATTTCGCCTCAAGTGTTACTGAAGAACTTTTGAAATATGGAAGACGTCTAAAAAGACGAGAACTGCATGACAATAAAATCTTACAACATCAGGTGGACTTTTTACGTCCTTGTGATCGGAACACCATTGTTTCCACTGTCGTCCAATGGCCTGATAAAAACGAAAAGCAACACCATCAATGAAGGTCGTACAAAATACTTATTCCTAACTGGTACAATCTAACCTACGAAGCTAGCATCGGTGACGAATGTACGTTAGGATGCTACATTTTAGAAAAATTTGAGCATCCGAGAAATTCACTAAGATACATATGCAACTCTATGCAATCACCTGTTGGAAAAGCTCAGGGAAGTCATACACATAAGTGGTTCCAAGAGACTGCGCAGAAAACCGTTTCAGCTGAAAGGAGATCAGTAAATGGTACATTAGTTCTCTGATCAAGGTCAGCAGTGAAATTCACAAACAATTTTGTAATCTTAAAAAGGCATTTAATAAAGCCTAGAGTAGATATTTACTGACATTCTGAAAAGACACTGACAGTGAAATTTTTATTTATTATTTATATCGTAACCAGTTTTAAGACTTAAAATATTTCTTTGCTTCCTTAATGGAAAAAGAAGGTGCGTTCTTGCCACCTTCCACCCCCAAAAAAGGGCTAAAAAAAAACCTACCAACAGTTATTAAGATATGTCAAGGTTTATTTTGTACCTGTAAATGATCTTTGGTGACGTAAGGTGTGCTAACAGGAAGACCGTGGTGAGGGCCCTGTTTCTGATCATAGGACTCGAACACTATCTGTTAATCAAAGAAATCGGGATCAGATCAAAACAATAACACAATATTTCTCAGATCTGAAGCACACTGTCTGTTGAAATCATTCTTCAGAAATGTCATGTTTCATGTGGTGAAACGTGATATTAAAACATTCAATAACATTATCGTTATTATACCACGTGATCAACCTCCTTAAAATCCCTGTCAGTTGTATATTGATGTTTGAACTCCCAGTCCCAGGTGTGGAATGCATGGTCTGACCCAGTGCAACCTCTGCAGCCGAAGCCACTTTAAGGGACAGTCACAGCACTTTTGCTGTAGTTTCAGTCAACCAATGCCTTAATAAGGACTGCCTTAATTATGATTAATTAAGTGCCCCCTTTGTACATTACATTTTCCTTCAACACGTCACCGACGTCTACATACGTTGCCATTATTCCAACTCCCTTCTAAACGAGGGAACTGTCAATAACCTGCACGGACAAAAAATGCTCGCTCCTCGACTGAGCTCACTACTAAATATTCACGTAGATTATTACCTGTCCTGTTCTTAAATCCGTCACCTCACGATAAGTATGAAAGCCCAAGTAATACCCAGACTCGTTGGAGATAAATAAACGCAGAGGAATCTTTTTCCCGGTGGGCGTGAGCCTGAAAATGTTTAAAGCAAATGGAGTGAGAAGAAAGGTATTTATTTACAACACAGCGTGGCAGAATGTCGATGTAAATGTTTTCAAAGGAAGCTACGAATTATATGGTCGGTCGAGTGAGCAGTAAAACAGTCTCCCAGATGACAATACAAGCGTTAACAAAATCGGGAGTGTGATAAAAAGACGACTGGACACACACTTCGTGGTGCAAGTGACTGTATGGTAGATCTAGGAGGGTATTCAGTTTAAAAAGGCAGTAGGTCCAGACATAAAACTACCTGGATGAGGACAATGAAAGACAGAAACAAGATAAAATGACAATCTGTTCCGTTAGTGCAGTATCTTAGGGCTGAGTGGAAGCGGAATTGTTGCGGACTTGCGAGCCTACAAATGTTACTGTCAGTAATAACTTCCAATACCTGATAGTGACTTTCATTTCAGCTTGAAGAACACGCAGCTTCCAAAGTCGTCTACCATACCTTGTGACAATGTCACGAATACTCTCTTCAATCTACCAAAAAAAAGAAAATTTTAGTACAAAATATCGCTTTTTGATAGTGTAACATCCTCAATCCCGCAACGATTTTCAAGTCCACCACCCTGGTCATTCCAAAGAAGGTAACAAATAGGTAAAAAGCTAAAAAAAGGTTGTGTTTTATACTCTCCTCTTTAAACCTTTCTCATCCCCCCTGAAATAACCAGCTAAACGATTTTAAGTATTGGACACACACATCCTTAGCGAACCTACCCTGTGGGGCTCTATGATGACACATGGAACAAAGTGAAGGAAAATGTGATTGCAATCTGTCCTTTTGGGCTGCAACAGCAAAACAACATTGAACAATATGAATCTATCTTTATAGTCATTTAGGCCTTCTTATAGATTGACATGTTTTACAGCTTGCTTGCCCCGAAATACAGAGGCTTGGAAGTCTAGCAAGCAGAGGCAAACACTTGCTATTGGCTGAGGTGAGGTTAGATAACTGTGTCTTATTATGGTTAAAATAAATAATTGACTGTATGAATTACTTTGCGCTTTCTGTTAAACCGAATGCATCAAGAATATACAAAATTAGTTATTTAGCAGCAGATCGTTTTCATCTGACGTTATTACTATCACTCAACGTGAAACAAGAATGACAATATACTTACACACTCTGAAAAACAAACTTCTAGTTGATCTAAAGCCTCGAGAAGCTGAATCTCGCTTTCTTTTTCCATGTATTCAAATGATGCTTCCTAACAAGTAACACACAAAGCAAGAAATACTTTAATAAATTTATCAAAGTCAAAGCACTGAAACCTAACTAAAAATAATTTATAGTATTACTTTGGTGATGAAATCCGAGTGCCTCACAATGCTCCTGATGAAGAACCTGTAGTCGGTGACTTCTGATTGAGCAGAAACCTAACAAGAAAAACAAAAATAATGTTGCTTTATTGCGGTTCAATGTTTACCACCCTACAATACGAGCTCAGGAAGGTACAAAGTATCAAGGGGTAAACGTTTCCTTTGAAACGATTTGCAATAAAGGGAAATAGTTCAAAGTCAGGTTAATGGTATAGCCCCTTTTCACGAGTTCGAGAAATACTCACGTCGGAGAGGAAGGAGGATTAAAAGTAACGGAGTCGTGCAGGACAAGGGAAAAACTTAAGAGCAATTAACGTACAATACCTTCTTTGCCGAGCCTAGATACAAATGGAGGTTGTGATTTGTGGTTGGAATTGTCTGCAGATCAAAGTTTCGTAGCCGGAAAACTTCCAACTGGAAAGCGAGCGCGGGCTCCAAATGACGATAAATGGAGTCCTCTTCAAACTGAGAATAAGAAATAAAACATGCATGTTACGATTGCGTGTCGTAAAACCAAAAGCCAACGTAACCACTCTGGCCAATCACCAAGAACACAGACATTCCAGTGAACCAATAAAAACTTAAAGCAAACACAGGTAGCCGACGCAAAGCGCGGGAAAACGTGTGCGAGCGAGCCACGATTAGTTTATGTTCTGATTGGGCGACAAAGTGGCGCGAATGTTTTTGGTAAGCCAATCGCTTGGTGTGGTAATCAAAACCAAAACAGATGCGAAGGACTTTCAACACTCAAGCGAAAACCGCGCTTTCGACGTAAAAAAAAGACCAGATAGCTGTCGAAACTGTGTGTAATACTCACGTTGTCTTGAGCTCTAAAGGTAAAGAACCAAGGTAACATACCCTATGGAATATACCGCAATGTGTCAGTGACTGGAGATAATGTGCAAGCGTTTAAAAAATATCTTTAACACTGTTACCCTCTTATATACAAAAGAAACGACGTCATAAAATGTTCAAAACTCAAAGTGAAACCATCATGATAAGCAGTGAGCGGTTGGTTTCACTGTAGTCCCTACCCTAGTTTTGTAAACATTTGGTGTAGAGGAAGATTGTGTTTGCTGGTATATTTCTCGTCTGGATGAAAGAATGAAAGGACAAAAGAACAGGCAAGGAAAGAGCTCTTCAATTAAAAATAAAGATACAATATAGGCTCTTTAACAAATAGAAAAAGTTATCTCTGTAAGAAAAAAATCAGGCTTTTAATCTACAACAAACTAACCAGAGGTTTACTTTACCTTACAATCACTTAGCAGGTAAGTAATTCTCCTAATTCCCTTGTCCTTTAAAATCTGTTTCTGCAAGAAAAAAGACAGGAAGAAAAGAAAGATTAATGAGGGGCATTCTCTATAAAATTACTTTGTTTTTTCCTGTTGATGTATTTTCGTATTTAGGTTTCCTCGAAACACCAAAAGTGGCAGTTGTTCAGTAGTGAATATATATTGTTGGGGCATGTGCCAACATCAAAAACTTCTATGATGAAATATACAGTGAAAATCTTTACCTTGGACTGGGTAAACTCGTACACGCTCTTGCGGCAAATTTCCACATCTTTACAATTCTTCTCAATTTGCAAGGCAATGTTAATGATGTGAACAGGTTCTTCTTCCTTTCGCGCACCAGGCTAAAAAAAAAAAAAAAAGTACAAATATTAAATTTTATGAGAAATTGTTTCGCAAATTTTTTTACTTAGATAAAGCAGGATTTTTTTCACCAGGATTTAGTGAAATTTATGGAGAAAGATATCTAAGTCACAAACCCACACAACCAATGAGTGCAAAAAGTTGTTTTACTGAGAATAGTCCCTCGACTTCTCTTACAATCTCTAGACCCTGTTCTTGCTCCGCTGCAATTGTCTTGGGAACAGAAAATAAAACACTACTAATTATCTTTGTCTCCTAGTCTAGTCAGTTAGGATGGAGACTATGGTGTTTCGATCAAATACCTACACTCTTGATCAATGAGGTTGTCCGCTAATTACATGTGCTGTGACTGATAAGGCATAGTTCACACAATAGCAAAATAACGAAATAAACGACAGAACGAGATCATGAAATAACGGCATAATCGCTTATGCCAGTAATGTGAACATAACTGAAACATCAGGTTTTTCCTTATCTCGATAAGTTAATAAGTAAAGTAAAGTCAGGGTGTTCATTCATACATACATGCATAACATACATTAACTTTTTGTTCTCGAATATAAGAGTAGCTTTTAGACAAGCTAATTATTCCGAGAAAAAAATAGCACAGAAAATCAACATAATATACAATGGCTTACAAACTACGATGGCTAAAATGAAATAATGTTCACACTGCAATAACCCAACCTCGTTCGCAGGGGGAGCGGGAAAATAAGAGACCATGGGAACGAGGTTGGACATAACGATTATGTGCAAATCATGTAGTGTAAACTAGGCCTAAGAGAAAATAGTCCTCACGACACTAATATCGTAAGTTGTCCAAGCTGTAATAACCTTGTCACCTTTCTGATCAGAAGACCGAGCTGGATGTCCTTCTGCTATCTTACCTCTGTGCCGCTGTCAGTTTCCCACACTGGATCAAGGCTCATCCTTTTTGTCATGGCTGACGGAGACTGCTGCTCAGGGGTCGGTGGCTCAAAGCGTCTCATGATATCATCAAAGTTTCTGCAAATATTTTAAAGAATATCATAAGTAGAAATTTGCGGTTTATTATTATTCTCTATTTTACAAGGCTTTTGCTCGAAGACAGGGTCTGTATTAATATTATCCTTCTCACAAACCTAGAACACAAGGAAAACAAAGACCAAAGAAAGCCTAAGCATTCTAAAAATCGCCATACATGTATGGTGCGTAAGAGTGTTCAACGAACAAAGTACAGCTAATCCAAACAAAAAATAGTTCGAAAGAGCCTGGGAATTCGAAAAAGTCGATGGTACATGACTGAAGAACAAATTCGAGGAAAATGATATTGAGTTCGTGACGAAGCAAACAGAAAGGAAACTAACTGAAATTTCCTTATAGAATACTAAGTAGCCATAGCGTGCGGGTAAATAATATAAGACTAAAATTGCCCCAAAGAATATAAAATATAAGAACTGCATATCAAACAGTCCTCGTTCTTTAATTATGGGCGTCAACACTACTAGTGTACCTTTCAAATTCAAGAATGGATTGAAATGCTGCCATGACACCGGTTCTTTGACATGGCTGCAAGACCGGCTGGTTTATGAGATCGGACATATCCTCACTCAGACTGCGCACCTACAACACAATAAAACGAACACTGTGAACACTTGGCCACCAAATATATCGTTATCTGTTCATTATGGCAAACGTAATCTCTACAATAACACAATATATCCTTCGTTAGCAGTGAGTTTACTACACAAAATTGACAAAAGGTTCTCAGTACATACTCTTGGCATAGCAAGAACAGTTTTACTAGAAGGAACTCTCTGCGGCAGCCTGAAAAATAGGAAAAAGGCAAACAAAGAAGTATTACAAAAATAAAGCTCCAGTTACTTAATAAGTAAACGGCTCTTTATTGAGGCCAGAATTATAACGCGACTAGTATAAATGATTTTAATGTGCCACATTAAAACTGCATTACTGCTTAGTTTACAGCATCAAACGCTGATTCACTTTACACAAAGAGTAACAATAAACCCTAAAAGCATCGTTCGTCTGGAAGTGGTGATGGTTGAAAGAGCATTCCAAAACAAATCTACAAGATCATTTTTGGAATTATAATGACGACCTTTGCTTATCCCAGAACTTCAGAACTAATTATTTCCTGGATTTAAGTGGGACTAAAGCATTATGACATGCTTTAAACAAGTTCTCATTTTCTCTGTGTTAGAGGAGAATGTGGTGTTTGATTAATTGCTTGCGTGGAACAAACCTATTTGGATGTGCCGTTGGTAGAATGAACTGGAACTGAACAAGTAGGACATTCTCCTCAACCTTAAAAAAAGATACACGACAAAATTAGCAAAGTCAGGATTGATCGATACCGTTTTCCCGGTGTACAGCGTTTTACAATGACCAAAATTACATTGTTAAGGAAACAGCCGTTTACAATACAGGGAGCCCTCGGCAACGTAGCTGTCAGAATGCACAATGTACAAATGATATCAGTTTCACACACTTCTGTTTTCTGAAAAAATCCAAAAAATGGAAAGAGAATACAAAATAGACACCTGTGACACAGTAAATGACAATGTAAGGAAACCACCAGTTGTTGTACAAAGCGACGTAACCTTCAACAGGAGGGCGAGTTATGAAAGTCAAGTCTAGAAGAAGGATTGTTTAGCAACTGAGTTATTTTCAATGGAGGCCGTTTATTTATTAAAATAATTACCTTCTCGTGATACAGTGTGGTTAGTTCATAGGCTTGATAACTGCGCCTGATGTAAACCTGCGAAAAAGTGATACTATTTGCGTCAAGACAAATGCAGAACATAAGACATGATTCTGTAGGCTTGTACTGTAAAAAGGGTAATAACATGTACTTGAAACTTACCTCGAGAGCTGCTCTTCTTACTGCTTCATTGGAATGGTAAAAGAAGCTTGGAAGAAATTCAAATATAGCAGTCTCGGAGAGTATCAATTTCTGAAACAAGGGATTTCAATAACAGGCTTTAATGAACTTTTCATTCGAGTTAACGGTCTCACTGATCAATCAAGCTTCAATTTTAGCTTGTTATTTTCCATGCTTCACTGACATCATCACTGACTGGAATGTTGCCGAGGAATTTCACAGATTCACAAACTCACTTGGTATAATCGATTATATGTTTTCTTTTTGCTACGAAGCAAAAAATACCCACGTTATTCATTACCTGAAAACTGTCTGAAGCCAACTGGTTACCATACATGTCGATGGCTGAGAGGAATAGTGACTCAATCTGGTTGTGACGAAGTTCATAGGATGGCTGCTGAGATGCTAACAAGGCCTAACAAAAGTTAAAAAAAAAATAAAAAAATAGAAACACAAATCGTCAATTTTACGTTGTTGCAACTGTGTGACAGAGTCATGTATGAGTACTTGACTCTACACTATTTGTCTATGTTGTAGTTAAAAATTGAATTCAGGTAAAAATAATTGTAACCTAGTTTGATTAATTTTCACCTGAATTTAATGTTTAACTACAACATCTACATTGCATAAACTCAGACTGCGATTGCATTATTGCACAGTTCATACCTTGCAAACACTATTCCCCTCCCTCCCCTCTCTCCCCTTAACTACTGCCACGAATACTGCAACTGAAACCTTTACTTATAACAAGCAGGTTGATGCTAAAACAGACCTGTCGTGCTCTAAGCGCCACCTTGCCATGGTCATTTCTATTGAGTGTGGTAAGCTCTTGAAGAAGGTGATTGAGTTCATCTGACAAACCACTTTGGCGTCCACACAAGTGGTCCTGCAAAAATACAGTTGTTCAAAGGATTCTATATTCACCTTCAATAAGCAACATTTCGACGTCATTTAATTAACAATGAAGAGGTATTTCTTTTTGCTAGAACCTAATTAATTAAACTCTCCCTTACAAGACCAAATGGTGGGCGCAAAAAGTTAAAAAATAAACGAGAACTTTAAGTGTAGGGTAGGCCAACTTTACAGTGTGAGATGACCACTTTCGCCGCGCAACAAAAGTATCGAGTGCATTGAAACCATGTTGGTAACGAAAGCTAGTAATGTTTCTTTTCTTTCAACAAACTTATGTTTTGACACAAAAGGTTCACTTAATTTAACAGCAATTTAGTCAAATAATATTATGTACTCACTATAAGCATTATTGTCAGTTGGTTTTTCTTGGCCACAGAAGCGTGAGAAAAAATACTCTGTACAACTTGTGCAAGATCCTTGGACTTGTGCTTGTCACGCAGCAATGTCACGCACTTTTCAAAATTTCCTGGGACGTTAAACAAATTCTTCACGTTATTTAATGCGTTATATTAGTGAAGGTAGAGTAAAGGACCATGATTAGTCTTCCTCAAAATACAACAAAACGAAAAAAGTACACAAATCAATAAAAGCTACATGTAATTAAGCTAACCATTTCAACGGATTAAATCTAATCAATCATAATTAGAACACTTTGTCCACAATGACGTTTGCTAACATTGTACATCAAAGAAACGTGTTCCAAAATAAGAAAGAATTTGAAGAAGTGTAGAATATGCGGCAACAATGGTAAGATCTGTATTTGAATTCCTACTCAAGTGAACTACGAATAATAATACCTTCATTGAAAAGTACTTCATGCTGCAAGTATTGCCTCAACAGACTCAACACAACTGCCTTCATGTGTCCATGAATTCCATTGCGATATCTATAAGAAAAGCAATTCCCTATGATGCCAAGTTAAGCACAATAATCGGAAACTACTGTACGCTGTAAATTATCTTATATATGGTTCACCAAAAAATATAGCTGTACAGTAAAAAAAGACAAAATACATTATCCCTGCCTCCCCTACTCTCACACTTCTCAGCTAATTTGCTTTCGACACATTTTGGGAGGGTTTCCTCCAAACTATAAAAAGCAACAGGGAAAACATAGCACGTGTGTATTAGAAACTAACCTTACGGTAACCGATACAATTAAGCTTGTTTTCAATGGAAGAGAAACCCCTACCTCTGCACAAGTTGCACAATACTTTGTGTGTTCAAAAAGAAGGCATCTCTTTCAGTTCTCTTGGTCAAAGTTGCTGCATGCGCATCAACAACATTCGCGATCTGTAACAAAATCAGTTTGTTTTAATCAGTGCCGAAATAAGACTAATTTTGGATGAATACGTACATGCACTTGCCAACATTATCCAAGTGGCGAATTCACAAAGAGGAGAAAAAACACTGCATTAAACTAAAAATTTTCTCCTCCGTTACCGCAGTAGCTCAAGGTAAGTAAAACAGATGATGTGCTAGAAAGTTGTGTTTAGATTTGAATTGTTTGGTGACTAGTATGGAATGTTCAAAACAACCGCTGCTATCTTGTAAGTAGTTTATCTAGAGATATCATAAAAGAATAACACTGAAGACAGCTGACAACTGATCCACACTATACTTCTTATATATTCTTCTTAGGACATTTAGACGTGGGTTTAAAGATTTACAAAGATAGGTGATCACGACAACCAAGACGGATGCACATTTTCTTCGCTAACAAAAAGACCTGACATTATTTTTGTAGTACATTCTTGAATTAACTCCAGCTGGCAGTTTACCTGCTGACTAGGAAACTGGCTCAGCACTGATGTGATATTACTGGCATAGCTGGAAAGATGTCGCTTTATAGTTTCCTCAACCGTTGCTGGAATACGTCCTGCAATGGACGATATCATTTCCTGCAAAGAAGAAGTAAGAACATCGATCAATTACAATTAGCTTACGCACTTAAAATAATTATATCATGAAAACTTTTTCATAACTTTCCAGAGTGACCAACTGGTGTCTCACCTGCAATTCTAGCAATGGCAATGCAGGATCTTTCAAGGCCTTCATAAGTGTGATAACATTTTCCTCCAATCTCCGTGAAAAATGGGGTTCCCCAATACAGTATCCATTCATGACATTCTGAAGATTCTCACGTGCGGCTTGAAAAACCTGCCACAGAATTTCAAAAGTACAACTGTCAGTATTGATGGAATGAGGGACCTGATAGACTTTTCAGAAAAGCAATCAGAACACTCTGGTAGCGGAGACAGGAATACGTTAATTTTAGTCAGTTTTCATTTCATTTCCTAGCTGTTGCTGATTCAAACAGAAACACGTAGTGAGCACTTTGCCTGCCATAAGTGGATTATTACCTGGTGCAATTTGCTTCCTTTCAGTTTTGGTCCACAAGTTTGAGGAAACTCTCCATTATAGAGCTGTGCCTGGAAAAATAAGCATCAGGAAATATTTTAATAAGAAGATTAGATTGTAGGTAATAGGTGACTCAATTCCCATTGACTGTACACGTATGCGGTTATATCTACTTCAGTATGAAATTCCTTTTTATTAGAGGGAGGATGGTCATGTGCCAATGATATACACCACGTCTATAAACCAACTATCTGTACTGCATTAATTTGCTAAGATTTGTAACGATATAAGGCTATGTGTTTGTCTATAAACCAACTATCTGTACTGCATTAATTTGCTAAGATTTGTAACGATATAAGGCTATGTGTTTGTCTATAAACCAACTATCTGTACTCATATTTGCTAAGATTTGTAATGAAAATAAGGCTATGTGTTTGCTGGAAGATTAATGACTATGTCACGACATTATGATGCCTGTACCTGGGTAACTCTACTGGGATCGTCAAGCTCCAACTTGGCCACAACTGAGCCAGGCTCTAACACTGCACCAGGGTTCTTCACATAGTGCACACTGTTTTAAAAATAAATTCTTGATAAGGATAAACAAACTCGAAAATTATGATTCTTCTTAGGATCCTGCCATAATGGCAGGTCTCACCATTTCTGCCCATAATCCTCCTGTCAACATAGTTCATGTAAAATCTCTTTAAGTCAATTACCTGACGGGTTATCAAAAATACAAAGAACTACAAGAACTCAAATACCATCTTAGCTAAAGTTATGCATGAGCTAAGAGATCTGAATTTGCAAGGTAAACCATAATGTCTCGTATAAATATATTTACGAGCACAGCATTATTTTTTTTATCAATATCACAAGCCACATCATGAAAACTGGGATGAATATATGGTTCAATGAACTTCTAGGTATAAGGTTGTTGACAAACATTATTCAAGATCTCTGATGATTAGTGATCATGAGGAGTCAGTGATGTCAACACTTTGCAATTGAAACAAATCAAAATACGTGCTTACCAGCCACTTTCACTGACCATCAAGGGCATAACCATCTTCATGACCTAACAGAGAGTTAAGGTAAGACACTGTACTAGAAATTTGAACCTCAAATAACATTTGATTTATGAAATGCTTACTTCAATCTCGGCAAAAGAATCTCCCTGAAACACATGTCCCCCATCCTCAACTGTAAATTGAATTAGTTTGCCAGCAGAGGGTGACCTAGCAGTTAAAAAATATTTTACGTTAAGCTGTAGCCACTACACACATTAGGTGATTAAACAGATGATTCGACTGAGGTTGATTTACTGTTATGTCTTTCCATTCCAAGCTTTCAACAATCTACAGCATCATCAGGGACAGTGCTGTATAGAAAATACACCGCTGTTTATATCATGCACAATGTCCAGAATAAAATAAAATACAGTAGCCTCAATCAAATCATCTGTTTAAACTATAAATTATGTTTTGAATAACATTTACAAAAAAATTAATATCCTCAAATAACTATATAAAAGGAAATTCTCGTAAGAATAAAGCTTAAAGATTACAACGATAAACTTACTGTAAAAGTTCTACTAAGTCAGAGAAAGATGTTTCAATAAAATGAATATATTTGTTAATCAGTGTTACTGTACATCTAATCAGGAGTATCAATGAATAATTCCCTTCACCAAAATGAATGTAAAATATACCCCATCAATTCACACATACACTCTTTAATTTCTCATCTTCTCTCCCACTAAAGATGATACACACTATACTAGAGAAAATTGATTTTAATGTTACCATTTGGAATTCTGTGTCAATATAATTTGTCAGTCAACTAATAATTTCTGCTTAGTTAAATACAGTTGAACTTGTAACCTATGTACAACCTTTGCAAGATAAGAAGATTGTTGTTACCTTAAAACTGTAGGATCATTTTCCTTCTGAAAGATGCAAGTCTTTCCACTGATCGTCAATCTGTAGCTGTAAAAACAGAACATAGTGGTGAGTCAGTGTAATTTTTTGACTAATACACTGTATATGACAACACTTGACAATTTTCTTCCTTAGTTCTTGACTTGTTGTGGACAATTTCCACAAACCAACCTGTCTACTTCTTCCTTCATATATGTGGTGTGACTGCTGTCATGCCATGACAAAAGTAATCCACCATCACTCATTCTGCAGGTATCAGAAAAGAAAGCATGAAATGAGTTCTAGATGACTCAAGGCTGCTGCCTAAGGAAAATTTTAGGGAGCCCTTTGGGCTCCCAAAATTGAAAGTTAGGAGCCCAAGTCATATTTTTAGGAGCCCAGAATTAATTTTAAGATACCAGCCTGGCATCAAC
>Ga0126337_10001814_pt1 | contig 13191 bp, 4 predicted proteins | sample DipCmetagenome_FD_92527 | JGI IMG/M metagenome (GOLD analysis project Ga0126337, IMG submission 92527) | Coral microbial communities from La Bocana,Puerto Morelos, Mexico - Diploria C A metagenome | ecosystem: Host-associated > Invertebrates > Cnidaria > Coral | place: La Bocana,Puerto Morelos... | reverse complement strand
GGCCGTTTGTTCATTCGTTCATTCGAATTCGTTCGTTCGTTCATTCGTTTTGATTCGTTTTGGTTTGTCCATCTTACCAGCTCAGCTTCTTCCATGTCCTCGCCGAGGCTTCGCATAAACTGCTGTAATACAAGTATTGAATGAAGCTGAGCCATGTCTGTTCAAAAAGAACAATATCCATATCAATTAACTAAGAAAAGCCCATTCAGTATGTTTTATTGCTTTCACTTTTCTTTCTTATCTTGTGAGTGGGATCAGGGTGATATAAATTTCATGGATGTCTCTTCCTGCCTAATAATCGTATGCATAATCGGATGTCAACGAACCATTTAGGAAAATGATAGTTGACTTGGTGATGGGCTATACTCTTCCTTGAGGAGTAAGAAGAAGTAGTTTTGCTTGTGAGAGTCACGCTACTACAACTCAGTCGACGGTAGCCGCACACTTTTAATAACTGACTCCCATTCGCCAAGTTCCCTTTCTCCCATTCTCCACGAATAGCTTTAATGGAGGGAAGGAATGAAGCCTGTAAAAACACTGTGTGCAAAGGTATGGCACTCAAAATAATTGTCTTCAGGGGCTAAAACGACAGCATAAGTACATGCCTAAATTTGCTATTCTGATATTTTAACGATAGGTATCCCAGCTTGTGCTGATTGTAACAACGTCTCGTATGATCTGACTCACCATGCGCAAACTTAGCAATGAACCGTGACAGCAATACTTGTCTCCTAAAGAATGTACTGAGTCCATCCATGTTGTGAACCATCGCGTACATCCCTCCAGTCGTTTGTGCAATACTCTCTAAAAGTCTCTATTGTGACAAATAAAGGCCTAGACTGTTACGAGTTTTCAAAAGCATAAATACATAAATAAACTATTTATCAGTCTCTAGCTTCGTCATCCCTCTCTCCCACCCATCGACATTACCACTTACTTTAAATGTGGAATCTAAACAATATTGTTAGATCATCTCGAGATCGAATGGGCCTGTTGCACCATGATTCTACGCGTGTGCAGATGTTTCTTGCGATAGCTGTATAAGTTATGGATTGAAGAGGTATTCGAGAAATCATTTGTCATCTTTTGAGGGTTTTTCGTATCACTTAAGTTTTTGTTTTGTGAAGAGCGAACTGAGAAAGTTGATGTCTTCTAACTATCCAAAGCGGCTCGTCCATGTATAGACGATGGTTCGAAACTTAACGTGTATATGACGTGAAAAATAATTGCTGCATATTTGAATGGCTTTTCTAAGAAGATTGGCGTTTCGTTTTTGGAATATCTTTTTTCGTTTTAGAGATATTAACGCTTATGTATTATGCAAATTAGGGAAGTGATGACGTCATGATGTTTCCAACTAAAATGATCAAGTACTGAATAAAGAATATCTAAAGAAATATTAAAGCAGTGTTCTTGGCACCAGAAATGTTCATCATAAGCGAAACAAAATGATACATGTTGTGCTGTTGTCATGACAACCGTTTTGCAGCTGGTCCGAAATTCCCAGTTTTTGTTTTTACCAAGGACCATTTACTCCAGCCAATCTAATGATGGGGGTAAAGACAATATGGTAACCATGTCTGTTCCAAGTAGGACCTTCTGTCCTACTTTAAGGGGTTGAAAATGAGGTCATATGGCTTTTGACAGAAAGAGATTGGAGCCAAGAGAGTTTTCATGGCAACAACACTATGGGTGTCATTTGGTATCTTTTGTGATATATATTTCTGGCACCAATTTTGAAGAAAACTTCTTCAATATTTCCAGAGATGTTTTTTATTCAGTAATTTACCATTTTAGTTGCAAACCTGTTGACGTCATCAACAGCTATTGGCAGTCCTGGCCGTAAAGGACGCAAGAAAATCAAAACATATGCTATCCATAAAGTACGAACATTACCTTATCTGCTTTTCCACACCCAACACAAGCTATGGGGATTTTGTGTGGAAGACCCACTTCCTGATAGCGAGGCCCGAACAGCACTGCAGTGACCAGGACTTCAGTCAAAGCCTGCATGGCAAATCAGATCAAGCTTAACTTTCCTGCTATGGTTTTTGTATCTGTGGGATTTCAGAGCACGATATTAATCTATTTCACCTGAATTATAATAAATGTTCTTACTTGAGGTGTTTCACGACCGTTTTCATCTGTAGGCTTCCCGTCGGTCATAAGAATGATACGAGGACAAAGCTTTCTTCCGTTCACATTTACCACTCCTCCTGTAATTAACATAAATATTTAGAAGGCTGCCCGTAGCGACTGCTGTCTTAATCTATAAACGTATATATGTGCAGACGTTTACGATGCTAGAACTTCGCATCTTTGGTAGGCCAATACCGCCACAACCAACTTATTTGACCTGGAAGACTGGAGGACTAGAGGATATCACAATTTTCAAGCTGACTGGGAAAAGGAATGATTTCCCGATGTTCAGATTTCACTGGCCATGTTAGCTAGCTTAAAAAATTTTGATCACTAAGGCAGTCAGACATCGTTCTGGCAGGTATTCTTTAAGCAGTGAATTTCTTACCGTTTTTCACAATTTCCTGCAGTGCCATCAACAATCCATCTTTCATTGGAGTCGTTCCAGAAGCCCTTAGTCCAGCTGTAACATCACGTAAAATATGAAAGAGTTAATCCTGGTTACTGGTATACTCGGGCGCTTCTTGTCTTCTGAGACCTGTGCTGGGAGGAAGTCTATTTATGATCTCGCGCTGCATTTCTTAGAGAATTTGGTTAAATTATGAGGCTGAACCTTAAGGATCTATAGCACGTCTAAAATATTTCTGTAGAAGTATTTCATGTTTATATATAAAACGTTAGAAAATTTCCAAAACTGAGTGAAAGATAGTCATAAATTCTCTCTACCTTTGTTTTAAGGTTTACCTCTAACCAATATTACTACAATAATGACAACTTACCTATTTTCCTTTTAAGGCTAAAGTAGTTCGTTGACAAGTTGTGCAAAATCTGTGTTCTGGCTCCAAACTCGACGATTGCAACGTTTTCCTATGTTAAAACGTAATAGAGCTGGAAAGTTCGCTATACGTTAATGGGCAGGTGGGTGGGGAACAAACGGGACGGACTGACGGAAGGAGGGACGGACGGACGGACGGGGTTGTGACCAATCAGATCATGACGTCAAAACAATTTGATTGAACGTAAATTTGAACTTTGCGCGAATATCTAATCCAAGTTTACTTAACTTAAGTTACTCGACCAATTTTGTTTTTGGTTCTTAAGTTATCTCGACCCACGGTCTTGTCTAAACAGTACGAGCCTACACCTTGCACAGTTGTACCAAGCTGGAAGTGAAATTTGGCGGTTTATACAGCTTAAACGCGGTGAAGAAATTACGAGGTCACGATCTTTTTTTTAAATTCTATACATCAGGTAAACAGAAAAATATATCGGCCATATACACTTGAGTAAAAAGTGCAAATGCGATGTGCCGTTTTCCACTGTTATGTCTACATACGAAATAACTGTGGTGATAAATATGACATGTCATGTTTATCACCGCAAATTGCGTTTTCTTTCTTATCAAGCTACGATAGCCAAAGAATAGAATATTCACGTATGTCTACATAATCACTCGTGGTCGAATATTTAATTGTAATTAAAAAGAGCGACATTCTCAAGTCAATGTTTTTTCGTTACCTGAATCGAAGGAAATTATGTTCAGTTCACTGATATAGTTATCGTGTGATATAACCATGTGAAAAAGAATGCGCTTCAGAATAACCCGACTTGACGTAAATTTGCCAAGTCATACAAAGAATCGAAATGAACTAAGCTTGCTAAAAGTCAGAATTTACAAGAAACAGAAGAAGAGATCTCATTTGTTTACCCTCATTAGCATAGGTAGTCAGATGATCAAGTGGCAGCTTTTATGACGTAAGTCAGGCCTCTGGGCTGAATAGAAATTTTTGGACACTATAATGAAGTTAAATCTCTCTATTTCTATCTATGTAGTTGATCATTTAATCAATAAACTGCACATTTTCAAGTAAAGGCGAAGTAAACTAATTCTTAAGAAACTGCACAAGGTCAAGAGATTGCTGCTATCGATGTTTTAGTAAAAGTATCATATTCTTGCTAGTTCCCAGAATTACTCTATAATAAAAATACAGAAATTCTCGGAATGAAAGTGCAAATTATCATATTTGGTTTATCGTAGATAGATGTCCTTTTAATCTTGTCTTAAACCTTACCACAGCGAGTTATGTGTAGATGTATAGCGTGCAAACTTTACTATTCCTTTTAAGATGTTTCAAAACTGTTACTAAAGTAAAATAAAGTTCCCGGAAACCCATGACCGACGGGTGTCAAATGGAAATTAAGTAATATTTCTTCAAAACTGTACCAGCTTAATCGACATTATTGATGTAGTTCTTAGGATTAAAGCACTTCCGCAGTCCTACCTTTAAGTCCGCCTGTCTTGCAGTCTCCTCCACTCCTTCCAGGAATTTGAGGGCTGCAGCTTTAAGCTGGTTGATGCCCTCATTGTTGTTAAAGCCCATGGAAGCCGAGGTATCGAGGCACAAAACTGTGTCTAAAGGCATCTTGTAGTTAGCGGATAGCCGATCGCTTGCTGATGACACAAAACAAGAGCATTGCATTGACTTGTACAGATGCCGCTTTCTTATTCCAAATAGCTGGACACAACGAAGCAGACTCATGTTGGCCCCGAATTCTGAGTTTAAATTAGTAAATACATTTATCCACCGCAACGCCTAGAAAACCTACCTACAAACCTCACATCTACTCTACTAATATCTCCTAGGATAATACTCAATTAGGCCAATGGGCAACCGTGCATGCTACTCCAACACGCCAATGTGGCTGTCTGCAGTAATAACATGACAATCGTGAATTCAATTTGACTAAAGTCCTTTAAGCCAGAAACTTTTAAACACTCCTAATTAAGAGTAAGACTAGCTGGAATTTACCAAGCTGCGGTTCCTTTCAGCAGGCTTTAGTATATCAAGCTAGTTACTGATTGTAAAGCTTCGCGTATTGTGTATCATTTCCTGCCATAACCTGCCATCGCGTTGCACCCGCATTAGTTTCTCAGTCTTGATCAACTGTTAATTCTAAAATCAAAGAATGAGACACATGCGATTGAAAGTAATATCAGGGCATTCCCGTACCTTAAAATGAAGTTTCTCACGATTAATGGTTTCACCTTGTTACAACGCAGCAAACTTGCTCGAATCGTGTCGATTGTCTTCCAGAGCTGCGATTAACGTCAGCAACGCCCACTAAAGGCTTAATATTTCAGGTTAGACCGGTTTAACCTAGCCTGCCCGTGCGAAATGACTTCTGGGAAGCGAACTAAATTCTAAATTTTCAGGATTTCTCGAGAATTCTCAGAAATCTTTGAGTACAGTCTTGGATTCTCGAAAATTCCCGAGAATTCTCGAAATTTGTTTCCTGCAAAAAAAATTTCCCACATTTGGAGTATTTCTTGGGAATATTTCCACCAAATTAAATTGTTCTCCGGTGTATCAGTTACTCCCTCTCACAAGTCCCTCTCGGGTTTCTCTTTGACTCGCACAAATAATTAATCCCGGAATAATTTCACATTGATTTTTGTATTGGAATAAAAGTGATCAAGGGACCATTCACTTTAAGGCCAATAGGAAAACAGCCTGTCTCCTCGCAGGCCGATAAAAAATCTAATATTTAATTTTAAAACAGCTGAACCGAAGTAAGGCTGTTGCCCGGGGGAGATACTCCCTTATGTAGATATGGGCTATATAGGTATGTGCGGCCCCAAAGGGTATGGTTTTTCAGCCGTTTTGGTCATAAATAGTGTATCGATTCAGGCCATTTTGCCGCCATGCTGGTCATAAATAGGGTATCGATCTTTGCACTTTTTTAGAAGAAGCCACTTCTTCATCACGCCCTCCTCCCATCCGCGCTTTGCCTTTCCCTACCCCTTTTAACGCCTAGATATAGCCAGCAACAAAAGCTCTTCACCAATTCATGTTTGCGGCAAATGTGTACTTTACTTGCCGCAACGGCTTGTCACGCGCTCGGGTCACGGGCCGGGCTGTTGTAAGTAACTTGGTATTTCATTTATTTTTCTCAATCTTGGAATAAGGAAATACAGTTACTCGACCTCAAGTAATGTTGACTAACAGATAATCGATAAGTTATAAAGTAGGGAAAACCCTCACATACCGTCCGCGTCAACCGACGTCGAGGCTCTTACGCAGCAAGGAGTCAATTGTTTTCCTTGGTGGGAGCGAAATACCAGGAGGGTTTTTAGTTTTCGCGAGCATTTCACACGCACTTCACTGGAAAAATTTTGGGGCAAGTAGGACTGATTAGAGGTATAATCAATAAAATTATTCGGTTAAAATACGGTTAAAATCCTCTAGAACTGTCGAAAAAGCAATACATAGACGGCGCATGATGTGAAATGCAACTTTATGCATGTTTAATATCATTTTCTCTCAACATTAATATTATTTTTTAGCCATTAGGACCGAGTGGTCAAATTCGGAGGCTAGGTCCCTACTGCGGCCTCCATTATTATATTTATTTTTTCACCTACACAGCTACACAGTGAGAAAGTCTAATTTTCACGTGCATAATCAAAGGATCTAGATCTCTTGGCGTATACAATGTTCTTAACAAATAATGTCTTAGCTGGTCTTTATGCGTCAGCTTACCAATGTTTGGTTGTCAGCGATACAACGACACCAATCGCTTTTCAGGCTTACTATCAGTTTCTTGCATTCCATTTAGCCGTTGTCCTACCAAATGATAACTATTAAGAGATGCGTTTTTTGCCAAATTAACATAAGTCACTCTGAATATTTATTAAAGGGACTCCTGATTAAAGAACAGGTTTGATCCAAATTACGAGCTTTGCTTAAGTTGAAGTTTACAATTATTTGCCTTTTTTGTAATACCTGTTTTTGTCTCTCACCTATTTACCTGTAAGATTTTAAATCGTGTCGGCGCACCGCCATGTTTATTTTTGCAAATACAGCATTGTGTAAATCTAGATATATAGAAGTGCTTCTAATCTTGTATAATTCACATTGCAGATGAATATGTTCTGTTTCAAGGAGAGATCTTCTTCTGCAGGTTCCATATTGATATTCTGACCGCGCAATGACGTCATTAAAGCATTGGCGGCGACCAGGTGATTTACTAAAATCCAAACATTTCGTATATGAACCACTTACAGAGATATCAATTTAAAACTCCAGGAACAGTTAAATGAACCATTAGGTTTACTTTGGAATTCGAACTACCTCTGAGGAAAGATTCCCTTCAACATAAAAACGGCTACAAACGGGTGCATTTTTATATCTAGGTTTGCACAATGCTGTATTTCAAAAACGTCCGACTGAGAATTGACGTTGATGTTGATACGAGATGTGCAAAAATAAACATGACGGTGCGCGGAAAATTTAAAATCTTACAGTAATTAGTACTTTTGCAGCTCAAACAAACCTTGTTGCTACAGAAGGCAGCTAGCTTACAAATTTCGAATTTGTTAAAGATGATTTATTCTAAAATTGAAACAGTCTGATGAGAAATTTATCGATGTACTTGCTGCTTTAATTGTCCTACATTGCTTCATAGCACTGCTAGTTGAAAACGTACTTAATCAGAGTAAAATACAAAAGTGTTCTCCGAATTAAAGTAACAAGCCTACGAATGTTTTACTATAGTCTTCAACGGGCGAAATGGTATAGAGGCGCGGTCTTTATCCGGCTTCGACCTTTCTATATTTTTCCTGTCAAAAAAGCGAAGAACCAGACGCAGTTTGTACCACAGTGGAACTCCGTTAGTAAGGTTACCTCCGTTAGCAAGGTCATGCACTTCATCAGGTTGTAACAACACTGACAGTTATCTTACTGAACCGGCTCTAGCGAACATTTGTGATAAATGTAATATTGTCTAGAGTGGCCAACATGAACTTTCCTTTTTTCCAAAGACAGTGTCTAACAATCACTTATTTGACTATTTTATTCCACTCCGCCCCCTCACGTAGTTCAATAAACTTTCATCAATTAGAAGCCATTCCTACAGTTAAATTTTACTACTTGATCAGCTTCAGATCATGAGTGGCAACAAATCTCCGATTCTCAACTTTTCAAAGCTATTTTGGACTCAGAATACGAAATGTTTAACTTATCTACCCAGCTCAACAGGGAACCTGCTATGTTTCTAATTGGGTTTATAACAAGCGACAAGACTCAGAGCGCACTATCAGTGGTGGTGAGTCTGGCGAAAGGGAAGGCAGCATGATGACGTCCTAAAGTGAAAAAAAATGGAAAGTACGGCAAGTCAATCGGTGTTCATTTCAAAAAGGAACAAGTTGGGTACGAAATCACCAACATGTTTCGGCGAGATAGAGGTGTAAAGAATTTTTACTGGTCGCGTAAGAGATGATAAAGAAAAGCTGGAGACCATTTGTTACAATCCTTCCTTGATTATCTTAATTTATACTAGCACGCAGTTCTATTGTTTGCTCGCTGTGACGAGCCAATCACAGATACTATGTGAAGCTCTGTTGAGCTTGTCATCGAATATGAAATCAAAAAAGCACAGAAATGTTTTTACAGTCAACTTATTTCTCCAGCATTCTTTGCTAGTCGTCCAAAACTCACCGCAGGGTGAACGAGTACGTCAGTTGCTCCTTCTGCACCGTTGCGATAGGTGTTGATGTGTCCATTAGGCCAACGAACCTGCGCATGGGTAAAGACGTAAACTTAATCGTCTCAGACACAAACAGGAAAGAAAGAATTAGTTTTAAAGAAATTTTTAAGTATTGGTGTATCAATTTTGTAAAGAGGAAAAAATCTGTACTTTTAATTTCTAAATTTGGAAAAGGAAGATCGAAGGTCGTGGGCGGGCATATCTTGCTAAATAACCTTTTTTATCCTTTTCTTAGTTTTTCTTTTTTCACATGTAAAGGTTTTTCTTATGATTTGCGGGGCCCCACTGAAAACCTCCAAGACGACTACGCTCCCTGAATAAAAGTGATAATTATTATTATTATAATCTGCTTTCATGATCAGCAACAACTTTAAGTACCTTTGCAACTCCATTCTCAACATTAAATACGCGGCCAATGTTTCCCGCTCCACCGTCCTGGTTTCCCCATTTCCAGTCCGGTCCTAAAATTTAAAACACACAAAAAATGGACAACAAGCCGTTATTAACGGAAAGCCTGACAACGGAAGTTTATTACAATGTATACAGTCAGTGAGGATACATTTCGATGTTTCTGGCATCTGTTTGCATTCGCGAATTGTTCAGTCCAGGCAAAAGTGATCAAAAGTTAGGAAAAGTGCTACAATTACCTGAGAAAAGACATTTCTTTTGGTAAGGTCTGAGATCTGCAAAATCTGACAAAACCTGGCAGATTGTCAGATATATATCATATAGTATGACGAATTGTCCTCGAATTTTGATTGGTTGATAGTTATAATCAATTGCAGGACAGACGCATATATTATACATGTATGACGTCAATTTTAAGCTTTTAACTTTCTGTTCAGTAATAGATTGCCGATTACTTCAAAATGGAAATCACTTCATGGCATTGCTTCAGCCATGTAAGACAGCTGATGACATATTATACCACGTAATACTAAAAAACACTCGGGTTAGCCTAATTAGCACTCCGGTTAGCCTAAATAGCACTCTGATTATCCTAACTAGCACTCGGGTTAGCCTAACTAGCACTCTGGTTAGCCTAACTAGCACTCTGGTTAGCCTAACTAGCACTCTGGTTAGCCTAACTAGCACTCTGGTTAGCCTAAATAGCATTTTGGTTAGCCTACATTAGCTTAAGGTTTCTTGCGGTTAGCCTTTATACTGAGGTTAGGAATTATAGCCAAAAGTTTCGGATTTTTGGCCTCTGCTCGTCGGTGCCCTAGTGGATATTATTCTCGCTAGGTAAGCGGCGACCTGGGTTGGAATCCTCTTTCCACCAACTTTTTTTTTCAATATCAAAAAAAAAAAGGTTAGGATGATTTTACATCATGTATGAAAGAATAAGAAGTCTACATGGTCTAAAACAATGCCATGTAGTGCTTTCCCTTCAAAATGTGTAAAGGACATCAGTGGCAAAATATTACCTCGTTAGCCATGTTCTTGTTCTTACCACATTTTAACGTCATCTATAATCAATTAATGAACACACGCATAGCAACATATAATCTACTTCTTAAACTAATAACTGAGATTACAGCATCCCGATTGCCATGCATTTGTTTGATGCTATTAAGAGAATACTATAAGTAGGTGGCATTATAAGAATTCTAACCTCTGATCACGCGACATCCCACTTGAACTCCCTCTAGAAGTAGCACACGTCTGTTTTCATCACAAACCTACGATTTGACAATGTTATTGCGCACAAAAATCGCTAATGTTCGCTTCGGAATGTAAGCTCTTCGGGAGTGTACAAAGATCTGTCTTACCTTAATGTCAAAAGCAGAATCTTTTCCATAGCGGTAGGAATTTTTACTACCATTGTCCCACTGAACCTCCACCCAACCTGAAATTGTTCGTGATGCAATCAGGGACTCGTTATTACTAGGTCTAGTACATTCTCATACAAATATAATTTACAATAACTGGAGACATTTTCGCGCTAATTTCCATTGTCAGTAAGCGGACAGACACATAAATGTATGACGCATTGAACGACAGCGTGGGCGCGTTACTTTCAAAATTCTTCGATAAAACATTGCTAACAGTGGAACTAACCAGGTATACCATCTGTTTTTATGATAGTGCCAGCTCTTCCTCCATCTTGATTTCCATAATTCCAGTTTGCTCCTCTTCGAACACGAGACCCAACTGGAGGGGGTTTAGGATAACTCTGATGGAATTCAATGAAACAAAATTATCATTGGATCATAAACGAAAATAGTTGATATTGATTTTCCTTTATTCGCAGATTTTAGCCCTACTAAATAATTTCTGCAGTGGTAACGGGGGTTGGCGGGTTTCCTGTGCAAGGAAAATATTTTCGAGATCGACTTTTCTCTTCCAAAGAGACAATGGGCTGGGAGAATTAGAGAGACATAAAAAAGCAGAATAGCATTGCAGGCATACACTTTCGACCGCCAATAATTAAAGAAAAACAGAACGCGACAAGTACCGTAAAACCAGAATACCATGATTGTGGTATTACATTTTAAAACAAGATTTACTCATTTATAAAACTGCAATTGACTCTCTGCAGTTTCTGCAAGTTGGTTGCACGTGTCTGAGTACCGAGTCAGTTCTCAATCAGATTTTGCCCGCTTGAAGTTTACGGTGTTATTCCAGTACGTGACCGTGGCATCTCGTGAACACCCAATCAAAACCTTATCGCTCCTTTCTTTTCGCGAGCACTTTCTCCAGAGCTCAGACTTTATATTCTCTTAGTACGGTCCTAACACGTGATCATCCGTATTTCAAGTGAACCGCCTTACCATCTTGCCTAAGAATTGCAAGACTCTCAAAAACGTGAGGCGATTGCACACACTAAAATGACATAAATATCGCCACATTTAAAGCCGAGTTAGACTCACTCCATCGTCATCGTCATCGTCATCATCTTCAGTGACTAACATCGCCAAGAGCAGTGCCATGAGAGGACGCTATAACAGAAAAAAAAAAAAAACGAACGAATCAATTTAAACTTAAAAGTAATTCTAACCATGATGTAAGATATGAGAGAAAATGCCCTCCAGTCGGAAAATAATTAGATATGAAATAAAGTATGTTCTGTCAGGTTTGCTAAAGTGGACATGTCTACAAATGAATTACTGGCGTTTAAGGCCTCGAATATAAAGGAGAAAGTGCAATTATGGAAGGTAGTCACCCTGCGTCAATTTTGAGGGATGTGCACATTTACGAAATCCAGCTAGACGTTTTTTATTGATCCGTTCGTTTATTTAATTGTCCGTGTTCTCAGTGTCCATACATCACTTCGGTCCGTCGGTCCGTTGGTTGATCTTACCAGCTCAGCTTCATCCGTATCTTCACCGAGGCCCTGCATAAACTGCTGTAACGCAATCAACGAATGAAGCTTAGCCAGGTCTGTTGAGAGAAAAATAATTTACCTTGCTCCATGTATTCATCAACTGAATAGAAACTCCGATAATTTCGGCACTTTGCTTTCCTAACTAATCTTACTGCATGGTTTTAAATGTGTGAGACCTTCCCCACCAATAAGCGGAATAACTGGATACCAACGAGCGATTAGAGAAATCTGACAAAACTTAGCGTTGGTTCGGACCAGATTCTTTCTCTGAGGAGTAGTAGTAATACGCACAGTAAATTCATGCTGCAGAGATAGTTTGTTCATTATGATGCTGCAGAAGCATTTCTGTCCGAATGTGAGGTAACCCACATAACTAACACTGCTATATCCCCAAAGGAGCGAAAGGACGACGAGCCTGCCTCACATATTTCTTTAAATGACAATTAACGTATTAGAAAAAATTTATCTCTGGTGGCAAGGCAAACTAATAATAAAATATGTCCTCGGGTTTAGGGGTGGTATTAGAATAACTGCATGACATAAAAGTACCCGTCACCTGACTTACCATGCGCAGTTTGAGCGATGAATCGTGACAGCAACACTTGTCTCTTGAAGAATGTGCTGAGCTCGTCCATGTTTTGAACCATCACGTACATTCCTCCAGTTGTTTGTGCAATTTTCTCTAATAGTTGCTTTAAGTAGTAAAAAATTAAAAAAAAATAAAAACATGTCGACTTGAACCTTTATCCATCCCTCGCTTTGCTTTCCAAAATTTATTAAATATCAGTTAAATCAAAGCGTGGTTTTCTTAATTATAGCCTGCTCGGCCGGCATTCAAAGAGGGGGAGGGAAACTAGAAGCTCAAATCGCGATCAAGGAGAAGGGAGGGAACGCCGGAACTTTACAATGTGGTCGTTTGCAATGCTGGCTAGAGGAATTATGACCAAAAGACATGAGCAATTCCTAGCTCTTTCATTGGCTCTTCTTATAACCAATAGGCCAGCTTTCCATACCCAGTCGGGTAACAAAATCTTTCCCTTCAAAGAGCTGTCTGACTGCTTTCCTCTTCTGTACTTTAAACGGGACAGTGAGGTTTCCGGAGACAACACTTGAAACCGTATATACACGTTTTTATGCTTTTTATTTATGGGAATTGTCATCTATAGATATATGCTTGC